>Ga0233437_1002441_pt1 | contig 27993 bp, 25 predicted proteins | sample SI_122_August201_FD_182714 | JGI IMG/M metagenome (GOLD analysis project Ga0233437, IMG submission 182714) | Seawater microbial communities from Saanich Inlet, British Columbia, Canada - SI_122_August2016_200_MG | ecosystem: Environmental > Aquatic > Marine > Inlet | place: Canada: British... | reverse complement strand
AAATCGGTTTTATTCCAAGTGTCAATTGTTGCTCGAATCTTTTTCGCATAATTTCAACGTTTAATCTTTTTACACATTTTTAGACGAATTTAAATTACTTAACTCGCTAAAATTAAAGATTTTTATTGTTTCGAAAATGAAGTTTTAAATCTTTTTCAAAGACGTTATTAATAATACTTTGTTGGTAATCACTCTGCTTAGAGTTTTCGTGCAAGAACTAAGTAGCAGGGACTAAGCCCCTTTTTTAATGATTGAATGACAAGAAAGGGATGGCATCCCTCATGAAGAACATTGAATATTTATTTAACGTTGAAGGCCTCGCAAGGGATGCCATCCCTGCCCTCGGATTGAATGCAAAAATGAGTAAATGATGGAATGTGAGAGAATGCGTGAATAACCTGGAAATTTGACTAATAACAGAATTTTGGAAAACTAATTGAACAACCACCAAATTACAATCAATGACAATCAAATGACAACTGAATGACAATCAATGACAATTAATGACCCACCTGCACTAAAGTTTCGGTGGGCAGGCCACCAATGATAACCAATTACAATAAATCTCAATCCCGATTTACGAAGTAAGCAATTTCCTCCAATGATGTTATCATATCATATTCTATCAAATAAATATCGGGAGGAGTATCAATATGTACTGATGTAAAATTTAATATTCCTTTAATTCCCGAGTCAATAAGAATTTGCACAATATTTTCAACAAAATCGGGTGGTACAGTGATAACTGCTATTGAAATATTGTATTTCTTAATCAGTTCTCTTATATCGCTGAAATTGTGGCAATTTATTCCAGAAATACATTTATTGATTTTCCTGGAATCAATATCAAAAGCTGCAACAACATTCAATTTTGTCTCTGATTTTTTCAGATACCTCACAACTACTTTACCTAAATTCCCGACTCCAATCAAAGCGACGTTTCGTCCTTTTTCATTGTCGATTGTTTTGCCGATCAATTCTATAAGTTCTATAACATTATATCCTTTTCTATGATTTCCCGAAAAACCTATCAGCATCAGATCTCTTCTTACCTGAACCGGGTTCAATTGCAACAACCTTGCAAGATCATGCGAAAAAATATGAGGTTCATTCAGGTCCTGAAACTTCATTAACAGCCTTCTGTATTTACTTAATCGTTGAACAGTTCTGGGAGGTAGTTGCATGAAAATGCGAATTTATATTATTAAAATTTTTACAAAAATCGTATTTTTTTTTAGATTCCAGGAAAAGTTTCAGAAAAAAACAAACAAGAGACCGGACAAAAAGCCACAGATTCACAAATTAAAAATCTGTATTCTTGTTTTTTTGATTAGAGTCTGTCCATAAAGTCAGTGTTTAGTTCAGAATGTTCGTTTTCGAGGCTTGCGAAGTCAAAAGAATGTGACGTTTACTTTTGTAAATAAGCATTATTTTGACGAGCATAACGAAGAAAACGGACATTATGGACAAACACTAATCAGTGAATCTGTGGCAAATTTGATTACCCACAAAATTTCATTTAATATATTTATATTATTATCTTGTAAAACTTTGTTTTTTTAGCAAAGTTTAAGCCGTTTTTAAATATAGTTTTTTGAATGTCAGTATTTCAGAAATGGTTTCTATTACTTTTTTTGTTACGTAATAATTGAAGGAATTAGCAACTTTGTAAACGAATTTAAGAATTCGATGATAAATTGTCAACAAATTAATTAGTATGAATATATTGATTGATTGTTTATAAATCAATATTAATCAGTAAAATCTAACGAAGCAAAGCAAGCGACACGAAGTTAGCCCGTATGGGTCCGCATGGATAAATCTGCGTCCCATTTTTTGTTTGCAGCGAAGCTGCGAAATGTTTTGCATTATTTTCCAGAGGGATGGTATCCCTGCCTATGCCGAAACGGCTCCGTGCAGGCAGGCCTTTCGAGGATAAGTGCCTGTTTGTAACTGGGTTTATTTTTACCGAGGGATGCCATCCCTTAAGTAAATTTCGTTTAATAAAATCTCATAAAAAACATCTTTTGCATATCTCTCTTTCCATGGTGTATGTCCGCAATTTTCAATTTTTATCATCTTAAAATCTGTCAAATAGTCAGAAAGTGGTTTCTCAACTCCATAATATGGATGTGGATCGTAGTCGCCATGAATTGCAACAACCGGACACTTAATGTTTTTTGAATCCTGTAACAGTAAATTCCTGTTTCTCAATTCAGAAGCATCCTGCCAAACCGATTGAAAAACATCCATATTAAAGTCAATTATCTCATTTTTAACAGGCTCATAATCGTAGGAATCAGCAATAGTCATTAATTCGCCAAAACGTTTTAAAGTTTCGTTGTCTGAATTTCCCGAATTAATCATTGAAAGTAATCTGATTATTTCTACTTTATCTTTTTCATTCGATCTGTTTAGGCGAATATTTAATAAATCGGAATTATATTTATTATCGAATGCACCTGCACCTATCAGAATCAGTTTTTTTACCTTGTCGGGATATTTGCAAGCAAATAAAAACCCAAGCCATGCACCCCACGAATGGCCGATTAAAACAACCGGATAATCAGTTTCAGAAATCAATTGCCTGTATAATTCTTCAATTTGGGAGTTTACTGTTTTTTCGGTCTGTAATAATTCCAGAACTCCAAAATCAGATGATAATTTTTCAGCAAGCGGTTTCATTGCTCCCAAAGCACCCGGCCCACCGTGTAAAAGCCCAATAAAATATGGAGGAGTTCCATATTTTCTAATAGTTTTCATTCTGAATTATGAGTCTATTCTGAAAATACACATTTGAAATTGTTGAAAAAAGTTACCACAGATTACGCTGATTATCACAAATTTAATCCCGAGTACTCGGGATCTGTTAACCCACTTTCTATAGTATTACGGCGGATAGGTCTGTGACTATTTTCATTTTTACAACTTTTTGGAGTGGACTCAATTATTAAATAAAAAATCAAAAAGCCCATCTAATTCTCTCTTAAAACCTCATCATCGTATTCAATCTCGAATCTTAGTTTATGCTTTGCCTCTTCGTTTGCAAGTGCATTAAATAATCTTTGCATTTTTTCATTAGGTGCAATTGCAGCGAGATCAGTATATAACTTATAAGCATTTTTTTCTCTTTTCATTGCAAGTAGCAAAGTTTCCTGATAAGTCATATTATCGCTTTGCTTCACATCAACCGTATATTCAGAGATTTTAAGATCCTGAACTTTAACATCTTCAACTTCGAAGTTTTTTTCTTCTTTAATTTTTTCTAAACGTTTTTTATGTGATTTTTCTTCTTCGGCAAATTCATGAAACACTTCTTTCATAGCTGTGTTTTCAGAATTAGCAGCCAATTTGGTATAAAAATTAAATGCACTTTGCTCGGAATTTATAGCAAAATCAAGAATCTCATCAATTGAATTAAAGGTTTTCATTTTATAATGTAATTTTGGGGGTTAATAATTTATTTCTTGTTTCTTGTTTCTTGTTTCTTGTTTCTTGTTTCTTGTTTCGGGTTTCAGGTCTCGGGTTTTCAATCATAAATCATCAATCAAAAGGTTTCAGGTTTCAATTTTCCAATTTCTAATTTCCAATTTCATTTAGTTTTTTCGATAACTGTTCTCTTATATGAGCTAATTCTTCATTACCAGGGACAAATTTAACTTTATATGTATCAATAATTTCAATCCCTGAATTTTTCAGAAATTCACTTATTTTCGGAATACTTTGATCGCCCCATCCATACGACCCGAACGCAATTCCTTTCCTTCCTTTTGGCGCCAATCCCTGGAAATAGGTTAAAAAGCCCGCAACCGATGGCAATATGTTTTTATTCAAAGTCGGGGAACCAATACATACATATTCGGCAGCAAGAACTTCAGTCATAATATCCGACATGTGATTAAACTGTAAATTAAAAATCGGAGCAGCATAACCGGCATCTTCAAAAACTGCCTGAATTTCGTTAGCAATTTTTTCAGTTGATTTCCACATCGTATCATAAATAATCAAGGCTTTTTTGCTTACTTTATTAGAAACCCAATTATAATATTCCTTAATGATTTTATCAACATTTTGTCTCCATATAATTCCATGGCTTGGTGCAATAATCTCAATATCAAGGTTGTCTGCGGCTTCAAGTGCATTTTTAACCGGTTTTGGATAAGGCAAAACAATATTTGCGTAATATTTTCTTGCTTCAAGCATAATTATATCAAGCGGATACTCATCATCAAATCTAACAGTCGTAGCAAGGTGTTGCCCGAAAGCATCATTTGAAAATAATATTTTTTCTTCCGGAATATAGGTTAACATATTATCGGGCCAATGTACCATTGGAGTTAGTATGAATTGCAAGGTCCTTTTTCCAATTGAAATAGAATCACCTGTTTTAACCACTTTAAAATCCCAATCTTTTTTAAAATGTAATTTCAAACCGGCATCACCCTTCGGACATGTGATTATTTTTGCATTAGGAGATTTTTCCATTATTGTGGGTAAAGCACCCGAATGGTCCATTTCAACATGATTTGATACAATATAATCAATTTTTGAGGGATCAATAATATTTGAAATACGTCCCAGCATCTCATTTTCAAACCCGGGTTTTACTGTGTCAATTAATGTTATTTTTTCATCAATAATTAAATATGCATTATAAGTCGTCCCTCTTTGAGTAAGATAACCATGAAAATTTCTAACGTTCCAGTCAATTCCTCCAACCCAATATATACCTTCTTTTAGTTTTTTTGTATTCATATAAAAATTAATTACTTTAGACACTCATAAACTTTAGTTCACTTTAAGTACTGATTAGATTATAAATATTTTAATTTTTTTAATAAATATTTTACTATTTGATATGCAAAAATAATAAAAACCGGCCAAGCAAATAACCATAAAATTGATTTTAAATATTCCATGTTGATTTTATTTTTAAAGTATTAAAATTTATAATTTTATAATTGTCAATCTCTGTTCGTAAAATCTTAATACGCCATATCATCTTCTTTAATATCATCATCACTTACTTTTTTCTTATTTAATGATTTCCATACATACCAAATATACGCGATAACAAACGGAATCAATAAAGAAACATAACTCATTGCAGTTAAAGTATATTTACTTGATGAAGCATTTTGAATGGTCAGAGAACTTTGTAAATCATAAGTTGACGGATAAAAAGCTGTGTTATTGAAACCTGCCAACATAAGAATTGCAAGAACTGTTAATACCGTACCTGCCCCGCTAAACCAAATCCCTTTACCGGATGACTTAAAAGCTCCGAGAAATATTCCGTATAACACAGCAACAACACCAACTAAAAACATAATTAACACTATCGGCATTTCAATAAGATTGTGCAGGTATTTGAATTTTTCCATAAACACTTCTTTTGTATCCGGGTTAACGGCAAAGCCTTCTTTTGTTAAAATTAATCCTACAAACAATAAAAAGAATACGAGAAATGGTATAGTGCATAATTTAACTTGTTTTGCAGCTCTTTTTACTATTGAATCGTTATCAATATTGTTGATAAAATATAACCCCGCCAATACACGTGATAAAAAGAATATTGCAAGCCCAAGGCTTAAATTTGTAATATTCAAAGCTGCTTCAAGTCCGTGAGTCGCAGTTTCCCATCTTGAAATAATAGGATCGGCAGGATTTGTAATGTTCAATTTATCAACCGAAAATTCGGAACCTGTAAAAAATGTCCCTACAGCGGTACCTATTAATATTGTTGCCAGTATTCCGTTAATAAACAAAAAAGTATCATAAGTTTTGCGTCCCAGAAAATTATTTGTCTTTGTACGATATTCATAAGATACAGCCTGAATTATAAAACTGAATAATATCAGCATCCAAACCCAATATGCACCTCCGAAACTTGTTGAATAAAACAAGGGAAATGAAGCAAAGAAAGCACCTCCGAATGTTACCAGAGTAGTAAAAGTTACATCCCATCTTCTTCCAATTGAATTAATTAGTAAAGACTTTTCTTTTTCATTTTTAGATAATTGACTTATAAGTGTTTGCCCTCCTTGAACAAACATTAAAAACACTAATACAGACGCCAGTAATGATACTATTATCCACCAGTATTGTTGTAATGCGAGATATGATAAATTTTCAAACATAATTAACTCCTTTCTTCTTTTGGCCCTGATTTAATTTGATGAATCATGATTTTGAATTCTGCAATTAGAAGGACAGTGAATAATACAGTAAAAAGCCAAAAAGTAATTTGGACTGATGAAGTACTTAAATGAGATGTTGATGCCATTGTGGGTAAAAGATCCTGTATTGTCCACGGTTGACGTCCAACTTCAGCAACAACCCAACCTAATTCGGAAGCAATAAATCCGAGAGGGATTGACCATAATGCAATTTTTAACCAGGTTTTTTTCCTATCAATAGTTTGTTTTATTGAGAAAAATAAAATTATAGCAAACAATATTATAAAGTAAAAGCCTAAACCAACCATTATGTGAAAACTGTAGAATGTTAATGGAACATTGGGAATTGCTGATTCCTTATCAGGAAGAAAACCATATCCGAAATCCTTATAATTTTTTCTGAAAGTTTTTAGTGCTTCATCTTTAATTGTTTTATCCTCAGAAGTTTTGTACTCTTTTAGTGCAGTAATTGCAATCTTCCCATTTTTCATTCTTTCTTCTAAAGGGATTATACCATTTTCTTTATCTCCTTCTATAATATTTCTAATACCGGGAACATAAGCATTAGCGTCTCTTTCAGCAAGGTAAGATAAAAGATTTGGGATTTTTAATGCAAAAACATATTCGTCTTTATCGTTATCATATTTTTTTCCGGGTGTAAGCATGCCGGCAGTTACCAAAACAACTCCTTCGCCCCCTTCATAAAGGCCTTCCATGGCAGCAAATTTCATTGGTTGAGTTTGTGCCACATCATAAGCTGAACCATCGCCTGTAAAGACAACAAAAAGTGATGATATCAATCCAAAACTTGAAGCAATCAGCATACTTCGTTTAGCAAATTCCAGATGTCTGCCTTTAAGGATAAACCATGCACTGATGCCAATTACGAATAAAGATGCTACTACATAACCATTCGAAATTGTATGTAAAAATTTATGTACGGCTGTGGGTGAGAATAAAATTTCCCAAAAATCAACCATTTCATTCCTGGCTGTATCAGGATTAAATTCCATCCCTACCGGATTTTGCATCCATGCATTTGCCACCAAAATCCAAAGTGCCGAAAGATTTGAACCTATTGCAACAAACCATGACGAAAGCATGTGGAATTTTTTACTTACTCTATCCCAGCCAAAAAACATCACTGCAATAAATGTTGATTCTAAGAAGAATGCTAAAATACCTTCAATTGCAAGCGGAGCACCGAAAATATCTCCTACTATCCATGAATAATTTGACCAGTTTGTACCAAATTCAAATTCAAGAATAATTCCGGTTGCAACTCCAATTGCGAAATTAATTCCGAATATTTTCATCCAGAATTTTGTAGTGTTTTTCCACTTTTCTGCTTTGGTGTTATAATACATTGTGTGCATAAAGGCAACAATGAACGATAAACCAAGTGTAAGCGGAACAAAAATCCAATGATACATTGCCGTAAGAGCAAACTGTGCCCTCGACCAATCTACTAACGACATGTCAAAATTTTCCATTCTTTTTAATTTTCAGTTAAATTTCCAATTACATAATCTCCCTTTTCTTTGTCCGAATCGAATTTCGAATTTAGAAAATCCTGGAAGAAAAATATCTTTAATATTGCGAACATTATAAAAAGTTTAATTGCAATAATTATCCATAATTTAATACCGAGTTTATCAATATTTTTAAATCCGTCAACATAAAATCTGAATATTTTTTTCAATACATTCATGTTTTTTATTTACTTTATTCGTAACAATATTAGAATAATCCTTTAATATTACCTTCTTTATCAATATCTATAAATTCTGCTGATGGAGTTTGAGGTAATCCGGGCATTCTCATTATACCCCCCGTCATAGGCACAATAAATCCTGCTCCTGAAGAAAGTTCAATTTCCCTTATCTTTAGGGTAAAGTCTCTTGGCCTTCCTTTTTTATTAGGGTCACCTGATAATGATTTTTGTGTTTTTGCCATACATACAGCCAAATTTCCTAATCCTAAGCTTTTTATTTGCTTTAGCTGATTTTTTGCTTTTACTGTATATTCTACATGATCTGCTCCATATATTTTCGTAGCAATCAAATCAATTTTTTCTTCTAATTCGTCGTCGGGTTTATATAATGGAATAAAACATGAAGGACAACTGTTAGCTGATTCTACTACTAATTCGGCTAATTCTATAGCTCCTTCACCTCCTTTTTCCCACGCATCAACCATTGATGATGATACACCTAATTCACTACAATGCTGCTTTATTGCTTCGATTTCTTCGTTTGTATCTGAAGAAAATTTATTAATCGCTACTATCGGATTAAATCCAAAAAAGTGCATATTCTCAATATGCTTATCTAAATTTTCCAATCCTTTTTTCAGTGCTTCAACATTTGGTGTAGTCAAATTTTTCAATGAAACTCCTCCATGGTATTTCAAAGCCCTGATAGTTGCTACAATAACAACTGCACTTGGTTTTAATCCGGCAGTCTGACATTTAATATCAAAGAATTTTTCTGCTCCAAGATCAGTTGCAAAACCTGCTTCCGTTACCACATAATCAGATAACGAGAGGCCCACTTTTGTGGCAATAATAGAATTTGTACCCTGTGCAATATTTGCAAACGGGCCTCCATGAATAATAGCCGGATTTCCTTCTAATGTTTGAACAAGATTTGGTTTAATTGCATTTTTCATTAATGCAGCCATTGCTCCATTAGCTTTTAAATCCCTTGCAAATACCGGTTTATCATCATAAGTATAACCAATAAAAATATTTCCTAATCTTTCCTTAAGATCATGAAGATTTTCTGACAAACAAAGAATTGACATTACTTCAGATGCTGCTGTAATATTAAATCCTGCTTCTCTCGGAACTCCCTGAGTTACTCCTCCTAATCCGCTTACTATGTTTCTTAAAGCCCTATCATTCATGTCAGTTACACGTTTCCATCTAACTGTTCTTGGATCAATCATCAGGTTATTTCCCTTCTTGTTTTGAATATTATTATCAATCAGAGCCGATAGAAGATTATTGGCTTTCTCTACTGCTGAAAGGTCACCTGTAAAATGTAGATTAATATCTTCCATAGGAATCACCTGAGAGTTTCCTCCTCCTGCTGCGCCTCCCTTCATGCCAAATACGGGCCCTAAAGATGGTTCACGCAATACAACAGTTGTTTTTTTACCTATCCTGTTTAATCCCTGGGTAAGTCCAATAGATATAGTTGTTTTACCTTCACCGGCAGGTGTTGGAGTAGTAGCTGTAACTAATATCAACTTGCTTTTTTTTATCTTAGCTTCATCAATTACACATAGTGGTATTTTTGCTTTATATTTACCATGTAATTCCAAATTTTCTTCATTTAAATTCAGTTTCTTTGCAATGTCGACAATTCGTTTTATATCAGCAGCCTGAGATATTTCAATGTCTGTTTTCATATATTTTGTAGATTAATATTATAATATGTTTTTTCTTTTTTATAACCTGAATTTTGTTCACGTTTTATTATTAATCAATAGTAGGATACTCAAATTTACGTCCCGTTATTTTCTCAATTTTAATCTTTATTATTTTATTATATTAAATTATCCAAGTGCAACATCCAGCACCATCATTATAGAAAAACCTACCATAGCACCAATAGTTGAAATATCGTTATTTCGATTTAATTGCGATTCGGGAATTAATTCTTCTACAACAACATAAATCATTGCTCCGGCAGCAAACGATAAAGCATAAGGCAAAAAGTTTGTCATCGACATAACCGCTACGGCGCCAATAACACCGGCTATAGGTTCAACAATTCCTGATAATTGACCGTACCAAAAACTCTTAAATCTTGACAAACCTTCTCGTCGCAATGGTACTGAAACTGCCGTTCCTTCCGGAAAATTCTGTATCCCGATCCCAATAGCAAGGGCAATCGCTCCGGCAATTGTTACCGAGGGCAATCCTGATGCAATTGCTCCAAAAGCAACACCAACTGCCAAACCTTCAGGGATATTATGCAAGGTAATTGCAAGGACGAGTAAAACACTTTTTTGCCATCCGGTTTTAATACCTTCTGCTTCCGTCCTTTTATAGCCGAGATGAAGATGTGGTAAAATTTTATCAATAATCCATAAAAATGCACCGCCGGTTAAAAATCCTATAACTGCCGGAACCCACGGAATCATACCAAGATTTTCAGCCATTTCGATTGCCGGAGCTAATAACGACCAAAAACTTGCAGCAATCATAATCCCGGCCGCAAATCCAAGCATACCATCCAGAACTTTTTGATTAATTGTTTTGAAAAAGAAAACCACAGCAGCACCCATTGCGGTTAACAGCCACGTAAATAAAGTGGCAATTAATGCCTGAGTTACAGGTGTGAATTGTTTTATCCAATCAATTATCATTTGAAAATTGTATTTGTTTCGTTATACCAAAAGATAAAATCAAGATGTGCCAAAGTAATTCCAATTTCATTTGAGAACTCCTTCATTTGGTTTTCAATTTGAAAATATTTTTTTTCAGTAATAGATTTTGGAATTTCGTCAATAACATTATACTTTTTAAGATTTCTAAGAATATGCCTGTCGAGAATGGCTATTTCTTCAACAAATCCAATATTTCTTAAAAAATGACTTGATTCTTTTAAACCATAGCCTTTTATGTTTTTACTCAGCCAATTTCTTTTATCATGAACTGATGTCACTTCAGATAAAGTTTTTCTGATACCTTTTGAATTATAAAAAAACATTTCGCGTGTCCTGACGATATATCCGGCTTTGTTATTTCTAAACCTGACGAGATTCATATCCTCGGCAATTGCAGCAGAATTTCCTTCGAATAATTTTTGGTTCTCTGTTAATTTTTTTATTGTTTTCCAGGCATTTTGAGCTTTTGATTGTGGAGTAAGAATACAAAATGCAAGCTCCTGAAATAAGCGTTTTTCACCGGCTTCATTCCAAACAGATTTGAATTCAATTATTCGGTTAAGAATATCCGGTTTTATTTTATTATATGTGTTAAATAATTCTTCCACAATAAATCCTTCTCTCTTTTAAACTGACACTGAGCAAGAATACAAAAAATTCACGACCTTACTTAGTGCTTGTCAGAAAACGCCAATTTCTTCGTTATGCTCGTTCATAAAACCAGTCATCCGTACGGACTCTTGGTTTTCTGAACTTCGCAAGCCTAGAACTTAACGTTTTCTGACTAAGCACTCCAAAAATAAAGAGTTTTCTTGCTGGCACTACTTATGAAAAGACAGTCACTTGATATTTACGAATTGTGTAAAGTTTATGCGTTTCAGTATAACCCAGCACTAAAAATCCTTTAATATTTAAATGTTGAATCACAAGGCGTATCAACTTAATGACATGGGTTATGAGCTATGATTTAAACATAGCTACGCCGTAACATGAAACCTGAAACCCGTAACCCGAAACCTATTATTCTTCAATAAGTTCAAAATCTTCTTTACCAACTCCACATTCAGGGCAAACCCAGTCATCCGGAATATCTTCAAATTTGGTACCCGGTTCTATACCACCATCAGGATCGCCAATTTCAGGGTCATAAACCCAACCACATACTGTGCATTCGTACTTTTTCATAATTTGATTCCTTTCATTTTTTATTAATAATTATTTTTATTTTATTACATTAATTTTCAAAAGATTCTAAAATTTGACTTGCATGTTCTTTAGTCTTAACTTTTTTAAAAACTTTTTCAATTTTTCCTTCTTCATCAATTACAAAAGTTGTTCTGTGAACACCTTCTTTTGTTTTACCGAACATTTTTTTCTCACCCCAAACACCATAATCCTTTAAAACTTTCTTATCAATATCAGATATTAAATCAAAATTCAAGCTGTATTTTGCAATAAATTTAAGATGAGAGTTTTCGCTATCGGGGCTTACTCCAAGTATTTCAAATCCTTTATCTTTTAAAGGTTGAAAATTGTCTCTCAAATCGCAAGCTTCTGCTGTACAGCCGGGTGTATTGTTTTTCGGATAAAAATACAAAATGAGTTTTTTGCCTTTGTAATCGTTTAGATTAACTGTTTCACCGTTTTGGTTTTTTGCTTTTATATCAGGAGCTTTGTCTCCAATTTTTAAATGTGTCATAATTTTACTTAATTTTAATAATCAATTCCTATTTCCTTCAAAACTATCGGGATCGAAGATAGATTTTGAATATGGTATCCATTTTGATGTAGGGTGGTCGTAGGGGGAATAAGGGTATAAAGGTATAGGGTAAAAGGTAAATTTCCTTTATTTCCCAAATTCCCCTTAATTTCCCTAAAGAAATTTTCATTGTTGTTAATACCATTTTGTTACAAATTTTCCATTTCTCTATGTATTATTATACCCAAACATACCTTTTGCTTTTATGCTTTCAGAAATATAGGGTGGAACCATTTTTTCCCATTCAGAGTTCCCATCCCTAATATATTTTATAACTGTTTTTGAAAAAATATGCAATTTTTCTCTATCAATATTTTTAATTTGAGACAATTTATTTGTTTCAAGTAAATAGTTATAAACATGACGAGTTTCGTCTTCTATTTTTAAATTTTCAGAGGTTAAAAGCTCATCAGTTCCAGTTTGTTGGGCAGGATAAACATACATTTTCACATTATTCTTAAATAATTTTCCAATGCCCTCAATTACTCCACCGCTCAGATTTCTATAAAAATCTTTTTTAAACAGATCACGTAAAGTTAATGATGAGATAATAATCCCCAATTTATAAATTTTATATATGTCGAAGTAAGAAACAAATTCATAATGATGTTTTAAATCAGAAATCATTACATTTATTCCTAAACCGTTAATTAAATCCACACGATTTAAAAAATCTTTTTCATCATATTCCTGATCTTTAAGCAAATTATCAATGCTTATCTCGCAAAACAGCATCGTATTCTCTCCGCTATAGTTATTATCTTTTTTAAATGTCTCGAAGCCTTTATTAAGCATGTCAAGAGACACATAAGTTATAGGACGAAAACTTCCTCTTAAAACCATGATATTCTTTTTATAAAAAATATCAGAAGGAGTATTAACATTATGGTTGCTATCGAATACAGCTGCATTCGTCATTTTATTTTTAACAAGCTGAAGGCATAACAATCTGTTATCAATATAATTAAGCTCCGGGCCAGACATTCTGATCATGTCAATTTCAAGATTATCTCTTGAAGAAAAGTCCATTAATGAACGCAGGAAACTATTTATATAATTATAATAATAAAATGCTGCATATATTAAATTAACACCAATGATCCCTAATGTTCTTTGTTGTAAAATATTATCTTTTTCATACATCTTTACATGCATAAAAATCTCATTCGGTTCATGCCCGGGGTATAATTGAAATTTTATTCCTACCCAACCATGACTTTCGTTGGTTTTTTGATAATTAATAGCAGAAACAGTGTTGGCAAAGGCAAAAAAGCACGTATTATCAGGGCGTTTACTTCTTAAAGATGAAACTAATTGATTGTATTCAACTGTTAGCATTTTTTTTAATCGTTCTTCACTAACATATCTTTTGCTGTTTGTTTCACCGTAGAATGAATTACTCATCCCCATATCATAAGCAGAAATAGTTTTTGCAACTGTTCCTGAAGATGCTCCCGCTTTAAAAAAATGATTTGCAACCTCTTGTCCTGCACCTATTTCTGCAAATGTTCCAAAAATATTTGGATCAAGATTTATTTTTAAAGCTTTTTGTTTTATACCACTATTAGGGTCTATGTTCATTTTTTATTCTATGTTAAAAATGCAAAAGCATTTAATTATATAGATATATAGATTAATTATTGCAAATAGTGAAATCATAAATTCTATACTATAAATAACCTGAAATGCTATGCTGTTTTTTTTAGCCTTTTATATCATAAAAGCATCTTTTGGGTGAAAATATTTTTTCTTCCTTTTTTAGAACCTTTATAAGTTTGTCAACTTCTTTTTTATCTAATCCTGCAATTTCGGCTATTTCGCCTGGACGTAAAGGTTTCCCTTCTTGTTTAAATGCATTTAATATTTTATCAGTATTTTCCATTTTTCAAAATCATTTATAGTTTATTAATAATTATCAGCTTTTATTTCAAAGTATCCCTGTGGATGGCTGCATGCCGGGCATTTTTGGGGAGCATTTTCTCCCTCATGTTCAAAACCACATTTTCTGCATTTCCATGCCACTTTTTTATCTTTCTTGAACACTTTACCGTCTTCAATATTTTTCAATAATTTTAAATATCTGTCTTCGTGGGTTTTTTCCACTTTTGCAATTTGAGTAAAGGCATTGGCTATTTCATTTAATCCTTCTTCTTTGGCTACTTTTGCAAATTCAGGATATAACTCGGTCCATTCTTCATTTTCGCCTATTGCAGCGTCTTTAAGATTTTCAGATGTTGTGCCAATTTTTCCTGCCGGATACGTAGCTGTAATTTCTACCTCACCACCTTCAAGGAACCTGAAAAATGTTTTAGCATGTTGTTGTTCCTGATTGGCTGTGTCCATAAAAATTGCAGAAATTTGTTCAAACCCCTCTTTTTTTGCCTGCTTTGCAAAAAACTCATATCTGTTTCTTGCTTGAGATTCACCGGCAAATGACTTTAATAAGTTTTGTTCTGTTTTTGTACCTTTTATTGAATCCATAGTTTTAATTATAATTTAAAATCCATTTTCTTTGACGGTGGATATTTTCATTTTTTGTTATACTGAAGTATTGGAATATTGGATTGATGATCCATACGGACCCATACGGGCTTACTTCGTTTCGCTTGCTTCGCTTCGTACGGACTCCTGACTTTGAAAGTACCAATTTTTCCATTTCTCCATCACTCCTGATTGTTTTTGTCTGAAAAATATTTCATAAACTGGACTCTCTCATAATTTGAAGAATTATCGGATTTTTTTTGATTTAATAATCCTCTAAAATCAGCAAGATTAGTATAATTGTTTTGTTTCATCCAGCTCTTTATTTCTTCTAATATAGTTGTTATATAGCTGTTTCCATTCTTGTAGATTGATGAAACAATTTGAACCGCTTGTGCTCCGGCAAGAATTTGTTTAATAACACCTTCTCCATCCATAATTCCGGTTGTTGCAATTAATGGCAATTCAATTGTGTCACTTAATAATGCAATCCATCGCAATGAAGTAAATATGTCTTTGGGTGTACTTAATACACTTGATGAAATTATTTCTTTTTTATTTATATCTATGTCAGGATTATAAAATCTATTGAATAAAACAAATGCATCAAGTTGTTGAGTCCAGCTTAGTTTTTGAATAAGGTTTGCTAAGCCGGCAGAATAGTAGCTCATTTTTAAGGCGATAGGAATAGAAATATTTTGTTTTACCTTTTCAATAATATCAAAATATACTTTTTCATTCTCAGAACCACTTAATTCAAAATTTGAAGGTAATAATGAAATATTCAATTCAATTGCATCTGCTCCTGCACTTTCAATTTTTTTTGCAAAACTAATCCATTCTGCTGAACTAACGCAATTTATGCTTGCAATTATTGGAATATCAACAGTTTCTTTAGCATTTTTTATCAAAGCTAAATATTTACCAAGGTTCTCTTCCTCGGTATAATACTTTACGTAATCCTGGAACTCAGGATAAACATTTTGGTTTTGACTTGTTATTTGATGATACTCCATTAAAATCTGCTCTTCAAACAATGACTTCAAGACAACTGCAGCTGCTCCATTCTTCTCAAGCTTCTGTATCTTTTTAACTGAATTTGTTAAACCCGAGCTTCCAATAATAATTGGATTTTTGAGGTCTAAACCTAAATATCTAACTGATAGATCCATAATGTTTTGCTTTTTTATTTGTTATTAATCTGTATATTAAATAATTCCTGTTTTCTGGGTTTGAGGATAGATTGGAGTGATGGAGTGGTGGAGTGATGGATTATTGGAGTTAATCAAGCCCTTATTTCCTCTATTCCTCTTATTTCCTTTATTTCCCATATTTCCCTTAATATACGCTGATTAGTTACTTTTAATTTATAATTTGAATTCTTTACTTAGTGTTTGCACAAAAACTTAATATTTTGGAGTGTTTAGTCAGAAAACGTCAAGTTCGAGGCTTGCGAAGTGCAGAAAATCAAGAGTTTACTATTGTAAATGATTGGTTTTCTGTACGAGCATAACGAAGAAATTGGCGTTTTCTGGCAAGCACTACTTATTTTCAATTGTTTCATCAACAAATGTTCTTTGTCTAAATTCTCTGTCAAGCATCAATAAACCGTATTTATTCCCTTCAAGCAGTATTAATTGCTGCAAAATTTCATCCACATTTGCTTCTTCTTCAACCTGCTCGGAAATATACCATTGTAGCATATTATTAGTTGCATGATCTTTTTCTTCAATAGATGAATTTATAAGATTGTTAATTAATGAAGTTACATGTTGCTCATGTTTTAATGTATCCATAAAAACTTCAATTTCGTCCTTCCATTCTGATTTAACTTCCTTTATTGGAGTTAAAATCACTCTTCCTCCTCTTTCATTCAAATAATTAAAAAATTTCAATGCGTGCGAAATTTCTTCCTGATATTGAACTCTCATCCAATTGGCAAAACCCGGAAGGTTTTTACTAATAAAATAAGCTGACATTGATAAATAAAAATATGCCGACCAAAACTCCGCATTAATTTGTTCATTGATTTCTTTTTCGATTTTTTCACTAATCATTTTCAATTAAATTTTAAGGTTAACGATTTGAGATACATGATACAGGATTCTGGATGCTGGAAACTGGAGTGTCTTGTATCCAGAATCCAGTATCCAGAATCCAGTTTCTTATTTTACTTCAACTAAAACTTCTTCACTTTGCCATAAACCATGCTTTGTGCAAAATGCATGAGCAATAAGTTTCATATCTTTTTTAGGTACAATATAAAAATCTACTTCAAGATTTTCAGGCTGGTTTCCTAATGCACCTTCAATAAAATCAGCCTTTGCAAGCATTTTTTCACCATTCCATAATTGCACCCAGGCAATATAATGATCAGGATCATCGGGATGTTTATATTGATCGCCGACTTTTATTTTTACTTTGAATTTTTCATCTGCTTTTGTTTCACTTTCGCAATGTACAAAAGCTGAATGTCTATCAATATAATCTTTTTTTGCTTCTCTTTCTATTTGAGAAATGTCTTCGTATTTATTTATTTTCATGATTACTATTTTTTGTTATTGTTTATTAATTTAATTAATGAGTTTAAAAATTACTTTTAAGAATGCAAGATACAAAATTATTTATAATTAAATATGAAATTTCTGAATTTTGTATCCTGAATCCAGTATCCTGTATCCTGCATCTTGTATCAATTCTTTTAATGATTACTTAAATAATCAGCAACTCCATCTGCCGATGGTTTCATTGCATCCTCTCCTTTTTTCCAATTAGCAGGGCAGACTTCGCCATACTCTTCAAGATGCTGTAGGGAATCAACCATTCTTAAAGCCTCATCAACGCTTCTACCAAGAGGCAGGTCATTTATAAGTGAATGACGAACAACTCCTTTTTTATCGATTAAAAACAATCCCCGAAATGCAACCGGAGCTCCTTCAAAAATCAATTTTCCGTCGTCATCATAATCATATTCACCGGCAAGAACTCCAAAACTTTCGGCAATTGTTTTATCCAGATCAGCAACGATAGGATATTTTACTCCTTTTATTCCTCCATTGTTTTGCTCGGTATTCAACCATGCCCAATGTGAAAATTCAGAGTCGATCGAACATGCTACAACCTCGACATTTCGTTTTTTAAATTCTTTGATTTTTCGCTGAAATGCAATCAATTCAGTCGGACATACAAAGGTGAAATCAAGCGGATAAAAGAAAAATATTACTTCTTTTTTCCCGATAAATTGTTCTAATGAATAGCTGTCAATCATATCATTTCCGTTGACAACTGCTTTTGCCTTAAAAAGAGGCGCTTTTTTTCCTATTAAAGTTTCCATTTTATTTAATTTTTAGTGTTTAATAAATATTTGCATTTTTTACAAATTCCTTTTATATATAAATGTGTCTGAAGAAATTCAAAATCTTCAAGATCATTAATTTCAAGATTATTATTATCAAATCGAAAATCATATACTTTGTTACATTTTATACATTTAAAATGTCCGTGAGTAGAAATATCAGCATCATAGCGTGTTTCATTATCCTCAATATTAATTATCTGAGTTATACCTTTTTCAACAAATTGTTTTAATGTATTGTAAACAGTTGTTTTTGATAAGGTAGGTATATCATAAATAAGTTCTTTGTGGATCATTTCTACCGTTGGATGATTTTTCTTTTCAATCAAATATGAGAATATTCTGATTCGCTGATAAGAAGGCTTTATTCCAGAGTCTGTTAAGTGTTTTTCTATAGTTTTCATAATTGTTATTATTTCAATTTTGTAATCGTTGCAAATTTATAACAATATTTTGATTTGTCAAGTGTTTTTTTAAAAATAATTCAAAATATTTTTTATATAACTAAATGATAGGTTATTATGAGGGAATATTTTTTCTATTTTTTCAATAAATATTTTATTTATTGAAAATTTATACTTTTTTAACAGGTGATGTTTCATAAATTTTTGTTAATTGCAGTAACAATTTATATGCTTACTCGTCAAATAATATGAATAACTAAACCATTACAAATGACACAAAAAAATACTTTTATTAAATTTTGTATTATTTTCTATCTTTTCTATTTAATTGGATTTAATAATACCGTAGCAAATCCATCCGGAGATTCTAAAATGATAATTTCCGGCAAAGTTTCCGATCATTCAGGTGATCCTCTTGCATTTGTTAACATTTATATTGAGGGAACAACATCAGGCACAACCTCAAATTTTGAAGGTAATTTTCAAATTTCGGTTGATATTGAAAATCTGAAAACCCTGATCTTTCAATACGTTGGTTATAAAATTGTTAAAATTAAAATTGATATCAATCAAAACCCATCGCCGCTAAAAGTAATAATGCAACCCGAACAAATTTTACTTCAGGAATTTGTTGTATCAGCTGATGTTGAGGATCCGGCTTATCCGATTATCCGAAAAGCTATTAAAAACAGAAAATATCATCTAAACAATGTAAGGTCTTATTCTACCAAGATGTATATGAAAAGCAATGTAACTTTAGATGAAATTCCAGAGAAGTTTTTTCTGATAAAAAAAGAAGATATGCCCGACTCTTCCGATATAGGTTTAATATATCTCAGCGAATCGGTTAGTAATTATTATCGCCAAAAGCCGGATAAGCAAAAGGAAATTATGATTGCTTCAAAAGTATCGGGAAGCGAAACGCAGTACAGTTTCAATCGTGCTGATATTCTTTTAATAAGCTTTTATAAAAACCTGATACCGATTGGTTTTTCCGAAAGGTCGTTCGTTTCGCCCATTGCCGGAAATGCTCTTTTTTACTACAAATACAAACTTATTGAATCATTCACCGATAATGATGAAGTGATTTATAAAATTGAAGTGATCCCAAAACGAAAATCCGATAATGTTTTTAATGGATATATTTATATTGTTGATAATAAATGGAGTATCCACAGCCTTGATCTTTATATTACAAAAGATTCGCAAATTGAAATGACTGACAGCCTTCTTGTAAGACAAGTTTTTGTTCCAGTCAACGATTCAATTCGTATGCCTTTATCATTACATTTAGTAATGTATTTCAAAGCATTTGGATTTAGGGCTTCAACAAACTTTATTGGTTTTTTTACCGATTATGAAGTTAATCAGGATTTTCCGGATAAGTTTTTCAGTAATGAAGTTTTTAAAGTTTCAGAAGAAAGCACAAAAATGGATTCAACATATTGGGTGGATAACCGCCAGACCATTCTTACCGGGGAAGAAATAATAAATTATCATGAAGGTGATTCGACCTTGATTTTGCATGAATCCAAAGAATATAAAGATTCTGTAAATAAAGCTGATAATGAATTTAAACCCTTTCGGCTTCTTTGGGGAGGATATTCGTATTATAATTCTTTTTCAAAGGTCAGTTATGGCATTAACTCATTGTCGAATGCAGCTTTATCTTATAACACGGTTGAAGGCTTTAAAATTAATTTTAGGCCATATTTCAGAAAAAGATTTGAAGGCCGAAGATTCGTTTCTTTAAGTTCATCGCTTAAATACAGTTTTACAAATCATAATTTTTATTATGGAATTTCAGGATATTACAGATTCGATAATTTGAAAAGGCGATATATTTATTTAAGAGGAGGAAAAAATAGTTTTCAATATAATAGCCACAATCCGATATCCGATTTCACAAATACTATTTATACCGTTTTTCTTAAAGATAACTTTGCAAAATATTATCAAAAAGAATATTTGAGAGCTGGTTTTGGAAGTGAAATACTGAATGGATTAAATTTTTCGGGATCAGTTGAATATGCAAAACGCTCAGCTTTAGTAAACAATTCCGATTTCACGGTTTTTAATTATCCCGATAAAGAATTCATTTCTAATGATCCGCTTGATAAAACCAGTTTTAAACCAGCTTTTTCAACTAATAATGCATTTATAATTAACTTGGGATTTGAGATCAGATTCGGGCAAAAATATGCTACTTACCCGGACTATAAACAAGTTTATGGTACAAAATATCCAATTATCAAACTAAATTATAAAAAGGGAATCAATGCATTAGGCAGTGATGTGGATTTCGACCAATGGCAGATCGGTGTATCCGATAACTTCTCGTTGAATAATCTTGGGATTTCGAAGCTTGCAGTCAATTTTGGTGGATTTTTTAATACATCAAAAATGTATTTTGTAGATTTCAAGCATTTTAATGGAAACCAAACTATTTTTCTGCCGCAAAAAAGTTCTCAGCTTGAAATTAGTGCAGGGGGTACTTCCTACTCCGAAAGTTCGAATATTAAGTTTCATGCCCTTGACTATTATTCAAATAGTACAAACGAAAATTACATAGCTGTTAATTACGAACATCATTTTAATGGTTGGATAATTAATAAATTTCCAATACTCCGAAAATCAAAAATGCAGGTTGTTGGTGGTGTAAACTTTTTATACACTGAAGAAAAAAAGGAATACACCGAGATATTTGCAGGACTTGAACATATTTTCAAGATCATACGAATGGACTTAGTAACAAAATATCAAAAAGGAGGAAAAATTATTCCGGAGTTTAGGATTGGGATTGGGTTTTAAAGCTTAAAGTAAAAAATGGGGAAATGTTCAAATTGTGGACTGAAAATTACTGAGTTCATCCCAATTCTTTTACGAACTATCATTTTATCTACTATTTTTCAGTGAATTTATCATTCTTTCTTTTCAATAAGTTTATATCCAAGCCCATGAATATTTAGAATTTCAATGCATTGATCTTCATTGATTAGTTTGCGGACTTTTGTAAGATACACATCAAGAGTTTTTGAAACGAAATAATCGTCTCTTCCCCAAATAGCTATTAAGATCGCACTCCTTGAAACTACATTATTTATATTTTCAACAAGTATTTTTAAAAGTCCTGCTTCTTTGGCGCTTAACTTTTTCGATTGTTCATTAATAAACAATTTTCTTTCGGCATAATTAAAAACATAATTTCCAAACTTATAGATTTCTGTTTTATTGGATTCAGTATAACATCCCGTTCTTTTCAGCAAGGCTTTTATCCGCCAGATTAATTCCTCAACATTAAAAGGTTTTGTAACATAATCATCACAGCCAGCCTTAAAACCTTCAATTTTATCATCATCTAATGATTTGGCAGTTAGAAAAACAATTGGAATTTCTTTGTTCTTTTCCCTGATTTTAGTTGCTAAATCTATCCCATCACGGCCGGGAAGCATAATGTCAAGAATACATAAATCAAAAATATTATTAAAAAATTCATTCAGGCCTTTAATGCCATCTTTACATAAAACAACATCATAGTTCGAAATTTTGAGATTTTCAGTTAAAAGGAATCCCATATTTTTATCATCTTCAACTATGAGTATTTTTGTTTTAGGTTGATTCATAAAGTTAAAAATCGTAATGGTTTACACATTGATTTAAATCATTATACTAAAAATTGTTAAATTGTTACAAAGAATCATACATTTGGATTAACAGGCAAAACAATTTCGAATTTCGTCCCTTTTCCGAGTTGGCTTTCAACTTTGATTTTGCCACCATGTGCTTCAATAATTTTTTTCACATAAGTAAGCCCTAACCCAAAACCTTTCACATTATGGACGTTACCACTTGGAACCCTGTAAAACCTGTCAAATATTTTATCAATAGAACTTTCAGGTATTCCAATTCCTTTATCTGAAATGCTAATAATGAAATATTCGTCGTTTCGAATAATAGTTTTTACTTCTACTTCAGCATTTTTTTTGCAATATTTTAATGCGTTATCAATCAGGTTTAATAAAGCATTTGAAAAATGCACTTCATCAATCCGGCATTTTTTCCCCATATTATCGCTAATATAGTTTATTGAGGCTCCCGATTCATTGACCTCAAGTTCAAACGATTTTATAATTCTATTTATTATTTCATCAATATCGACAGTTTCAATATTCAATTTCAGTTTTCTTTTGTTCAGAAAACTTGTATCTAAAATCAATTCAATATTATGTTGCATGCGGGTATTTTCTTCCCGAATAATTTGCAAAATATTATCATAAGATTTTCCTGAATTCGTCTTATTCTGATTTTCGATGGTATCGAGGGCAAGCTTAATATTTGCAACCGGTGTTTTGAATTCATGTGTCATATTACTTATAAAATCCGATTTCATTTCCGAAAGTTTTTGCTGTTGCAAAATTATCCTGATAAAATAAATAATTAAAAGAATTATTACTAAAAGAATAGCTATTGAACTGATTATTACGCCCCAAAGTCCTTTGATCAGATTAATTTTATTCTTATCAAATTCAATAAAAAGCCTAAATGGTTTATAAAAATAGTTGTCGCTAAAAACATCTGCAAATGTTTTACTTTTAAGAATTGTAGTATCATAAATATTATCACTTGAATATATTATCGAATCATTTTGCAGATCAATAATCGCATATTTATAATTAAGATCAATTTTGTTTTTTTGCAATTCAAGTTTCACAATTGAATCTAAAGTTGGAATAAAGTTAGAATCCTGAAAAATTGAACTTCTATACGAATTGATAGTAAAACTCTCAGGCCTGTTATTAAATGTTTTTTGTTCATTTAAAACATTTTCACTTATTTGGTAATTAACGCTTAACTCCAGTTGAACTTTAGCAGGCATTGAAAATTTCATATCACTAAATGAGAGAAGTGTGTCACTGTAATTTCTGAACCATAAATATGTAGAAATAGTATCACGAACATTATTTTCAACAATCGGATTTATATAACCCGACTCATTCCATTTATGTTTCATAATATATAATCCATCTCCGCCATTAATATTGATATCTGCAAAAAAATCAATGCAATAATAACTTTCTTCAAGACCGGTTACGGCATCTTCCAGAATACCATTAATATTTTTATTAAAATCCTCATTCCGTAGCTCATACAAAGAGTTGATCCAATAATATTGAATCCAAAGTAATCCGACGATTGCAAATGAAAATATTAATATCAAAAAACCAAATTTCCTGTTTTTCATATTACAAAAGTAAAAAATATTACTGGCATCAATCCAATTCCTGAAGAAATTAAGAATTTTTAAGTGTTTTTAAGGAAACATTAAGAAAGTTGAATAAAATGTTTGAGTTGCTTTGTAAGGAATAAAAATTGTGAAAATATAAGTAAATAATCAGTATTAAATTAACAATAAATATTAGGAAATATGGGAATAATGGGAATAGGGAAAATAGGGGAAATGACCCACCTTTATACCATTTTACCTTTATACCCCTATACCTTTTACCCTTGCTATATTAAAAATCTTACTTTGATCCAGATAGATACAAATATAATTATATACTAATAAAATTTAAAAATGAATACACGATTTACATTTATTAAAAGTTTTGTAATTGTTTTCGTTCTCCTTTTTAGTGGCGGAACCATGGCAAACATTATCAATGTACCTGCCGATTATACAACAATTCAGTCTGCAATTAACGCAGCAACAACCGGAGATACGGTTCTAGTTCAACCTGGAACCTATTATGAACACATCAATTTTAATGGAAAAGCTATAACAGTTGGGTCTCTGTTTATAACAACCAGTGACGAAAGCTATATATCTTCAACTATTATTAACGGCGGTGGTTCTGGTAGTTGTGCTAAATTCAACAGCGGTGAAACAACAGCATCTGTTTTATCAGGATTTACTCTTACAAATGGTGGCGCGTATTACGGTGCAGGAATCAATTGTTACTCAGGTTCAAGTCCCACATTATCATATTTAGAAATTTTAAACAACCATGGTGATTACGGTGACAGTTATGGTGGCGGATTGTGCTGTATGAGCGGTTGCAACCCAACTTGTTCTAACCTGACTTTTACAGGTAATGATGCCAATGAAGGTGGTGCTATTTATTGTCACGATAATGCCGATGGTACTTTTTCATATTGTGAATTTTCCGATAATAGCTCAAGTCATGGTGGAGCCATGCTGATTTCTTATTCTGATCCTGTTATTGACCACTCTCTGTTTTATGAAAACGATTCTCCATTTGGTGGCGCCATTTATGTTTCTAATTATTCAACTCCCGAGTTTGTCAACTGTACATTTTCTGAAAATACTTCAACTTATGGTGGTGCGTTTTATTGCAGTGATTTGGGAGGCCAGCCAACAATTACAAATTGTATTCTTTGGGATGATGTTTGTTCATATAATTATGAAATATTTGCTACATCTTCCTATTATGCCCCGATAGTTACCTATACGGATGTGGAAAACGGATCCGGTCAAAATTGGTTTGGCATCGGATGTATTGATACAGATCCAATATTTACAGACCCGACAAATGATGATTTCACACTTCAGGGAATTTCTCCGTGCATAAATGCAGGCGATCCTTCCTCTCCTTTAGATCCTGACGGAACAATTGCAGATATGGGTGCTTTCTATTTTGAAGAAACTCAGGTTACACAACAAATAAATCTTTCATCAGGTTATAGTTTTGTTTCTTCACGAGTTATTCCTGAAAATCCTGATATGTTAATTGTTTTGGCTGATGTATTAAATGAAAATCTTGATTATATAAGAAACTCACAAGGAGCGGTATTACGCAAAATTGGCCCGAACTGGATTAACGGCATTGGCGACTGGATTATTGACGAAGGTTACCTTGTTAAAATGTTTGTCGGTGATTCATTTATTATTGAGGGTGATGCAGTTGACCCTTCAAGTCCGATTCCCGTAACTATAGGATTTCAGTTTGTAAGCTATTTCCCCGAAACTCAAATGGATGTTCTGATTGCTTTTGAAACTATCATTGGAGATGATCTAGATTTTATAAGAAACTCACAGGGAGAAGTATTACGCAAGATCGGTCCGAATTGGGTTAACGGAATAGGTGATTGTAGTCCGGGTGAAGGTTATCTCGTTAAAATGTTTGCTGCCGACGAAATAATTTACCCAATAGCAGCAAAATCAAGTGGCAAAACGACTATTGTTCCAACTCACTTTTCTTTCGTGGGTGGAAATGCCGCAGATCCGGTTTTTACAATTTACATCGAAGGATTGGATATTGGTGATGAAGTAGCTGTTTTCGATAATGAAAAAATTGTTGGGGCAAATGTGATAAATTCGGATAATGTTTTTAAAAATTCTGTTCCGGTTTTTAGTACACTTAACAACAGACAGGGATATGAAGCAGGCAATACAATTTCAATTAAAGTATATGATTGCGAGATCAAAAAAGAGGTTCCGCTAAGCTTTGAAATAGAAGATCCTTATGGTGCTGCTTATTCCGAAAATTATTTTCCGGCTGAAGATGGATTGTATAGTATAATAAATATTAAGAAAGAAGTACAAAATATTGAAGATAATAGTGAAATTATTACTATTTATCCAAATCCATCAGAAGGAAAATTTACTATCGCCATTAATGAACATTCCGGGGATGTTCAGATAATAGTTTCGGATTTACAAGGAAAACAATACTATAACTTTGAATTGGATGAAACCAATTTAACACAACTTGATCTATCAGGTTTGCCTGCCGGAATTTATTTAATAAGCTTTAACGGAAAGAACTTTAATCAAGTTAAGAAAATCATGATACAATAAAAATCAAATAAAGATACTATCTTTCAAAAAGATAGTATCCTTAATAAATAATTCATTTAATTAATCTTAAACACTTTTTATTATGAAAACATTTTACACAATCGGGTTAATATTTTTTAGCCTGATGATTTCACAGCAGACTTTTCCACAAAAGGAAAATGCAAAAGGCCCTTTAACGGGTGAACAACAAATCGAACTTTCGGAAGGATATAGTTTTGTTTCCTCACGAATTATTCCCGACGATCCTGATATGTTAATTGTTATGGCTTCGGTATTAAGCGAAAATCTTGATTTTATTAGAAATTCACAAGGAGCGGTTTTACGCAAAATCGGCCCGAACTGGGTTAACGGTATTGGCGACTGGATTGTTGACGAAGGTTATCTTGCTAAAATGTTAAGCGATGATTCATTTATTATCGGAGGGGATGCAGTTAATCCGGCAACTCCAATTCCGGTAACTACGGGATTTCAATTTGTAAGCTATTTTCCGGAAACTCCAATGGATGCTCTGATTGCATTCGAAACAATCATTGGGGATGATCTTGATTTTATTAGAGATTCACAAGGAGCGGTTTTGCGCAAAATCGGCCCGAATTGGGTTAATGGTATTGGTGATTGTAACGCAGGCGAAGGTTATCTCGTTAAGATGAATAATGATGACGAATTGGTTTATCCGTCATCTTCATTTACGTGTGGCGAACCATTAACCGACCCACGTGATGGACAAACATATAATACAATTCAAATTGGTAACCAGTGCTGGATGTCTCAAAACCTTAATTATGGAACCTATTTAGCGAGTACAGGAAGTGGTTCATTAACTCATGATGATGGAATTGTAGAAAAATATTGTTGGAATAATATCCCAAGCAATTGTGATAATTCAACAACTCATCCGGGTGGGTTTTATGAATTTTATGAAGCTGTTCAATATTACGGTGGGCAACCAACACAACCTGTTCAGGGAGCATGCCCGGAGGGATGGCATATGCCTGCTAAAACAGAGTTTACTGAATTAATAAGCTATCTCGGTGGAACGTCAGTTGCAGGAACTAAATTAAAAGTTGGTGGTTCTTCAGGTTTTGAAGGTGTTATTGCCGGTTGGCGTTGTACCAGCGGTGGTAGTTTCCTAACATTATTCCCAAAAGGTTTCTGGTGGTCATCAACCCAATCTAGCTCCAGTAATGCATGGTATATGGATATCGACAATACAAATCCTTATGCAACACTAAGCTCTTATGGAAAATCACTTGGTTTTAATATTCGTTGTGTCAAGGATTAATTGTGCACTGAAGCTTGTTCAGGGTGCAAGGCACATTGTACTATCAAACTGAATAAGCGAACTATAAACAAGATGGTGGACTATGATAAACCAACAGAATTGCAAAGAAACGAGCCTTGCCCTAAAACATACGGTAACCAAGGATAGTCTCACAGAAAAACAAGTTGTTATGGATATTGTAGGTTTTGATCCACCGACAGGGGCTGTTCAGGAGTACCTGTCAAACCACCCTACGGTGCTTTTATCTAAGGATAGAGGTGTTGAGCGGATAGGGAAAAGGGATGATGAAAGAAGCATTTCAGGTGTATATACA
>Ga0233437_1002439_pt1 | contig 28001 bp, 23 predicted proteins | sample SI_122_August201_FD_182714 | JGI IMG/M metagenome (GOLD analysis project Ga0233437, IMG submission 182714) | Seawater microbial communities from Saanich Inlet, British Columbia, Canada - SI_122_August2016_200_MG | ecosystem: Environmental > Aquatic > Marine > Inlet | place: Canada: British... | reverse complement strand
TAATACTTTCTCCCCTAAACCTCATAACAAGACCAATTAAGGCCGTAGTACCACCGAGTGACATTAATAGCGTTCCTGTAGAACTTTGCGAAAGAAACTTATTTACATTCTGACTATTTGGCAAATACATGCTTGCTGCATTTCTGGAAACTACATAACCTGTAGCTGATGCCACAAGGCCGCCAATTGCTAAAATACCACCAGATTCCGAAAGATTATGAGCCTTGAGATGTGCGATTTTTAGTTGTTCTGTGGATAGCTCATTGTAATTTAAACCTGTTTGAAATACTTGTCCTGTTGAATTAGAGCTTATGACAGAAAAAGACAGTATGATTGCGACCAAGCGGAGTTTACTACACATACGAATGAGTCTTAGGCTGAGGTACAAAAAGCATAATCCGTGAAAATCAATTGTGCGAATATTCAAAAAAAGGATAAATAATGGCCTAGCAAAATAAATAATAAACACTCCATAACACTCAATATCCTTCCAATCCGAAGCTCGAAAACATATTGCACCCGGTTTTACCGAAAGTTACTAATTATAATTTTACATTAAGGTTTCGAAAATTTTGTAACTTAATAGGCAATTGAATATTAAATGGTTTGCACCAAGAGAGATTAACTAATTCAAATAGAGCTTATGAAAACGTTATTTTCAATATTATTGATTCTTTTCGTCTCAATCGAGTTATTTTCACAGGCCGTTGTAAAAGAATCCACATTTCTTTACAAAGAGCCAACCAAACAAAGTAGACGAATAGCAAGACTAGATCCTGGCCAAGAAGTTGAACTTGTTACAAAAGTGATGAATTTCGCTCAAATAAAGGCAGGTTCTAAAACAGGTTTTGTTGAATACAACCTCCTCATAATTACAGAAGAAGATTTTAGATCTGAGGGATTGCAAAAACCAATTTCCAAAAAAATCTTAGCGAAAACATCACCTCGTTATCGAGCAGGTAGTGACTTAGTTGTTGCCGGAAACCTCCTTCTAAACAGCATGGGTGTCGGAGTAATTGGTGGAGGAATATCCACAGCTCTAATTCTTAATGGAAAAAGGGGAGGCATTGCAGTTGGTGCCGTATCTGGAGGAATTGCTCTGGTACTGGCTTCAATGGGATATAGCAAACTGATCTCTGCAGGTTCAAAATTGAAGTTATCACCTGCAAACCAGGGTATTGGTGTTGCAATAAACTTTTAGGATTGTAGCCAGTATATTTGGCAGAAAGCATGCGATATCCTCACGTTGTGTGCAAATTGTGTGTGTGAAACAAAAAACCACCTACCGAACAAAATCGATAAGTGGTTGATCTTCAGAAGTGGGACATACGGGATTCGAACCTGTGACCTCTTGCCTGTCAAGCAAGCGCTCTAAACCAACTGAGCTAATACCCCAAGTGGGTGTGGGTGTGGGTGTGGGTGTGCGACTTGCGAAAATAAGAATTTCATTTCAATTTTTGTAACTTGCGTCGCTAAAATAATTCGGATGAAAAGAATAGCTATTGTTTTGTTAATTTCTCTGCTTGCTGGTATTGCGGCAAACGGCCAGAGCACTAAAGTTTTGATGAAAACTTCAATGGGCGATATTACGCTTATGCTGTATGACGATACCCCACTCCACAAAGAGAATTTTATCGATCTGGTGAAGACGAAATTTTTTGATGGGATTTCATTCCATAGGGTTATTCCTGAATTTATGATACAGGCCGGAGATCCTCGTACAAAAAAGGAAAATACCGAACCAGCAAAACAACTGCAAACAATTCCAGCTGAATTCAAAATCAATCATTTTCATAAAAAAGGTGCTCTGAGTGCAGCTCGAATGGGCGATCAGGTCAATCCTCAAAAAGAATCATCCGGCTCACAATTCTATATTGTTCAGGGAAAAACTCTGAGTGACGCAGAACTTGACCAGTTTAATTCCAGACGTAAATCACCTTTTACCGATGATGAAAGAAAAATATATAAGGAAATTGGTGGCACTCCGCACCTGGATTTTAATTATACCGTTTTTGGAGAAGTAACTAAAGGTATTGAAGTAGTTGACGCAATTTCAAAGGTGGCATGCACAAGAACAGTACCCGATAAAGATGTGACCATCATCTCAGCAAGAATAATAAAGTAGATACAATGCTCGATAACATTAAATCCCTACAGGCTGAAGTTGAAAAATTCAGTACCACCAGCTTGCAGGAGCTTGATGAGTTCAGAATCAGAATGCTGGGGAAAAAAGGAGCAGTAACACTATTGTTTGGCGACTTTAAACTTGTTCCGCCAGAACAAAAGAAAGATCTTGGCCAGGCTATTAATGTGCTTAAAAATACTATCCAGGACAAAATAAAGACCTTGCTCTCTGAGCTAAAGCATAAAGATGAAGGTCCGTCGGGTTTGGATTTAAGTGCACCTGGTGAGCCTGTTTTACTTGGTAGCCGTCATCCCGTTTCTCTTATCCGAAATCAGATAATTGATATATTTAAACGCTTGGGATTCAATGTGTCAAAAGGTCCTGAAATTGAAGATGACTGGCATGTGTTTTCAGCACTGAATTTTCCTCCTGAACATCCGGCAAGAGATATGCAGGATACCTTTTTTATTGAACAAGATCCTGATATTCTCCTCAGAACACATACCTCCTCAGTGCAGGTGCGGGTAATGGAGAATGAAAAACCACCCATACGTACCATATCCCCAGGCAGGGTTTTCAGAAATGAAGCAATCTCTGCACGTTCACACTGTATATTTCATCAGGTAGAAGGCCTGTATATCGATCGTAATGTGAGCTTTGCCGACCTGAAACAAACCTTGCTGTTTTTCGCCAAGGAAATGTACGGACAGGATACCAAAATACGATTACGACCTTCTTATTTTCCGTTCACCGAGCCTTCAGCAGAAATGGATGTTTCGTGTACCTTATGCAACGGTAAAGGTTGTAATGTATGTAAATATACCGGTTGGCTTGAAATTCTGGGCTGCGGAATGGTCGACCCCAACGTTCTCGAAAGTGTTGGGATCGATAGCCAGGAATTTACCGGATTTGCTTTCGGTATGGGTATTGAACGAATCGGACTCCTGAAATATGGAATTAAAGATATCCGTCTTCTCTTCGAAAATGATATGCGCTTTCTGGAGCAATTCCAAAATGCACTCTAACTAGAGTATCACAATTTCATAAGAAATATCTACCGTTTTTCTAAGGGTCTCACTCACTCCGCAGTACTTGTCCTGGGATAAAGTCACAGCTTTTTTAAGCTTTTCAGGATCAAGATTCGTGCCTTTGAATTTGTAAATTAGCTTGATGTGAGTATAGTGCATAGGATGAGTTTCTGTAAGATCAGCCTCCATCTCAATATCGAAACTTTCAACATCCTGTCGCATTTTGCGGGCAAGCGAGATTACATCCATAGCTGTACAACCCCCTAGAGAAGCCATCAATAATGGCTTTGGAGTAGGCCCTTTATTCTCTCCACCTACCTTTGTTGAAGCATCCATAGTGATTTTATGCCCCTCAATATCAGCCTCAAAAGCCATATTCTTCATCCAGCTTATGCTAATAGTTTTTTTCATGTTATAAATATTTATCTGGTATTACTTTTATTCCGTTTGTTAAAAGAAGTATTCTATTAATGGAAAACCGCTCTAAAGTATATAATCCATATCTTAAAATCTTTATATTTGTCGATCATAAACTGATAAATGTCAGTTTTTAGTGTGTTTTATTAGCTGCTTTAGATAATGGTAGGAATAAAAAACAATCAGAGTATCCCTTCGTGCGAAGAGTGTCATGCTACTGATCATATGATTTTTAAGGACCTGACACCTGAACAACTGGATAATGTGAATTATGACAAGGGCTGCAGTTTCTATAAGCGTGGTAATATTATTTTTCAGGAAGGCCATAGAATTAATGGCTTTTACTGTGTGCATTCAGGGATTGTTAAGATGTACAAGACCGGAATTGATGGTAAGGAACAGATTATCCGTTTTGCCAAAAAAGGCGATATTATCGGATATCGATCAGTACTGAGTAATGAGTTAGCATGCACTACATCCAGAGTTATTGAAGATGCTACATTGTGTTATATCCAGGGTGATACATTGATTACTCTTATCAAAGAGAATCCGGCTTTTGCAATGCAGCTGATGCAGTTAACCTGTAAGGAGTTGGGCGAAGCAAACAATTATATCACTGATATCGCGCAGAAAACCGTACGGGAGCGCTTAGCTGAAATTCTACTTTTGCTAAAAGATACTTTTGATCTTGATGAAAACCAGGTTTTGCAAATATCCCTAACCCGGGAAGAGCTGGCAAATATGGTTGGAACAGCCACAGAATCAGTAATTCGCTTGCTGAGCGAATTCAAGCAAGATAAACTAATAGAACTACAGGGAAGAAAAATAAAAATACTCAACCTGCCTGGCCTGAAAAAAATTGCCAATTTCTAATTCTTGCTTTATCCTTTGGTTTTTATCCGTTTATATTTAATTTTATTTGTCGGATGGAGCTCTCACAACAAAAACAATCATCCGCGTGTGTGTTAAAAGGTTTTTCCTTTTGTCATGCTCGGTTCATAACTTGTGTTTTTTAACCCAAAAACTGGAACTATGTTTTATGACTTAGCCATTCTGGACTCCGTACGTCTGAATTTCAGTCCGGCCGGATTAACATTCATGAATATTACACTGGCAATCATCATGTTTGGTATTGCCCTCGATTTAAAATTTAAGCAGTTCAAACATGTTTTTACTAAACCCAAATCCCTCATAGTTGGGGTAATTTCACAATTCTTATTACTCCCTGCCCTGACTTTCTTACTGGTGCTGCTTATCCAACCATCCCCTGCTGTTGCCTTCGGTATGATTCTGGTTGCCTCTTGTCCGGGAGGTAATATCAGCAACTTCATGTCGCATAATGCAAAAGCAAATACTGCCCTGTCAATTTCTCTAACAGCTATTGCAACCACTGCAGCACTCTTCATGACGCCACTCAATTTTAAAATATGGGGAAATTTGTACATCAAATCCTCTCCAATGGGCAGGGCAATCGAAATAGATGCAGGCCAGATGTTTATAACAGTATTTATCCTATTAGGTATACCTCTGATTCTGGGAATTCTTTTTTCCAATTACTTTCCAAAAATTACTTCGAAAATTGTTAAACCCTTCCGGATTTTTTCTTTCGTAGCCTTTTTAGGATTTGTTGCTGCTGCCTTTGCAAGTAATTTTGACCATTTTCTGAATTATATTCCTCCAATCTTTCTGATTGTTTTGATACATAATGCACTGGCATTGCTTACCGGATTTAGTTTTGCTTCCATTTTTAAACGTCCGGCAGCTGACCGAAGAGCAATTACTATAGAAACCGGAATCCAGAATTCTGGTCTGGGACTTATTTTAATCTTCAATCCTAAAATCTTTCCTCCCGAACTGGAATTGGGCGGAATGGCCTTTATTGCAGCCTGGTGGGGAGTATGGCATATACTTTCAGGATTAACTATTTCAAGCCTCTGGGCACGTCGTAAGATACCTGTGGAAAAACAAATATAAACGGATGAAAGCTGTTGAAAAATATTCATATGGTTATGAAATAGCCCGTTCCTGGGTACGATGGACACTCAGAGGGCTCTTCTATCGTAAAGTAGTAATCAGGGGTTTGGAGAAAATTGATCCAAAAAAACCTATAATAATTGCCGGAAATCATCAGAATGCTTTAATCGATGCTTTGAATATTCTGAGCATTCTTAAAGCCCAGCCTATCTTCCTGGCAAGAGCTGATATCTTTAAGAAAAAAACCATGGCCATTATACTGAACTGGATGAAAATCATACCGGTTTACCGTATCCGTGATGGTTTCGACAGTTTACAGAAAAACGATGAAGTCTTTGAAAAATGTGCTAAAATATTAAGTAAAGGCAGAAGTCTGGCGATTTTTCCTGAAGGTAATCATGGCGATTACCGAACACTGAGAATGCTTAAAAAAGGTCTTGCCCGTGTTGCCTTTGGTGCAGAGAAAGTACGAAACTATGAATTAGGAGTACAGATAGTACCAATAGGCCTCGATTATTCGCATTTCGAGAAATTCAGAGCAAGGGTTTCAATCAGTATCGGCGATCCTATTATTGTAAATGATTTTTCTGATCTGTATAAAGAGGATGTGCAAAAAGGATACCGGGCCTTAAATGATGAAATAAGAAAACGACTTTTTCCTCATATGATCGACGTCCCCTGGCAAGCAATTTACGAAGGTGTAATGGGCATGAGATCTGTTTATGGCAAAATATACCGTGAAAAGAATAATCTGCCCGGAAAAACGATTTTTAACCGCTTTGATGCAGATAAGAAACTGATTGACGACATCCGGGAGGTTTATGAAGAAAAACCTGAGCAAACAGAAGAAATCAGTAATAAGCTGGTTCGATATCTGAAAAGCCTCGACCGTATGAATCTCAGAAATCACATTCTGGAGGCCGGGTCATTTTCTTTGTTCAGATTATTAGGGGAATCTATGTGGCTGGTTTTAATGTCGCCCCTCTTTCTATACGGATTGGTGAATAATTTTGTAGTTTTTACAGTTCCTCATGTACTAACCCGTACAAAGATTAAAGATAAACAGTTCAGAAGTTCGGTGGCTTATGTTTTGGCTTTTGTTATCTTACTACCCTTATTCTTAGCCATTCAAACACTTATAATAGCTGTCGTATTTAAAACCTGGTGGATAACTCTGGCATATCTTATTAGCATAATCCCATTGGGCTTATTTGCGATACACTATTCATTCTGGTTTAAAAAAACCCGGGCCAGATTAAAATTCTGGTACATGTCATTGCGAAAAAACCCTAAAATTATTTCTCTTGTAAAGACCCGTAAAGAATTGATTTCAGATTTAGACAGTCTTATTTCTTAAGCAATTTTCTGATGGTATTTTTCTTGCCAGATACAATTCTGACATAATATAAACCCGATGCCAGCTGGTTCATGTTGATTTCAAGCTTATGTTGACCAGGAATTTCTTCTGAATCTTGTATCATTCTGATTAATCGCCCATTAGTATCCAGTAAGCTAATTCTTACCTTTCCTCCGGTAGTTAAATTATAGTCAACAAATACAGTATGTTCAACCGGATTTGGGTAGATATTTATTCCAATGGAATTGTGCCATAATTTATTCTCATCTATTCCGGTGAAATGAGCAATCTGGAAATCCCATATACCCCGGCCGTAAGTACCGAATCGTGCCGTTTTCAGCGCCGGCACATAATCAACCGACCAATATGTCTGCTCAGGTGCACCTGCTCCCGCCAGATCATACCATTGTTCTTCTTCGTTTATATAAACGAAGGGACCAACTTCTGTGGCTGCGAAGATCAGACTGGCATCTTCGTTGCGAGCCATTTCAAATATGAGGGTTTTGGGTAAGCCTTTTGTTTTTCCTCTGAAAATTCTTCCTCCGTCATGACTCACCCAAAAAGAATATCCCGAATATCCACTTCCGCCCAAATAAATAGTGTTGATATCGTTCGGATCGGGAATAATTGCATTTCCATAAAAATAATGCGATCCGGGGCCTGAACTTACCGATTTTGACCAAGTGGTTCCACGGTCTGAAGAAGTAAAAAGTTTTCCTTTTGAATTTAGTACATATCGATAATCCTTGTTTATTGGAGAGAAAGCCATTGCTGATATCCGTCCGCCATTTCCCCCGCTGAAATCATTAGGTAATTCTGTAACTGATATGCTTCCCCCATTATCGTTAAGGTACCACAAATGATTTCCTGTTGTTGAAGTACCTCCTGCCAGATACACACGCTCGGGATAGTATGGATCAGCCATTAATGGTGGCATCCAATAGTGATCCTCACCAGTAAATGTCCACCTGACAGTCTGAAGACTGGATATAGCATTAGGATAACGCATGGCGAAACCCGGATAAACTGTCCAAAGACTCTGTCCTCCGTCACTTGAAACAATATGCCCATAGTCTCCGCTTATTGTTTGCTCAAAATTGGCCACTCCATCAGTAATTTCAGTTGATCTTTGAAAGCCCTGATCCTGAGATCCAACATATATAATCTGCGTTTTTTCCCTGTGTGTGTACGTGGTATAGTATTGCGAAATATTTAATCCCTTGAGAGAAAGATTAGAAACCGTTCTCAGATTATCAGTTGATACATAACTACCCCCATCAGTACTTATATATGCCAATTCTGTATCCTCCGATGTTCTTATAAACTCTATTTCAGGTATATCTGCATGCAACTTGCTCAGCATATCACCATAGTACTCACCCCATCCATTAATCATCGTCCAGGTAGCTCCACCATTTTCAGATCGGTATGCATTCACTCCTCCGTATCCCATTATTTTAGGATTAATACTTGAAACGCCAAAACTATTTCTCATAAACGGACCCTCGCTGACCTCACCTTTAACTAGCCAGCTTATTCCTCCATCTGCCGAACTAAAAAATCTGGATGAATTCTCAAGGCGATACATTACATGCAAATGAACTGTATCATTTTTCACCATACCATTTAATTGCACACTCCTGATTTCACTGTCAGAGAAATTTATACCCACGCTTGATAGTGACTCCAATTTCCCACCATCATTAACAATGAACAGATCTTTTTTGTCGAGAAAAAATACACGACTGGGTTCATAACGTGAAGTCCATATATCTGACACATTCGTTCCATTATGTGTATCAAGCAAGCTGAATGAATTTCCTGAATCGCTTGATTCGTATAAATAATTCATACTGCCGGATTTATGAAAAAGCAAGAATACCTTCTGATCCATAGTGTTTACACCACGTGAAAGTCTGTTCCCCGACATTGAATTTAAACCATCCCCATTGATCCAGTTTTGGCCTTCATCATCAGAATATCTGAAGAGAGCAGTGTTATTGGTTTGTACAATTCTGTTGCTTCCATCAGTATTCTTAAAAACGCGAAAATAATGAACACCTTTCACCTGGTAATGATCTGTCAAAGAGACCCAGTTTTCCCCATTCAATCCTCCTTTCCAAATCTGGCCACCATCTGATGCTGCATAAAGTTTGTTGTTTTCGATATCCAAATCAATATTATGAACACGCCCTGCCAGATTATTACTCCCCTTCTCCACCCATTTTCCACTCAGATTTCCATCAGCAAGCACTTCAAGATCACCACTGTTTTTCAGTCTTCGGTTTTCGTTCCTTTGCACTTGTAATTCCTGCCGGATTTGCTCGTCCATTGCTCTCCAATCAACTCCTGGGGCTGTAAGATGCATTTGTTCAATCCATTCTGCACGGGCTTTATGCTTTTCTTCTTCATTTTCGTGCTTTACAATATCAGTCGGTTCAGGATGGATCAAATCCGCAGAACGATTACAAAGCATACTTATAGTGATTGCAAGGGCAAGCATACTAGAGATAATGACAACTCGTTTCATCCGTTGATGTTTAGATTTAAAATGATCCGATGGAGCTCATATAACAAAAAATAATCATCCAGTATATGTCCAAATGTATATATTATTGTCACACTTTACTAATGACGAATCATTACTGCAAAGTTAGAACAATAGGCTCTGATTTGAGCCAGGAATTTTACCTAAATGTTTAAAAGCACGATCTGTAGCTTCCCTACCCCTTGCTGTTCTCCGCAAATAGCCTTCCTGAATTAAAAATGGCTCGTAAACCTCCTCAATTGTATCGGCCTCCTCCCCTACTGAAACTGCGATAGTTGATATTCCCACCGGTCCACCGTTGAATTTTTCAACCAGAGTAAATAAAATTCTGTTGTCCATATCATCCAAACCATGGGCATCTATATTTTGCTTCAAGCGCATACCTGGTAATTTCAATATCGATTTCTCCACTACCCTTCACCTGAGCAAAATCTCTTACACGACGCAATAGTGCATTCGCAATTCTTGGAGTTCCACGACTTCGACTGGCAATTTCAATTGATGCATTATCATCAATTGTTGTTTTAAGAATGCGGGCTGATCGTTTGATTATCTTTTGAAGTACATGTTTGTCATAATATTCCAGATGACAGGTAATTCCAAATCGTGCTCTCAGCGGACTGGTTAATAATCCGGATCTGGTTGTGGCACCCACCATGGTAAATGGATTCAGATCAATCTGAACCGATCGTGCACCCGGACCTTTATCGATCATTATATCAATTCGATAATCCTCCATTGCACTGTATAGATACTCCTCTACAATTGGACTCAAACGATGAATTTCATCAATAAAAAGAACATCTCCTTCATCAAGCCCGGTGAGCAAACCTGCCAAATCTCCTGGCTTATCCAGAACCGGACCACTGGTAATTTTAAGTCCTACCTGTAATTCATTAGCTATGATATGTGAAAGGGTAGTTTTTCCGAGACCGGGAGGACCATGGAATAACACATGATCAAGAGCTTCAGATCTCATTTTGGCAGCCTGAACGAATACCTTAAGATTTGACATGATTTTTTCCTGGCCGGAAAAATCACTGAAATGAAGAGGGCGTAATTTTCCTTCAATTTCTTGCTCCTCCTTCGAATTTTGCTCATCTCTTACATCAAAATCTTCCTCCATAATCACTCAATTATTCCCAGATCTTTAAACGCTCCGGTCAATTTTTCCATATTGAGTGGTTTAGCAAAATATTCATCCATCCCATATGATAAACAGCGCTCTCTGTCGGCGTTAAATGTATTTGCCGTAAGCGCTATAATAGGAACGTGTAACTTATCTTTTTGTTCGAAAATTCTGATCTGCCTGGTGGCTTCCAAACCGTCCATCACAGGCATCATGATATCCATAATTATAAGATCAAAATTCTCTGGTTTGGCCTGATATGCTTCCACAGCTTCCAATCCATTATTAGCCACCTCGATTTTAAACCCAAATCGACGTAAACTTGATTCCATCAATCTCTGATTTAACTTGTTATCTTCAACCAACAGAATAGATATTTCTTTCATATCTGAAATTTTCACAAAAAGCTCCTGTTTGGGTAAAATTAGTTATTATCTCAACACTTCCCAGTATGCTTACATTTTTTTGGTCAAAGAATTTCTTCTTTTAGTTTTCAATATTTACCCGTACACCATCAATTTTTATTAGAATACCATTTGAATAAGACAGCGCCAGAAGAATATTTCCCTCATCATCATATTTGCGCCAAATCTTCTGATTAACACCCATCTCATAAAATCTCTCTTCTTTTAATTTACCACTTTCAAAATAGTATTTATGACGTCCATTTTTGTATCCCTGCACAAAACTACCACTGAATTTTATTGTCTCATCAGAGAAAAAATGCTGCCAAAGGCCATCCCTTTCTCCTGCCTTATACACCCCTTTTTCTATTTGATCTCCAATCTTATAAATCCATTCTCCTTCTTCAAAACCTTCTATAAATTCTCCCTGAGCAATTATTACGCCTTTATTATCATATTCAACAGACATACCATCTTCCTCTCCACGATAATAACTCTCCTCCCGACGCAGAGATCCGTCAGGATAATACCATGTCCATAAACCATCCTCAAGTCCATTCTTATAATTTCCCTCTTGTTCTAATAGCTTATTCGGAAAGTAAAACTTCCATAATCCTATTCTTTTGTTATCCCTGAAATTACCCTCTGATCTAATATTACCACCTGAAAAATAAAACTTCCAATACTCATCTTTTTGCCCTTTATCATCACTAATTCCATCGGCAATAATCTGACCCGAATTATTAAACTCCTTTATTTTAATAACAGATTTATCAGCTGTATATTCCCTATGTAAACCAACCGCAACATCATTTATAAAACCCCCACTCGCAATAACTTTCCCATTATCATCATATTGATTTATAATCTCAACCTGTATATCTGCCGCTTCTTCACGTTGAATTACTAAACCATTATCGTAAAATTTAGCTTCCAGTAAACGCCCTCGTTCATCATATTCACGATAATAACCATGTAGAACATTATCTTTATAATTTTCTTCCTTCCGGATATTTTTATAAGAGTAAAAGCTTTTCCACAAACCCTGCCTGAGACCATTGTCATCGCTTTGATTAATAAACTCCCGATCGATAAGAAAATCATTATGATATTTGTATACAATCTGAATTAAGCTGTCAGAATTAAAGTCGAAAGTCAAACCATGTTTCTTACCATTCTTGTATGAAACTATTCTGTTAAGAAGACCTGAACCATTGTAATACTTTCCCTGTCCTTCTCTCAGATTATCAAGAAATAAATCTTTTGATAATAAGCTGTTTACAAGAGAATCATTTTTAATAAGCAATTGATATTTAGTAGTATAACCTGATTTTTTTCCTCTCAAATAACTTACTTCTTCCGAAATATATCCTTGCTCATTGTAGAACAACCAGATACTGTCAAGTTCAAAATTATTTCGTTTACCAATAGATTTGAGTTGACCCCCAACATAATAGGTTTTCCATAAACCATCAGGCTTGCCTTCTTTTATAAAACCCTCACTGGATACCTGTCCGTTACCATAGTAAAACTTTGTTGGTCCATCATCTAAATCATTCTGAGCCTGGCTGCCATAAAATATGACCAGGCTAAGCAAAATTGTGTATAAACACCTTCTCATTCTATCAGTTTTTATTTGATGGAAGTTAAAGGTAAGACTTATCGGGCAATTGTGATCACTCTGCATTATTATCATTATATATATTTAAATAACTATTATGATGATGATAATATCCTGTTGAAACTGTTGGTAAAAAATTCACACCTTTAGTGTACACATTTTATACCAAATTTTAAGCCTGAAATTAACAATGAATTATTGTTCTTTAGTATTGAAAATGAAGTATGAAAAATAGCTATTAACAATATGTTGATAGTCACAATGTGAATAAAATGTTCTTTGAAAGCTTCATTTCAATGGTTGAAAAACTGGTGATAGAATGTATGCCTAAAGTGAAAAAACAGTTTTGCAATTTTGATATAGTTTTATTAGGGATATTTTCAATTTAATAGGCAAGGTTTTTTTATTTTAAAGTATGATTGTTTAAGCTCGTAATTGTTGAAATCTTGTGAGTAATGACAATTCATTTAAACTGAATACATTGTATTGATTAATGAGTAAATTTGTCTGATAAATATTATGTGTGCAAGAGCGGTAATATCTTATTTATAAGTAATTACAGGCTTTGTTAATAACTTGAGCTTAACTGTGAAAAAAAATGAAAGTGAAAAAAATAGGATTGGCATGTGATCATGCAGGCTATATTCTTAAGGAAATAATAAAGAATAAATTAAGTTTGGAGGGATATCAAATAGTTGATTTTGGATGTGATACGGATGAGTCTTGTGATTATCCTGATTATGCACATCCACTTGCCAGATCACTTGAGAATGGCGAGGTGAATTATGGATTATCTATTTGTGGTTCGGGAAATGGAATTAACATGGTGGTAAATAAGTATAGCAGCATTCGTTCAGCTCTTTGTTGGAATGAAGAATTAGCAGAATTGGCAAGATCCCATAATGATGCCAATGTATGTGCTTTACCTGCCAGATTTATTAATACAGATACAGCACTTAAAACTGTTAATGTTTTCCTTTCTACAGAATTTGAAGGTGGTCGGCATAAAAGAAGAATTGATAAAATAGCTATTAAATAGTACCCTATGGAGCCGAGAGAAAAGGCATTTAAAATAGAATCTGAAAAAATAGGATTTGATCTGAAACACAGGCAAACTATTAAACATAATATTGGTAAATATTTCAGATCTGTAGAAAAGGGTGTAAACTACTTTTCTGATTTGGATGCAGCTAAGAATACTGCTAGCTCAATAAAAGATTATGTTGTTAATAATCTGGATCACTTGCTGCTTAAATTCGAGAAGAATGCCAAGGCTAATAACATGGAGGTGTTATGGGCGAAAACTGCTGAAGATGTTATTAAACAGGTATTAGCTATTACAGAAAGACATAAGGTAAAAGCAGTTGTTAAAACAAAGTCAATGGTGAGCGAAGAGCTCGAATTGAATAAGATACTAGAAGAGAATAATATAAAAAGTCTGGAAACTGACCTTGGAGAGTTTATTGTTCAATTGGCTGGTGAAAGACCATATCATATTCTAACACCGGCAATGCATAAATCAAAAGAGGATATTGCTAAACTATTCTCTGAGAAATTTGGAACTGCAGCTGATGCCAGCGTTGAAGAATTAACAAAATATGTTAGAAAATTACTGCGTGAGCAATTCGTTCAGGCTGATATGGGTATCACCGGAGCAAATTTTCTTATTGCAGATAGCGGTAGTATTGCACTCACTGAGAATGAAGGGAATGGCCTGATGACTGTTTCATGGCCTGAAACTCAAATTGTAATTGCAGGATTCGAAAAAATAATTCCTGAATTAACTGATCTTGACTTATTTTGGCCTTTGTTATCAGTAATGGGCACAGGACAGAAATTGACAGCATATAACAGCATTTTATCGGGCCCCAGAGCAGATGATGAAAATGATGGTCCTACAAAAGTATATGTAATTCTTTTTGATGGAGGAAGAAGTAATGTTTTTGCTGAAAAGGATCATAATCTCGCATTGAAATGTATTCGTTGCGGAGCATGTTTGAATTATTGTCCGGTGTATCAAAACATAGGAGGGTTTACATACGATACCGTTTACAGCGGACCAATTGGTTCGGTATTATCAATGTATCTTGATGGATCAGAGGATACTGGACATTTGAATTTTGCCAGCAGTCTTTGTGGAAAATGTACAGATGTTTGTCCGGTTGAAATTCCACTGCATAAACTACTATTACTCAATCGTAAAAAACTAGTGGAGCAAGGAAACGCTGGTTTTATTGAAACGAAAGGATATAAGTATTTTGCCAAATATATGGGTAGTCGCCGGAAGCTAGAAAAAATAAAATCTAAATGGAAAAACAGAGCGATGAAGAGCTTTGGTAAGAAAGCCTGGGGTAAGAGACGTGCTCCTCTTAGATTCCCTAAAGAATCGTTTTCAAAGAGATATATGAATAACAGAAAAGATTCTTAGTAGAATCAAACTACTTTCTTTTGCATAGATATGCGATGGAATAATTTACGGAATAGTATGTAATAAGTAAGAATGCCCAATAAGCCTCCAATAAGATCAAAAATGAAATCAAGCAGCTCTGCTGATCGATGAACAAATAGGTTTTCCTGAGCAAGTTCAATAAATCCACCATAAATTCCTACCAAGCCCAATGTGAGTATTGGTCCCAGGCTTCTTAATACAGAAAGACGGGACAAATCAAATACTGCTATAAAGAGAAAAGAAAGTGGAAAATACAACCCCATATGTACTAATTTGTCAAAATGAGGGATAATAGATATTTTGGATTTGGGCAAATTATCACCAGGTAAAGCACAAAGGACCAGTATAATAGCAGCCCAGATAATGGATATTAATAGTAATTTACGAAGCATTAATGTGAATCTTGAATTATGAGTCCAAATATATAAATTGTGATTCAAACATGGCAGGAATTTATTTACATATACCTTTTTGTGTTCAGCGATGTTCTTACTGTGATTTTTACTCCAGCACAAGTCTGGAATTGAAAGACAAGTTTATAAAAGCCTGTGGGAATGAGATTAAATCGAGAAAAGATTATCTTGCTGATAGTGTAGCAGATACAATATACTTTGGCGGAGGAACCCCGTCAGTACTCCATCCGGAGGATATAGATAAACTTCTGAATATCATTGTCAAACATATTGGAGTAAGTAAGGATACTGAGATTAGTTTTGAAGCTAATCCCGATGATTTGAATCCTGCTTATCTGAAGGAGCTTAAAAGAGTTGGAGTTAATAGATTGAGTATTGGTATACAATCTTTCAGAGATAGTGATCTCCTGAAAATGAAGCGCAGACATAACGCAAAACAGGCTGTAAAATGTCTGGAAGATGCGGATAAGGCCGGATTTAACGATTTGAGTATTGATCTTATTTACGGCCTCCCGGATTTAAGTGTTGATCAATGGTTATTTAATCTTCGTCAAATCGAATATTTTGAGGTAAACCACTTGTCTGCTTATCATCTTACGATTGAAAAAGGTACGGTTTTTTCAAGATGGTTACAGGAGGGAAAAATAAAAGAGGCAGAGGATGAGAATAGTTTGAAACAGTTTCAGCTCCTCCAAAAATATACCAGGGAACAGGGTTTTGATCAATATGAGATATCGAACTTTGCCAAAGATGAACAGTACAGCAAGCACAATTGTAAATACTGGAAAGCTGAAAAATATATTGGATTGGGACCTTCAGCTCATTCTTTTAATGGTGAAGCCAGACATTGGAATCAATCTGATTTAATGAATTACCTGTCGGATTTTAAATCGGATAACAAGAAATCATCTTCTGTCATCCGGGAGGAAATACTCTCCCCTTTTGATAAAAGGAATGAGTTGATTATGACAAGTTTAAGAACTAAATGGGGTATTACCAAAGGAGAATGGGAAGAAAGGCAACATTTACAAAGCTGGGATGATTTTGTGCTTGAGGTGAGGCCTTTTATAGCAAAGGGTGATATGATTCAGAATGATCAGTGCCTGAGAATTGAAGAAAAATCGTGGTTTAGGGCTGATGGTATTATTGCTTCACTATTCAGGCTTGAAGGCTTATAGTTGCATACGATACAATCGTTGAAAGCGTGGATACTGTTTCTCCTGGTACAGAAAATATAAATTGCCACCATGGATAAGAATTTTATTGATGTAGGGAAAATCCGGAATTCGAATCTCCTCATTCTCCAGTAATCCTGTATTCACATTTACTTCTCGCAGAATGGTTATTCCCTTATCGAGGTATTGAGTATATACCTTATCTGTTACCACATCGTTATAGAGTTTTTTTTGCCATCCCGGATCGGTATAGAAATTCATCAGGGTAGGTGTTTTAACGGGATAGCCTTCAGGACCAATAGTTTCTATTAAGCCATTGTTGAAATTGAAAACATACAAGGTATCTTTAATAATCTCCAAAGGGCAGAAAATAGGTGCATAAAATGCCATTTTAATGAAGCGTTCATCGGCATTGAAAAGGTCAAAATTTGTAGTGCTTTTTCCGGTTGAAGAGATGCGAATGCGACTCATCCAGCCTTCAACTTTGCGATAAATCTCTGCAGTTGCCTGGGCCCAGATACGGTTTACTGTAGAATCTGATGGTTGATAGAAATAGTACATGAGAGCCTGATCTTCGAAAGCAAACTGTCGCAATATTATTTTGTCATTATAGACTTTCAGGAATTCGGGAAAAGCTTTTATAAATGAGGCACGGTCAGTAGGATAAAGCAGTTGAATATCATTTTCATCGAAGTATAATTGATAGGCTGAATCGGGTGCCAGAATATGAAGATTATTAAATGGGTCACGGTAAATATTAACTCCGGCCCTGATTTCCTTTCGGATAAGAAGTTTGCCCATTCTGTCCATTAACATCAGGTGAACTTCTCTACTTCTTTTGCCCGGATGTCCTAAAAGCAAAACATGATCATCATAGAAATCATAATCAACCACATACATATCGTGTTGAGAGCTGATGTTAACAGCCCTTCGTTTCGCAGTTATTTCAACTTCTGGAATTTCATGAATGGATTTTTGAAGAGGCACATTGAAGTCTGCACCCGGACGTTTTGTAAGATTGAAAAACCTTCGGGTATGCCCCACCCTTGAAAAAACGATGAGTGCTGGTAATTTGTCTATAGTGATTTCAAAATATCCATCATCATTCGATGTTGAGCCTCGCATTGTTTCGTTCAGGTAGATATTAACCTTGGAAAGTGGCTCTGATGTTTCCTTATCTTTGACATGTCCTTTAAGGATAAAGGATTGCTGAGCATTGACGGTTGATGCAAAGGAAAATATTATGATTATAAGCAGATTCCTCATTTGATCAAAAGTACTTATTTTTAATTGCTGTGTTCTATGTTTTTGAGCACGATGGTTCATATAAACCGGCAATATTGGTTAATTTGGACAGCATTAAACTGATAAACAATGAGTAATAGGAGAGCATTCTTAAAATCGGCGGGTACAGCAGGTCTTGCTGTTGGATTTGGGGCCATACAACAACCATTGATCGCTAATTCTTTTCATGAAATGGCAGTACCAGAAGATCTCACCGCAGATTTACCTGAGTTGTCTGAAGCAGACTATAAAATCCGGCAGGATAAGGCAAGATATTGGATGCGTAAATTCAATATTGATGCAATATTTGTGGAGGGTGGTACTAATCTGAGTTATTTTACTGATACTTCATGGTGGTCAAGTGAGAGATTATTTGGCTTTATTTTATCTCCGGATAATGAGCCTGTTTGGATATGTCCGGCCTTTGAATTGAAGCGGGCAAAAGAGGTGATAAAGTATGGAACTGATATAAGAATTTGGGAAGAGCATGAAAGTCCTTATGCATTGTTTAACGGGGTGATGAAAGATTTGGGTGTACCTGGGGGGAAGCTGGGTATTGGACCTAATGTCAGGAATTTCATGAGCGAAGGCATAAGAAAGGTAGCTAAGTTTGAACTGGTTAATGGAGCACCGGTTACTGAAAGGAGCCGGGCTGTGAAAACAGATAAGGAAATTCAATATATGGATGTGGCTAACAGAATTACTAAGTTAGCTTATCGTGAAGGGTTTGCAAACCTCAGGGAGGGTATGGATACTGGTGATTTGGGACAGATTATCAGGTCAGCTCACAGTAAATATGGAGCATCAGGAGGAGGAGGTCCATTATTTGGCCACACATCTGCTTTTCCACATGGTACACGAGAAAGAAAGACCTTAGCTGAAGGAGATATTATTTTAGTTGATGGAGGGTGTTCTGTAAAAGGTTATCGATCAGATGTTACCCGTACAATTGTGTATGGCGAGCCTAATGCAAAACAAAGAGAAGTGTGGAACGTTGTAAAAGAAGCGCAGGACGGTGCATTTGATATAATTAAGGCGGGCCTTCCTTGTTCTGAAGCGGATAAGGCAGCCCGTAGGGTTGTTGAAAAGGCTGGGTATGGAAAGGGGTATAAAAACTTTGCTCATCGTCTGGGTCATGGAATCGGGATGGAGGGACATGAATATCCATATCTGGTAAGTAGTAATGGACTGGAAATGGAAACAGGTATGACCTTTACAAATGAGCCGGGAATATATCTTTACGGAGAATTCGGTGTAAGAATTGAAGATAGTTTTGTGGTTACAGAGAATGGATATAAAAATTTTGGAGATATGGCCTCCGTTTCAATAGATAAACCTTTTGGCTAGAATTATGAAGGAAGATCATTCAGGAGCTAATAGCAAATATGGAATTCTTCTTGGATTGATTTCTATTATCGCAAATGTATTACTATTTGTTCTGAAATATATTGCCGGAGTTACAAGTGGATCAGTTGCATTAATTGCTGATGCCTGGCATACTTTAGGAGATTCAATTAGTTCAATCATCCTTATTATTGGCTTACGGGTTTCAAGAAAGCCGCCGGATGAAGAACATCCCTTCGGTCATGGTCGTGCAGAATGGATAAGCTCGATGTTGATTGGTATTTTTCTCACTGGAATTGGAGTAAGTTTTTTTCAGGAATCTATTGACCGTTTAAGTTCGCGTGAAGGCTTCGAATATGGTATTTTAACATGGATAGCTGTTATCACTTCAATTGTAGTAAAGGAAATAATGGCACAGTTTGCTTTTCGGGCAGCAAAGAAAACAGGTTTACAATCTTTAAAAGCAGATGCATGGCATCACAGAACAGATGCATTATCGTCAGTTATTATACTGATTGGTCTTATTATTGGAGACGGTATATGGTGGATTGATAGTGTTTTAGGTATTGTTGTTTCATTAATGATTTTTGTTGCTGCATATGAGATTCTGAAGGATAGTATCAGTAATATTCTGGGAAGAAAGCCCAGTCAGGAAACCATTGATAAAATCTATAATATTATTGAAGTAAATTGTCAGAAAGACCTTAATTTGCATTCAGTCAGAATTCACTATTATGGATACTATATGGAAATGACTGGCCATATAAAGTTGCCTGATGCAATGAGCCTGGAGGAGGCACACAAAATTGCAAACCGGATAGAAGAGATAATTGAGGATGAAATGAATATTCATGCAACCATACATACTGAACCCATGTAATGAAGCAAATTAGACAGCTTGCAGGACAAACTGCGATTTATGGGGCTGGAACAATTCTGCCGAAGTTTCTAAACTGGATAATTTTAACTCCGTTTTATACCAGGATATTTGTGGATCAGGCTGATTATGGATCCATTACAGAATTGTATGCTTATGTTGTGATTCTGAATGTGATTGTGACTTTTGGTATGGAGACTGGTTTTTTCAGGTTCAGTCAGCAAAACAATAGTTTCAGATCAGTTTATACCACAGCGTTTTTAGTTGTTCTGGTGCTTGCAACAATTTTAGTTTCAGGTGTTAACCTTTTCATTAAGCCATTGTCAGAATTGATAAGGTATGAGGAAAACTGGCAATACCTGAGTTGGTTTAGTATCATAGTGGCAGTCGATTGTTTGGCTGCTATACCATTTGCGAAGCTTAGGAGAGAGGAGAGGGCAAAGAGGTTTACTATACTGAAATTGGCTAACATCTCTGTTAATTTGTTATTAATTATCTTTTTTCTGAAGCTATGGCCTGCCTTATATGAATCACATCCTGATGCCTGGTTTACAAAATGGTACGATCCTGAACTGAAAGTAGGCTATGTTTTTCTGGCTAACCTGATAACAAGTATAAGTGTATTAGTACTGATTTCAGGGGAATTGAGGTTTTTGGGAGGCCCCTTAAAGAAGAGTATTTTGCGTGATTTACTTAAATACTCAGCACCCCTCGTTATTGTTGGAATAGCCGGAGCTATTAATGAAGTGGCCGACAAAATATTTTTGAAATTCTTATTGCCAGAATCAGATTCGGCAATGAAGGAAGTAGGGCAATACGGTGCCAGTTACAGAATTGCGGTTATTATGACCCTTTTTGTTCAAATGTTCAGGTACGCTTTTGAACCATTTTTGTTTGCCAGGAAGAAGAAGGACGGAACAGAAATATATTCTCAGATTATGAATTTATTTGTTGGTATGGGTTTGGCTCTGTTCCTTTTCACTGTTTTCTATCTTGATATTTTTAAGGTTTTTTTAGGACCCAACTATCATGAGGGCCTTGAGGTTGTACCACTTATTCTTCTGGCTAATCTCTTTGTTGGCGTATTTTACAACTTGTCAGTATGGTATAAACTAAGTGATCTAACAAGGTATGGAGCTGTATTGGCTATTGGTGGATCATTCGTAACTATTGCTGCGAATTTCATACTGATACCAAGAATTGGATATATGGGTTCAGCATGGGCTACAATATTGTGTTATTTTTCTATGATGCTGGGAAGTTATTTGTGGGGTCGAAAGGTTATGCCTATTCCATATAAAATATGGGATTTCCTGATGATGTTACTTGTTGCCCTTGTAATGTTTGCCGTTCATAAATGGATAGACCCGGGCACAGATCTGATTAAATACAGTATTAATACAGTTATGTTGTTAAGCTTCCTTGTTTTGGTTAATTGGAGAACAGGATTGATGAAAATCTTCTTTGTCAGATAATTTTAGGAAAGATTAAAACATGTAATTTTGGAAAAAAGTTTTCGTTATATGAACCGAGCATGACAAAAGGAAAATATTTTAACAAATACGCGGATGAAGATAAGAATTGTTAGTGAGTCAAAGCATCAGCTACCAGCCTATAGTACCACCTCGAGTGCAGGTATGGATTTACGTGCAAATATTAAAGAAGCAGTTAGCTTAAAAGCTCTTGAAAGAGTTTTAATCCCTACCGGATTATATATTGAGCTGCCAGTTGGTTATGAAGCACAAATTCGTCCGAGAAGTGGTTTAGCACTGAAGAAAGGGCTTACTGTTTTAAACACTCCGGGTACTATTGATGCTGATTATAGAGGAGAGATAGGAGTTATTCTTATTAATCTTTCTAATGAAGAAGTTATTATTGAAGATGGAGAGAGAGTATGCCAGATGATAATTTCGCGGCATGAAAGCATAGAGTGGAATAAAGTTGATAGTCTGGAAGTAACTGAAAGAGGTAGTGGGGGTTTTGGCCATACCGGAACAGAATAGAGGATAAAATAATGAAGAATGTTTTTTGCTTCTTAGTTTTTATGTTTGTTGGAGTAGTTTTTGCACAGGAAGGTGTAATACTCGATAAGGTGAAAGAAACTACTCGTATGGAGTATGATTTCTCTTTTGCTGAGGGATTAAAACATAAGATGCTTGGTAACCCTGTGGAGGCAAGCAGGTTATTTATAAAATGCACTGAATTGTTTCCTGAACGATCAGCTTCATATTTCGAGCTTGGTAATATTGCTTTTGTAATGAAAGATTTTGTTGCAGCCAGGGAGTACGCCGAAAAAGCCAGACTTATTGAGAAAGAGAATGAATGGTATGGCCTTTTGGAGGTTCAGGTCGCAATAGCCGATAAACGTCATTTGGAGGCAGCCGAAATTTATAGGTCTCTGTATGAGTTGAATAAGGAAAAGAAAGAGTATTTGAGTGCTGAGGTGGATGCCAGGATTATTTCTAAAGATTTTAAAACTGCCAAAAAAAGGCTGGGAGTTTTAGAAAAAGAGATAGGTTATGGAGCTCACATAGCCTTGAGAATGAGAGATATTTTGAGGGCTGAAGGTGATGATAAAAGAGCCTTAAAGGAGATAAAAAAGTTGGTTAAGGAGTTCCCTGATGACATCGAGTATCGCGGAATTTATGCGGAATTTCTAATAGAATTAGGAAAAGAGGATGACGCCTTTGAGGAATACCAAAAAATAAAAGACGCAAATTCAGGTAATCCGATAGTCTATTTTTCGCTTGGTCAGTATTATATGCAAAAGGGGGATAAAGAGAAGGCAATCAAAGAGTTTGAAGTAGGTTTTAAATCTAAACAGGTAAACCCTGATATCAAAACTTCTGTGTTTATTGAACTTCTGAGAAATGAGAAAACTGAAAACCTAAGTGCGGAATTGGAACAATTGCTTAGCGTTTTGTATGAAAGTGATATGGGGCATCCTGGTGTGGATGCAATGTATGCGGATTACATCTATAATAAAGGAAATCTGGTCGGTGCAGAAGAAATTTACAAACGAGTTATTGAGACTAATCCAGCAAATTTTATTGCGTGGCAAAACCTTTTGTTTATACAGAATACTCAACTTGATTTTGCTGAAATGTTTGAGTATGGTGGTGAAGCTTCAAAAGCTTTTCCGAACCAGGCCATTTTTCTTCTTTTTAAAGGAATTGGTGCATCAGGAGTTGAAAACTATCCTGTTGCAATAGACGCATTGAAAAGAGGTTCAAGATTAAATGTCGGTAATTCTGAGCTTACAAAGCAGTTTTATATAAGCATGGGAGATGCGTATTATAAACTCGAGAACTTCAAAGAAGCTTTTATTAATTTCGATATGCTATTAGTTTTGGAGCCTGATAATGTGGTTGTATTAAACAATTACAGCTATTACCTGGCAGTACTGGATGAGAAGCTGGAAAAGGCTTTGGTGATGATAGAAAAATGTATAAAATTGGAAAGTGAAAATTCTACTTACCTCGATACTTATGCCTGGGTTCTTTACAAGCTTGAAAGATTTGATGAAGCTTTGATTGCAATTGAGGCTGCAATCCTTAACGAGAAGGATGTAGTGACAGGTGAAGTATTTGAACATTACGGAGATATTCTTTTTGAGAATGGACAAACTGAAGAAGCAGTTAAGCAATGGAAAAAAGCAGAGGAAACTGGTGAGGCTTCAGAAAATATAAGCAGCAAAATTCTACAGGAAAATGGCCAAAAACAGAGTTAAAATTGTTTCGATTCTTATTTTGTCACTCAGTGTAAGTATTGGGTTTAATTCTTGTAAGATTAAGAAGCGTATTACAAAAGGCAAGAAGCTGGAAGGAATAAATACTGAGCTTATTAAGAAAATAAGGGAAAGCGAAATTGATTATACAAGTATTGAAATAAAAGCAAGTACGAAAACTGATGCTTTAGGCAAAAAGTATTCATTCAACATTACTTATAGAAATAGGAGGGATAGCATTATATGGATATCTGCAAGAGTGATGTTGGGTATTGAAGCAGCTCGAATTATTTGTACTCCTGATAGTGTTTGGATGATATCAAGATTAGCCCGAATTGAGGAAAAGGGAGATTGGAGCACAATGACAGATTTAGTTGGCTATCCTTTAGATTTTAATACTCTGCAAGCTCTGTTTACAAGAAGGATTTTTATTCCTGGTGAATGCGGGAAAAATTTGCTAGAGAATTATGTGATTAATGGAAAAGGAAAGGGCGTGTTACTTACTCCTGATTACACGATTGAAGAACAAAGGGATTGTTTAGTAAAAAGTGGTTTTATGCCTCAATTTCTTCTGGCAGAGGGGCAAATGAGGCTTGAAAGGACACGAATTATGCCAGAGGACGGAAATTGGATGATGGATTTTTTATACGGTGAAAATGCGGTCGAACAGTTTTATGGTTTGCCTGAGAGAATTGCTGTATCTGCTATGGATCAGGATCAGAATTTGACGATAGATTTAAAAATAATGCAGGTAAATTTGAATACTGAATTAAAGTTTGCCTTTCCATGGTTCTAGAAGGAGGAAAAAGTAATTGGAGAATTGTTTTTACAGCTGCAGTAATTTTACTGATCAGTTCATGTCATTTGTTTGCCCAGGATTTAACAGAATTAAGAGAAGATAGAAGGAATAAACTTGACGAGATTCAGTATACAGAGAAGCTATTGTCAGAAACTGCCGATAATAAGAAAAACCAGGTGAATCAGGTTAAATTGATGAATAGACAGATTAGTAATCGGGAATCTGTTATACGCAGCATCAGGCAAGAGCTGGAATATTTTGAAAAAAGTATTAGCAGCAAGGAGGATACGGTTGAGTTGTTACAGGTTGAAGTTAAGGAACTTAAGGAAGAATATGGTCGTATGATCGTAACGGCTTATATGACGAGAAGGTCCTATGATAAAGCACAGTATATTTTGGCTGCAAGTGATTTTAATCAAGCGTATAAAAGGATTAAGTATCTGCAGCAGTACAGTCGGTTTCGTATACAACAGGCTGAAGAAATTAAAGAGAAAGCCAGTGAATTAGAAATCCAGGTGTCAAAGCTGGAAAACGAAAAAACTGTGCAGGGAAGATTGCTTAACCAGAGGCAAAAAGAAATTGCGAGCTTGAATAATCAAAAGAGTAATAAGGATCAGTTTGTTAAGCAGTTAAGTAGAAAGGAAAAGGAATTGAGAAAGGAGTTGAGGGATAAGAGACAGATATACAATCAGATAGAAAATGAGATAAGAAGAATTCTTGCCGAAGCTATTGGGGAAAGTAGTGAAGGAGGAGACTTTGGTATGACTCCGGAGATGAAGATTATTTCAAATGAGTTCGGACAGAATAAGGGGAGGCATGCCTGGCCTGTTGAGAGAGGTGTAATTACTTCGAAATATGGGAGACATCAGCATGAAGTGCTTAAAAATATTGTGATTGAAAATAGTGGAATTGATATTACTACAGATTCAGGTCAATCTATAAGGTCTGTTTTTGAAGGAAAAGTCAATAGTATTATGTCTTTTAAAGGTGCTAATTTGACTGTGGTTATCCAACATGGTGAATATTTTACTGTGTATCATGGTTTAGTGGATGTCCTTGTTAAAAAAGGGGATATTGTGAGCAGATTGGAACCTATAGGAAAGGCGTTCAAAGCGGATAATAGTAATAGATCTCAGATGCAGTTTCAAATCTGGAAAGGAACAGATAGTGTTGATCCGGAGTTGTGGTTGGCCAGATAGAAAGGTATGAATAATCAAAAAAGATTCAATCAGCTCGAGATAAGACTGTCGAGATTCCGAAGGAAATACTATTTCAATCAGATGTTTCAGGGGATATTGATTGGCTTGTTGAGCATTGGCTTGCCTATCGCCTTTATGGTTGTAATTAACCAATTCTTTTCTACAGGTAGTGATTTTAGGACTATTGCCTTCATGCTTATAATTGGTATAGCTCTCGTTCAATTTCTGGCATTTGCTGTTTTGCCTTTTCTTAAGGGAATTGGAGTATTCAAGGGCTTGAGTCTTAGGAAAAGAGAGAAGATTATACGAGTAAAATTTCCTGAAATTGAAGATCTATTACTAAATGTCATTGAGCTTAGGGAGTTGGTCGATGAGAAAGAAAATATTGCTTTGCTGGAAGCAAGTATTGATGAGAAGTGCAATCGCCTGAAATGGTATAGGTTTGATAAAGCTGTTCCTTTCAAAAGACTGGTTTTACCTGGAGTTATGATTGTGTCTCTGATGTTAATTTTTTCTCTTGGTAGAATAATCTGGCCTGAGTTTGTTAGTCAGGGTTATGCAAAGACAATACACTATAACCAAGATTTTGAGGAGAATAATTTAATAGGGTTCAGATTATTGAATTCAGATTTAAAAATTGGAATGGGTGAGGATTTAAAAGTTACGTTCGAGCCAATATTCAAGCTTTTAAGTGAGAACATTTATCTGAAAGTGGGGGAGAGTTATTATTCATGCGAAAATGATAAGGGAATTATCACTTATCTTTTTGAAGCTGTAAATGGATCTTTCTCATTTAGTATTGTAATGGATGATTTTCAAAGTGAGATTTACTTTGTTGAAGTAATACCAACACCTGAGTTAATTGAATTGCAGATTAAAGTTGATGCACCTGCTTATACAAAACTAAAAAGTATTGTGGAGAGTGGGGGTGTTGATTTAAATGTGGCTGAAGGATCAATTATTCAATGGAGTTTAGAGAGTAGTTTTACAAACAATATTAGCTTATTGCTACCAACAGATACTGTTTTTAGAAATAACATTAAAAAGAAAGAAATTTTCAGATACAGAGCTGTAAAAAGTGGGGAATATGTGTTTAATCTGAAATCAGACAAAATAGAAACTAATTACGAACTTGCTTATGAGCTTATTGTGAATAAGGATGAATATCCAGGTATTGAGGCAAGTCAGGTGATTGACACAATATTTACAGAACAGGTTTATTTTCAGGCTAATATACAGGATGACTATGGTTTTTCTAAAGCATCTTTTACAGTTAAGAATGCTGAAGATGGCAGTATTGTTTTCGAGGATAGTATAAGAATCAACCGGGATGTACGGTATCAAAGGGTGTATTATGCTATTGATTTCGAGAAGATTGGACTCGAGGGTATGTCTTTTAGCTATTATCTTAGCATATGGGATAACGATGGAATTAATGGAGCTAAAAGATCTGATAGTAGATTATTTACTAAAAGGCGTAGCACAGCTGATGACAGGTTTAACGACAATAGAGAAAGAGGAGCAGAAGTTGAGGAGAAACTAAGCGATTCAAAGGAGTTGGTTGAGGATATGCAGGATAGACTCAATAAACTGATTAATAGTCAAATAACTGATGAAAAAGACGATTGGGAGATAAAGAATAAAGTAGAAGAAATCTCTGATATGAAGAATGTTCTGGAAGAGATGATAGACAATATCCGGGAGGAGAATAAGATGATCAATATTAGTGAGAATATTGATGGAGAGAGAAGAGAAGAGATTATTAGAAAGCAGGAGGAAATTGAAGAGTTATTTGAGAATATGCTGGATGATGAATTGCGCAAATTGTTTGAAGAATTCAAGGCACTAGCTGAGGAAATGAATAAAAAGGACAGACTGGAGAAATCAGAGGAACTGAAGATGAATCTGGAAAATCTGGAACGTCAGCTTGAAGTAAATCTTGAGTTATTGAAAAAACTGGAACTTGAGAAAAAGATATATGATTTAGCTAATCAGATTAAGAAGGTAGGAGAGAAGACTGAAAAAGAAGCTAAGGATGAAAATGCTGGGGAAATTAAAAAGGAGTTTGAGAAAATTGAAAGGAAATTGGATGAGCAGCTAAAGGATAATGAAGAGCTTGAAAAGCCTCATG
>Ga0233437_1002438_pt1 | contig 28007 bp, 16 predicted proteins | sample SI_122_August201_FD_182714 | JGI IMG/M metagenome (GOLD analysis project Ga0233437, IMG submission 182714) | Seawater microbial communities from Saanich Inlet, British Columbia, Canada - SI_122_August2016_200_MG | ecosystem: Environmental > Aquatic > Marine > Inlet | place: Canada: British... | reverse complement strand
CCATCCTTGAAATTAATAATTTTGAGTAAATAATGCCGGGACACCCAAAAATCAACACTGAAAATTACAATCACCACATATACAGCACTTTATAACTTCGACATTAAAAACAGTGCGGAACTCAGGAGCCCACTCCAAAAAGTATAGTTTGTCATTTCGAGAGTTCACCAAACTTTATTAGGTTTAGTGAGATAATAACAAAAGATTTGAATTTTGTTTATTAGTGCATCATTTTAAAAATTAGTGAATTTATGGTCAGGTCCTATTTATTTCAACTGAAACAAAAAAGCTGGCAAGATTAAATTTCTGCCAGCTTTTTTATGAGATATCATTTCCCTCACTAAATTCTATTTGTTCCCACTTTTATCCGGGAAAGGAGGTATTGGCGTAATTTTTTCATTCCAGCTTTCAATGTCTTTAAGAATCTCCTCAATAGCTTTATTTAACTGGGCATCCTCGCCTTTATATAGTTTTGCAGGATCATTTTCTACAATGATATCCGGAGTAACTCCCTCGCCTTCAATTACAAACCTACTTCCATCTTTATCGTAAGGCCCAAATGACGGGGTAATTAACGAACCACCATCGATTAATGGGCGTGCCCCGCTGTAACCAACCACTCCGCCCCACGAACGAGTTCCGATTGTTTTTCCCAGTTCCAATTGTTGAAAACGATAGGGGAACAAATCGCCGTCGGATGCCGAATATTTATCCATTAATGTAATTTTCGGACCAAGATGCATTCCGCTCGGACTCGTGGATCCCTCGCTTTGCCCGGTTGAGTAATTTAAATAAGTAAGTTTTCGCATGAGCCTTTCAATTATCATTGGAGAAACATTTCCGCCGCCATTTCCGCGCACATCAATTATAAGGCCTTTTTTATTTAATTGAGGATAGAAATGCCGCACAAATTCATTCAATCCGCCAACTCCCATATCTGGAATATGAATATATCCAACCTCGCCATTGGTTTTTTCAGTTGTATAATTTATGTTATCCTGAACCCAGTTGTAATAGTAAAGATTTGCTTCGCTGGCAATTGGTTTAACCAGGGTTTTGCGGCTACCATCTTCTGTTGGTTTACTATTAACGGAAAGCTGAACCTCTCGGTTTGTTTGGCCAATCAATAAAGAATAAATGTCTTTTATATCTTTTGTTGACTGACCATTTACAGCAACAATATATTCGCCTTCGTTAACATTTACGCCAATATCTTTTAGCGGCGATCGGAGAGTGTTACTCCAATTTGCCCCATCGAGTATTTTGTCAATTTTAAAAAACCCGGAATCATCTTTAAGTAATTTTGCACCTAACAATCCCATGGGAATCCGTTCAGGAATTGGTCTTTCTCCATTGTTTACATAAGCATGGCCAACATTTAACTCGCCAACCATTTCACCCAAAATATAAGATAAGTCGGAACGATGAGCCGCGTACGGAACCAAAACACTATATTTTTCGTGCATGGCATCCCAATCAACACCATGCATATTTGGTGCATAAAAGAAATCGCGCATTTGCCGCCAGTTCTCGTCAAATATTTGAGCCCACTCTTTTTTAATATCTACACTAACTTTCATGCCAGTTAAATCTATTGGCTTTGAAATTTTTACCGGCCCGGAAGGAAGATTTATCACCTCGTATTTACCTTTTATTGCCGCCAACATCTTTTTCCCGTTCGATGAGATTGTATAATTTAAACCCGTACCCAACTCGGTTTCCTTCTTCTCTTTCAAATCATAAACTTTTGTTTTGGTCTCTCTTGAGCTGGCGGATCTAACACTAAAAAATATTTTATTCTCAACACCAACCACATTAAAATAATTTGCAGGAGGTACAGGCAATGAAATTATACGGTTATTTATGCCATCAACATCCACAACAATATCAGAATCTTCAGCCTCCTTTTTCGTATCTTTTTCTTTTACCACGTCGGCCTTCTCTTCGCTTTCAATCTTTACTTCGTCGTTTTCAAGTGCAAAAGGAGAAGGCGTTTCTTTGGCAAGAGTTGCCAGGTATATTTTGCTCATGTCAACGTAAGCATGGTTCCACTCAGTGTTACTGTAAACAGGATTAAAATCTCTTGCTGAACTGAAAATAAGGTATTTCCCATCTGAACTAAATCCTGGGTTAAAAGAGTTGTACCAACCCTCGGTTACATCGGAATGTTCTTTTGATTCAACATTGTAAAGCCGCACTTTTGTAAAATCCTTTTCTGGTTTGGTATAAGTAATCCATTTACTGTCGGGCGACCAGTTAAATCCAAAATTAGGTGAACGATCCCCTTGAACAACGAGGGTTAGTTTTTTGGTCTCCACATCAACATATCGGAGCCTCATTTTTTTATCGTTAAACAGAATTTTTTTACCATCAGGCGACCACTCGTATCCAAAAATGTAAGTTTTATTATTTTTTGTAAGTTGAACAGGTGGCTCGCTACCATCGTGTTTAACCATATACAATTCGAACTCACCTGTCTTATCAGAAATGTAGGCAATATTTTTCCCGTCGGGAGAAAAATCAGCATTTTGCTCGTGAACTCCTGATGACGCAGTAAGATTGCGAGTAATCCCATGTTTTGCAGGAACAGAAAAAATATCACCTCTCGCACTAAAAACAACACGCTCGCCATTGGGCGAAAGATCTCCTCCGCGAATACTTTTGCTTGCATCTTTTATCTCGTTGCGCGCATATATTTGATCGTCAGCAATTGTAATTGAAATCTTTGTGTTTTCACCGTTGCTCACATTGTGTTTGTACAAAAAACCGCCTTTTTCAAATACGATAAAATCTTTTGAAAAAGAAGGAAATTTGATATCGTAATCTGTAAAGTCAGTAATTTTAAGGGTCTCTTTGCTGTCCAGATTGTAAGAAAAAAGATTCATCGTTCGGTCTCGATCTGACAGAAAAAATATTTTATTACCAATCCACATTGGCATTATTTCCTGAGCATTTGTATTGTTAATTTTTTCAACATTGCCTGTGTCAAAATCAAATATCCTGATATCGTCAGCCATTCCCCCTTGATAATACTTCCAGGTTCGGAATTCGCGAAAAACCCAATTAAAAGCCAATTTTTTTCCATCGGGTGAATAAGAACAGAAACCACCATCAGTAAGCGGGATTTCTCGTGGCAGGCCACCCTCTTTTGAAACAAGAAAAAGCTGCCCTTTAAATGCATTAAATGATTGTTTCCTTGACCTGAAAATAATGTCCTTTCCATCGGGAGTCCATCCCATTACCAGATTATTTGGACCCATTCGATCTCCAATATCGTCGCGCCCCAAAGTTGCTGTGTAAGTTAAGCGAATGGGAACACCACCTTCGGCAGGAATTAAAAACACTTCAGTATTGCCATCGTATTGACCGGTAAACGCAATTGATTTTCCATCGGGCGAAAACTTCGGGAACATTTCGTAACCATTGTGGGTGGTGAGTTTACGTGCAGTTCCACCTTCGGCACTTACATTGTACAAATCCCCTCCGTACGAGAATACAACATTGTTTTCGCTAATGGTTGGGAATCTTAATAAACGAGCATCATTCTGTGCATTTGTAAATGTTAAACTCACCAGAAATAATGTGAGTAAGATTAAAAATTTCTTTTTCATAATTATAATTTTTTAAAATCAAAAGTATTTATCTCCTCAAATTATCAATTTAAGGGAATAATGTATAGTTTGGTGCTATTCAATTTCTAGCTGCTGCAACAAATTCCTAACCCCCTTTACATCATTAATGTAATATTTTGCGGCAGTAGTTTTTGTTCCGACTTTAATTGTAATTGCTGATTCGGGCAATGAATTAAATGTATATTCATCAGTCCAGTCGTCACCCAGTGCAAGGATAAAATCAAATTCAACATTTCCAATTTTATTAAGGGCTGCTTTTCCTTTATTTATACCTGCATTTTTAATTTCTATTACTTTATCACCATCCATAATTTCCAGGTTTAGGTTGGCGATATAATTTTTTAAATCCTCTTTTAATTCCCAAGCGCGCTGTTGTCCCATATCGGGGTCGGCATCCCGATAATGCCAAACCAGCGAATAATTTTTAAACTCTATAAACGAACGTGGAGTTCGGTCAACAAAACTTTGCAACACAGGTTCAATGATTCCCATCCATTCTTTTTCAATCTGGTCAGTCATTTCCCATTCTTCCCCCGGGTTTTTATTCCAAACACCGTGTTCCGCAATAAATGCCAATTTCTCGTTCTGAATAAACCATTTCGATAAAGTTTCTTTATCCCTGCCGCTAATTATAACAACTGTATTTTTAATAACGTTGGTAAGTTTTTTAACAATTGAATAAAGCTCCGCATCGGGCATTGCCATTTGCGGATCCTTGTGAAATCCGGTTAAGGTGCCATCGTAATCAAGAAATATTATTCTCTTTTTTGCGATATTATATGCATTAACTAATTTGTCGATTATCCGATTGTTAACTTTACGGGTGTAGTTTGACTCTTGCAGCTTTTTTACGCTTTCAAGCCCATTTATAAAATCGTTTGCCCATCTTTCTTCATTATAAATTTTAAGCCTTTTTTGAAGTGCCGAATTTCTTTTTATTTGTTCCGGGACAGACATATTTAAAGCCTGATAAATTGCTCCTGCAACTTCAGTTCGGTTATTCGGATTAACAATTATTGACTCGCCCAACTCTTTAGCTGCACCAGCCATTTCACTTAAAATAAGCACTCCGGTATTATCAGTTTTGCAAGCTAAGTACTCTTTTGCTGGTAAATTCATACCGTCTCTGGTTGGGGTAATTAATGCAATATCAGCACTGTTGTATAATTCAATCGATTCCATTCTGTCGGTTGCCCGATAAAAATACCAGATAGGCATCCATCCAATAGAACCATATCCGCCATTGATTCTCCCAACTAATTCATCAAGTTGCTTCTTTAAATCCTGATAATCGGTAATATTTTCGCGCGATGGCGTTACAAACAAAAACAGAGTAACTTTTTCAAGATATTCAGGATAAGTATTTAAAAATAACTCAAAGGCTTTTATTCTGTCCGGAATTCCTTTTGTATAATCAAGCCTGTCGATTGAAAGAATAATCTTTTGGTTTTTTGCTCTTTTTAAATATTCTTTTAATTCTTTGTGAATTTCAGATTCTTCTTTAGCTGTACTTTTTGCGAGTTCCCTTGCCGTGTTATTAAAATACTCAAAATCAATTCCCATGGGGAAAGCATCTACTTTTACAATCCTTTCATCAAGCCTGATCCGGTTAAAAACAGTTTCGTTCCCTAGTAACCTGCGAACACAACTCATAAAGTGCCTCTGATAATCATAGGTATGAAAACCGATTAAATCTGCACCAAGTATCCCTTCTAACAATTCAATACGCCAGGGCAAAAAACGGAATATTTCGAAAGATGGAAATGGAATATGTTGAAAATAGCCAATTGAAACATTTGGAAATTTTTCACGAATTAATTTGGGCAATAACATTAAATGATAGTCGTGGACCCACAATATATCATCGTCATTTATATATTTTGAAATTACCTCAAAATATAATTGATTTACTTTTTTGTACGCCTCCCAGTTTGCCGGATAATATTTTGTGTTTTGTGTGAAGTAATTAAAAAGTGGCCAAATAGTATTATCGCAAAACCCTTCTAAAAAAGCACTCCTTAACTCCTGGTCCAGATAAATAGGGATACAATTATCTTTTCTGAATTTATTGTCGAGGTCAATTTTTTCATTTTCACTAATTTCATCAATATTCACCCCAGCCCTTCCAATCCATTTAATATCAAACGATTCATAAAACCCTTTTAATCCTGAATCTAAGCCATCTAAAACCGGCTCTAATTCCTTTTTACCGTCAATATCGTTTACTTGAAGGGGTAATTTGTTGGCTATCAAAAATAATTTTTTCATACTTCCCGGGTATTAATAACTTTAAAAAGGGGTATTTTGTTTTTACAAAGTTTCTTTTTTGAATGTTTAAAATTAACTTTTGTTTTTAACAAGTGTGAAAGTAACGATACATACTTAATTTTGTCGTAATATAGCTTTTTTTAGTGTTATTCAAATATTTGCCTTATATTATACAACTGCATAATTGGCTAAACATTTTGATGTGGTTGGCATAAAAACCTTAAATTATGAATAAAAACTTATCGTTCGATGCCGTGATTTTTGACATGGATGGAGTAATTACAAAAACTGCCCTTACTCATGCTTTGGCATGGAAAAAAATGTTCGATGAATACCTTCAAAAAAGGGAAGCAAAACACGGTGAAAAATTTGTTGAGTTTACTCATGCCGGCGATTATCTTCCTTTTGTTGATGGAAAACCCAGATATAAAGGCGTTGCATCGTTTCTGGAATCACGTGGCATCAATATTCCATTTGGCGACCCGTCTGATTTACCAGGTGTTGAAACTTGTTGCGGCTTGGGAAACAGTAAAAATGATGCTTTTAACGATGTCCTGGAAAAAGAGGGTGTGCAGGTTTATCCATCAACAGTGACTTTAATAAAAGAACTTAAGGAGGCAGGAATAAAGCTTGGCGTGGCATCGTCGAGTAAAAACTGCAAGCCCGTTTTGGAAAGGGTAGATTTGTTGGATGTTTTTGAAGCTCGTGTTGATGGGGTTGTTTCCGCAGAATTAGGGTTACATGGAAAACCAGAACCTGATATTTTTACGACCGCTTGCGATATCGTTGACACAAAATATTCCCGGTCGATTGTGGTCGAAGATGCAGTTTCGGGAGTTCAGGCCGGTGCAAAAGGAAATTTTGGATTAACCATTGGTATTGCCCGCGAAAATAACAGAAAAGAGTTGGAAGAAGGCGGGGCCGATATTGTGGTAAAAGATTTAGAAGAAATAAATGGAATTGAGGGCCTGGACAAAATTTTCTCTGAATTCAATAAATAAACCAACGCACGGAGTTATTTTAAAATATAATAAATTACAGTTTGACTCGGCTTATTGTAACAGTCAGATTGTAATTAGTAAAATAGAAAGTAACCAAGCCTGCTAGTTGCTAAAAAACCCAAAATATTATATGTCACAAATCACAATTAAAAAAGAATTCAATCCATGGTCTTTGGAATACAATGATTATGATCTAAAGAAAGAAAAATCACGCGAAACCTTACTGACAATTGGAAACGGTTATATGGGCACACGCGGGGCGATGGAAGAAATAACAGCATCTGAAACCAATTATCCGGGAACTTATATTGCAGGTTTATACAATCGTTTAATCTCAAAAGTTGCTGACAAGGACATCGAAAACGAAGATTTTGTCAACTGCCCAAACTGGACTTCCATTAATTTCAAAATAAAAAACGAAGAGTGGTTTAATGTTAATACTGATGAAATAATTTCAGTTAAAAGAAATCTTAATTTTTTAAATGGCTGCCTGTCAAAAAAGTTAATTGTAAAAGATAAAAAGGGGCGAAAAACAGAAATCAATAGTTCAAGGATTGTTAGTATGTCGAATCCTCACCTTGCAGCAATTAAATACAAAATAAAACCACTAAATTATTCCGGGTTAATTGAAATTAAATCGACTTTAAACGGGAATATAATTAATGACGGAGTTTCCCGATATCGCGATTTGAACCAAAAACACCTCAAACCGGTAGCACAGGGAAACGACAATGAAATATCGTGGTTGTCGGTTGAAACTACAAAATCGGCAATAGAAATAGCTCAGGCCGCAAAATTTGCTATTCATAATAATGGCATTTTAGAAAATGTAAAAATAAGCCACAATATATTACCTGGTTTTGTTGATTCTGCTTTTAGCATTGTTTTAAATGAAGGTGTGGAACTATCTATTGAAAAAGTAGTTGCAATATCAACATCAAAACCCGATGATAAAAAAGAACCTCTTAAATTCAGCAAAAATTTAGTACGTTCAGTCGGTTCTTTTTCATCGATTCTAAATGAAAGCGAAGCCGAATGGAAAAAAATCTGGAATAAAATTGACATTCAAATTGAGGGCGATATTAAATCGCAAACGCTTATTCGTCTCCACCTTTATCATTTAATGGTTACGGCATCGCCAAACAATGTAAATATCGATGCAGGAATTCCTGCGCGTGGATTACATGGCGAAGCTTATCGCGGTCATATTTTTTGGGACGAATTATATATTATGCCCTTGTATAACCTCTTTTTTCCAGAGGTTGCAAAATCGATTTTGAATTATCGCTTTCGCCGCATTAATAAAGCGCGGGAGTATGCAAAAGAACATGGTTACAAAGGGGCAATGTTCCCCTGGCAAAGTGGTAGCGATGGCCGCGAAGAAACTCAAACAATACATTTGAACCCTGTTTCCGGAATTTGGGGAGATGATTACAGTTCGTTGCAGAGGCACATTTCCATTGCAATTGCTTACAATACCTGGTATTATTTTCAAATAACAAACGATGTTGATTTTATGGAAAACGGCGGTGCAGAAATGTTTCTCGAAATATGCCGTTTTTGGGCGAGTAAATCAGTTTTAGATGAATCTAATGGGCGTTACAATATTTCAAAAGTTATGGGGCCCGATGAATTTCACGAAGAACACAAAGCCAGCAAAGGGGGGGGAGTTAAAAATAATGCCTACACAAATATTATGGTCGCCTGGCTTTTTGTGAAAGCTTTTGAGATTCTTGATAAACTTCCTGAAAAATCAAAAAAAATAATAATTTCAAAAATAAATCTTGTCCCCGATGAAATAAAGGAGTGGAGCGGAATTTCCAAAAACCTAAATATACCAATCTCAGAAGAAGGGATTATTGAGCAATTTGAAGGATACTTCGATTTGAAAGAACTTGATTGGGATGCTTACCGGGAAAAATACCCAAATATTTATCGGCTCGACAGAATTTTAAAAGCCGAAGGGAAATCTCCCGATGACTACAAATTGGCTAAACAGGCCGATACTTTAATGACGTTTTACAATCTCGATGAAGGGGATGTTAGAAGTCTTGTGAAAAATCCTGATTTCGAATTGCCATTGGATTACCTTAAAAAAAATTATAATTATTACTTAAACAGGACTTCGCATGGTTCAACATTGAGCCGGGTTGTTCATTCGTATCTGGCAAATATGTTCGGCGATAAAAAACTGGGCGACAAATTATATTTCGAAGCACTGGAAAGCGATTTTACAGATATCCAGGGCGGGACCACTGCCGAAGGGATTCATGCGGGGGTTATGGGAGGGACTGTTTTAATGGCAATTACATCGTATGCAGGAATCAATTTTAAAAAGAAAAACCTCGCAATTAATCCGGGATTGCCCAAAAACTGGAACTCTCTTAAATTTAATTTTACATTTAAAAACAACAACTATTTTATCCATTTAACCCACAATCAATTAATAATCGTAATAAATAGTAAAATTTCCGAACAGGTTGAGATTGAATTTTCAAATAAAAAAATAATTTTACCAGCCAATAAAAAAGTATTATTGGATTATTAATTGAAACCGGAGATGTAAATGTTAGGTGATGTACTGTTAATCAATGAGCTGCATAAAAAGGCAGCCGATTCAATTTATAAAACCCTGTTAAAAGATATTAGCAATAAAAAGAAAGGCTATCGGTTTATCGTAGCCATTTCAGGCGAATCGGGTGCGGGAAAATCAGAGCTTTCCCATTCTTTGGCTTTGTTATTAAAAAAAGAAGGTCAACGGGTAAAAATTTTACACACCGACAATTATTATAAAATACCTCCTAACCTGCGTACACAATGGAGAAAAGACCACGGAGTAAAACATGTGGGCACAAATGAATACGATTGGAAATTACTAAACAGGAACATCAAAGAATTTAAAGAGGGGCGCGAAGCATTGATGCCCTGTATTGATATTGTATCGAAACAGACCGATAAATTAATTACAGACTTTTCGGATATCGATATTTTGGTTGTTGACGGGCTTTATGCAATTAAATTAAAAACTATCGACCTTAGGGTTTATATCGATCTTACTTACCACGAAACCAAGAAAAACATTGGGAAAAGGGGAAAAGAGAACAGCGATGCATTCCGCTTCGAGGTCCTAGAAATGGAACATCGCAATATGCTTGCACTAAAACCCAGAGCTGATTTAATTGTAAATAAAAGTTACGAAGTGGAAGAAACGGAAAAAGCAATGGTTTAATTTTAATCAGTGGTTATTAAAACTTCCTTCTCAGGTTCAGATAAACACGGTTGTAATTTTCGTTTTCCTGAAAAGTTGCCTCAAGGTTAACAGACAGGTACAGCTTTTTGTTGAATTGATATGAAAAATTCACCTCCCCGATATTTTGTTTCAGGTTGCTGGCCGAACTTACATAATTGAAATTTACAAACCGGTAATGAAACTGAGAGTATAATTTGCCCGGAACAATGTCTTTCGAGAGGCGGGCCCCGTAAACCTGGCCATCTAAATAACTGGTTTGCATTAAGTTCGACGACAGTGCCAACGAAGCATTAATCCATGGTAAACGTGTGTAGGTTACGTTGCTGTTTAGCGTTTTTGTTGGGCGCGGATCTTCTTTCCTTGAACGCGTTCCTGCATTTATCCCAATATTCAGATAATTAATGGGCCGGTAATTTACCCTAAAACGCAGTCCCTGCCGGCTTGCCAGTTGCAAAACTTCGTCGGCGTAGTTTTTAAACGTTTCGTAGTAAATTACATTTTTACGGGTGTCGAACGATGCAAACAACGACAAACGCCGCGAAACACGGTAGCGGATTGAAAAGTACAAACTCGTTAAACTCACTGTATTTTGTGCCACCCCATTTTCCAGTTTATACAAATCCAATTCAAACGACGAAAAAATATTCACGTTTTTTATAAATGAATTACTGTGCTGAAAATAAGTGAACCGCCGGTCGATATTCGAGCTGTTCCTTTGTTCGAAAAAAGCCAGCGATGTTTGTACAAAACCATTCTCAACTTTCTGGCTTTGACCAACGTAAGCACCGTATTCAAGCAAATCGATGTTGTACCCATAATTCTGGAAATCGGGCCGCGAACCTACAACGGCACCAGCAAAAAAGTTATTAAACTGTTTTTGAAACTGAAGCCCGTCAACTGCACCAACATTTGCAATTTTGGGGTTGATTTTACGGCCAGCCCAAAGTGTTGCCGATTCATTGAAGTCGTATTTTAAAGCAAGGCTGTAAATTTTCAATGCGTTGCTTAAATCTTCCTGGACCAAATCCCACTGGTTTAATTTATGCGAAAAAGAAATGTATGTTTCCGCCGAAAGTTTTGAATCAGAAATATTTAAGGCTTTCATTGAAACGGTATATCTAAACCGGTGAACATCGTCGCCCGTTGAATTGGAAAAATTTGAATACGACGACAACGAAATCCGCCCGGCCACATTTTGTGCTGCACTTGGTTTTTCTGTTCCTTTTTCTAAAGAAACCAGGGCCTGTTCGTTTACATCTTGTTCAACCTGTTCTTCAGTTTGGGTTTTTGTTACCTCTCTATTTTTTGCCCCTTTTTGTTTGCCAACTATTTGGTCTGCCACTTTAAACGTATTTTCACCAACAGCTTTACAGAGGCAAGAAATTGATGAACGGTGCTCAACAATTAAAGCAGGCGTTAAAATTTCATTTTTTAACATGAACAAAGTATCGCCATTTTCAATTCCCTGGGTACTCTCAAATTTTACATAAATACTTTGCCCTGAAATATATGAAACTGCCCCTTCAATTATTTTTGGTTCCTGTCCACTTACCTGAAAAACTAACCCCAGCGAAAAAACCACCATCTGGATTAATAACTTAATATGTTTTCTTTTTTTAATCATCGCTCGCAGTTCCGGTTGGGTGACAGGCCAGACAACTTGTGCTGTTGTACACATAATCAGTAACATCTGAATGTTCGTCTGCCATGTCGGTCAAATTATGTTCGTGGCAAAGGATACAAGAAAATACAGAATAATTGCTAGGCTCGGTGTGGCATTCAGAACATAAAGTCCACTCGCCCTGGTGCTCCCCGCTATAAATTGGAAAGTACTGGTTGTCGTGGTCAAAAGTTGATGGGGCCCAGGCAATTTCAGTATGGCACGATTCACAATCTGTTGAAAATTGTGCCGGTGCATGCGCCGGGTTTGTTGTGTTATTATAATCCGTTGTATGACAAGCAAAACATGTATTCTGTGTGTTGTTATAATCTCCGGCGTGGCACAAAAAACAATCGTTGGCAACTGTTAAATGTGCACCGTTTAATGCATAATAATCCTGATGATTTGGGAACAAAGCAGGTTCCCATCCCGGATTGGTCGTATGGCAATCTTCACAATTTATCGAAATCCCCAAAGCCAAATGATTTGGGTTTAGCGTTCCATTATAATCAGTTAGATGGCATCCTGAACACAAAGTTGTAGTTCCGGCATAACCATCTGCGTGACAGGCAATACATTCAGTGGCAACGTGCGCACCAGTTAACGGGAAGTTGGTCGTATTATGATCAAAAGTTGCTTCGGCCCAATCGCTCGTGTTGTGGCACTGCAAACAATCGAAGGGGAAGCTTAATAAAACATGATCCTTTGCTTCGTTGTAATTGGTTTGGTGGCAACTGATACAATCTGAACTGGCTTCGGTGGTCGTCCCCAAATGGCAGTCAACACACTGTTTGCCGGAGTGGCCGTTTGTTAATTCAAAACCGGTTGTTGCCGTGTGGTCGAAGGTTGAAGGGGCCCAGGCCGATGTCCCGTGGCAGGTTTCGCAATCTGTTGAAATACCGGCTGCCGTGTGGCTTGGGTTTTGGGTATTGTTATAATTGTCGGTGTGGCAGGCACTGCACAAAGTTGGGGTCCCCGTGTAACCTTCCGTGTGGCAAGCTGCACATTCGGTGGCAATGTGCGCGCCTGTCAATGGGAAATTGCTTGCGTTGTGGTCGAAGGTTGTTTCTTCCCAGTTGCTTGTGTTGTGGCACTGCAAACAATCAAAAGGATAGTTTTGTGCCAAATGGTTTTCGGCTTCGTTGTAATTTGTTTGGTGGCAACTGATACAATCTGAACTGGCTTCGCTTGTAGTCCCCAAATGGCAGTCAACACATTGTTTGCCGGAGTGGCCGTTTGTTAACTCAAAACCGGTTGTTGCCGTGTGGTCGAAAGTTGAAGGGACCCAGGCCGATGTCCCGTGGCAGTCTTCACAATCTGTGGATATTCCGGCTGCCGTGTGGCTTGGGTTTTGGGCATTGTTATAATTATCGGTGTGGCAGGAACTACACAAAGTTGAAGTCCCCGTGTAACCCTCCGTGTGGCAGGCTGCACATTCAGTGGCAATGTGCGCGCCTGTCAATGGGAAATTGCTTGCATTGTGGTCGAAGGTTGTTTCTTCCCAGTTGCTTGTGTTGTGGCACTGCAAACAATCAAACGGATAGTTTTGTGCCAGATGGTTTTCCGCTTCGTTGTAATTGGTTTGGTGGCAACTGATACAATCTGAACTGGCTTCGCTTGTAGTCCCCAAATGGCAGTCAACACATTGTTTGCCGGAGTGGCCGTTTGTTAATTCAAAACCGGTGGTTGCCGTGTGGTCGAAGGTTGAAGGGACCCAACCTTCTTCGGTGTGGCAACTTTCACATTCAACAGCAATTCCTGCGTTTACATGATTTGGATTTTGCGCTTCATTGTAATCATTTTGATGGCAGTGGTTACAATCGGTGGCAGTTCCTGAAAACCCTTCTGAATGACAACTTATACAATCGGTGCCGATGTGCGCACCTTTTAGCGGAAAATCTGTTGAGCTATGATTAAATGCCACCGGATCGTCACCGCTTGGATGACAAGCCAAACAAGCCACGCTGTTATATACATAATCGTTGTTGCCCTGGTGTTCATCATCCATATCCGATTTATTGTGTTCGTGGCAATCGATACAACTGAACACCGAATAATTTTCGGGTTGCGTGTGACAATCGATACAATTGTCCCATTCGCCATTGTGGTTTCCTGAATAAATAGGGAAAAATAGTGCATCGTGTGTTTTAAATTCTGCAGGTTTCCAATCGAGGTCGGTGGTATGACATTCAATACAATTGGTTGAAAAACCAGAATTTTGGTGAGATGGATTTACCGCAGAATTATAATCATTTTGGTGGCAACTGTAACAATCGGTTGACAGTGGTTCAAACAAACCTGTTGTATGACAAGCCGCACAATCATTTATTTCGTGCCCTTTTGTGAGAGGGAAAAAGTCGTGGTTAATTCCGGTGGCCGACCATTCGTGGGCATCTATCCTATGACATTCAACGCAATTTGTTGAAAGCCCGGTTTGCACATGATTTGGATCGGTGGTTGTCAGATAATCTTCACGGTGGCAATCGATACATCCGACACCAAGCGGCTCAAATTCAAGAAGTGAAGCTGATTTATGACATGCGGAACAATCGGCTGTGTTGTGCGCCCCAAGTAATGGAAAGCGACTTAATTGATGAATTTCCGAAATATTCGAAACAATCCAAGAGTTTGAATTGTGGCATTGTGCACAATCGGTACCGACCGTGTTATTGTGCATGTCGGTGTGGCAATCTACGCAATTTGTTTTGGCTTCAGAAAAAACAAGCGAGGTGTGGCAGGCTGCGCAGTCGGTAAAACGATGTTCTCCTTCAAGCACAAATTGAGTTGAGTCGTGATTAAAAATGGCAGCTTCTTTCGAAAATGTCCAACCTTCGGTGGTGTGGCAATCGGTACATGTAAATGTTAACGTTTCGCCATGAGGATTTTGCTGCGCCCAGGTTTGGAACAACAAAAATACCAAGCCAATTATTAATGGCAGCTTGCGCATGATATATCTTCAAATTTATAAATAATATAGGTCTTTAATAAATTATCGTTTGGTTTGTGGCATTTTACACAATCCAAACCTTCGTGTTTTCCATCCAGCTTAAACCGGGCATTGTTGTGGTCGAATTTATCCGGCTTCCAATTATCATTTGTATGACAACTTTCGCAGGTGTTTCCCCCATTTTCTTCAAACTGGTTAAAATGAATATCGTTGTGGCAATTCGTACATTCCTGATTCTCCCAAACAAACTGTTGTTGCAGGTTTTCTTCAGAATCCGTGCTGAAATGACATTCGCGGCAAGTAAGTCCTGCATGTTTTCCCAATAACGCAAAATCAGTCGTATTGTGGTCAAATTTTACTTCGTTCCAAACGGAAGTGGAATGACAAGTTTTACAATCACTTTCGGGCATGTATTTTTCATCTAAATAATTTTGATGAATGTTTTCGTGACAATCGATGCAGCCTGTTTTCAAGTTGGCAAAATTCCATTTGTCTTCTGTTTTATGGCAAACAAAACAGGGCGATGCCAGGTGCGAACCATCCAAAATAAAATCGGATAAATTGTGTTTTTCGATTGTATAATTTGAAGGTGTGAAATTTTCCACAGAATGGCATTCTGCACAATCGGGCGATTGGCCGTTTTCGGCAAACTGGTTTTCGTGGTAATCGGTGTGGCAATCGGTACATCGGGTGTGTTTAACCGGCCGGGTATAACTCCCTTTATGGCACTTTTTACAATCTAAATTGATGTGTTTCCCACGGAGCGGATAATTGGTTTTTTCGTGGTTAAAAGTGCTCATACTTTTAATTTGTGTAAAAGAAAATTCATCGTGGCATTTCCGGCAATCGTTGCCAAATTTATTTTTATGGACATCTTCATGGCAATCTGTACAATTGGCAAATTCCACCCCTGTAAATTCCTGGAACCGGGTTCCATTTTGTTCTTCAATTTTATGGCATTTTGCACAATCTACATTTTGGTGTTTGCCAATAAGTTGAAACTTTGTTTTGGAATGATCAAACCCGGGGGCCGGCTTAAATGCATCCTGGTTGTGGCACGAAACACAATTGTTTGAAAGTGTTTTCTGGTGATAATCGTCGTGGCACGACAAACATTCCGTTCCCAAACCCAAATAAGTTTCTCCTTTTTTTTGCGAAATATTATTTTGAATAAGTTCTTTTTTGTGGCAATCGATACATTTAATTTTGTTATGTTTTCCTTCCAATTCGTAACCAGCAAGTTTATGGTCAAAGGTTTCATCGTCGAAACGCACCATTTCGAAATCCAGGCCGTGATGATCGCTGTGGCACCCGGCACAGTTTTTCCCTTCAACTTCGGAAGATGCATGGTAACCTTTGTTGTTATTTATTAAATTTTGAATTTCGGTGTGGCATTCCAAACATTTCGAAGTGGTTTCTTTTTCGCCTAAAACATGGCATTGGGTACAATTTTTTAGTCCTTCGAGATGGGTGTGTGCCCTCGAAAGCTCGCCAGGCGAAAGTTGTGCGTACGAAAAGTTGACCCAAAAAACCAGGCTAAAAACTTGAAATAAATATTTTAGAAATCTATTCAATACCAGGTTATTTTTCGTGTTTTAAAATCGCCTCGCCAAATTTCCGGGTAATGTTAATACCAACATTTTTCAAAAATTGGGTTGGCAGTTCACCCCCCGCAAAAATATAGACCAGGTCGTTTTCCAATTGCAAACCATTGTCATTCCCCGCAACTTTTAAGCTCACAACTTTTTCTTCAATAGATGTTAGGTTCGAATTTAGTGACACATTTATTTTTTGGCTTTTTATTGCCTCCTTTAAACTTTGATTGTTCCTGGGTTTTAATCTCGAAAAGGCATCTTTGCGGTAAGATAGTGTTACCTGATTTTGGTCGGCCAAAAGCAGTGCCGATTCAATGGCTGAGTCGCCACCACCTACAACTACAATTTTTTTGCCTTCAATTAATTCGGGTTCGAGCAAACGGTAAGCAACATTTGGCATCTCCTCGCCCGGAATATTTAGTTTCCGGGGAGTCCCGCGCCGGCCAATCCCCAAAAGTACACGCTGCGTTGTGTATTTGCTTCCATCTTTTGTATGAACAACGAAACCCCCGTTTTCAGGGATAATCTGTTCTACTTTTTTATTTTCGTGGATTTTTATTCCATTATTTTCAAGAACACTTGTCCAAAGATTTAACAGTTCGGCTTTACTGGTTTCGAACAATTTTATTTTCCCGTGCAGCGGCAAATCCATGGCCGAGGTCATCACAATTTTAGCGCGTGGGAACGTAAAAACTGTTCCGCCCAATGAATCCTGCTCAAGTGTCAGGGCTTTGATTTTATGTTTTTTTGCTTCCAGGCTAGCTGAAATCCCTGCCGGCCCGGCGCCCACGATTATTAAACCGTATTCTGCGTTACTTTTAGGATTTAGCCCCTTTACAATATTATCGACCGCTTGTTTCCCTTGTTCGACCGAATTTTTTATGAGCCCCATCCCACCCATTTCGCCGGCAATAAAAACCCCTTTTACGTTCGATTCAAAAAACTGATTTACGTGCGGTAGATCGACCCCCCTCTTTTCTGTCCCAATGTGCAGAGAAATTGCCTCGGTAGGGCAGGCATGGAAACAGGCACCGTGGCCAACACATTGGCTGGCATTTATTACCCTCGCTTTCCCTTTCCTAATCCCCAGGATATCGTGTTCGGGGCATGCCCGGATACAGGCACCGCTTTGGATGCACGAATTTACATCTACAACAGGGTGCAGCGAAACAGGTTCGTACATCCCCTCTTCTTTGGCAATCTTAATTTTTTCGCCAACAACCTGCGATTCCTTTTTTAGCTTCCTGATATAGATATAAACCACTATAAACAAAAATAGCCCGACAGCACCATAAATAAGAATTTTTTCAACTAAAATATCCATATTCTAAAAAATCCATTTGTAACCAAAAAGTACAACTACAACAACGTGTATAATCATAATTACCAGCATAATAAGGGCAAACGGAAGGTGTGCCACATGCCAGTAACGCAAAAAGTTATGCATAGAAGTAAGCCAGTCGATCCGGCGTGTTAACACAATTTCAGCCTTTATCAATTTTATATTTTTTTGAAATTTTTTCTTGAAAGCCCCTGGGTTTTTAATTTCGACCTTATTTTTTTTATTAAACGCTTTTCAAATCTCAAACGTTTGAAAATATTTGCTAAAAAATTTCCCTCGCCCCAATCTGGTTTGTCAGATAACGATTCATTCAAAAACCCGATAATTTCAGTATTAATTTTGTATTTGTTTTCAAGTTCTTCCAAAAAATTGGCTTTCATTCCATTTAGCTCGTTCATACTCATTTCCCGCCCTTCTATTGTGCGTGGTATTTGAATATAAATAAACCGGCCAATCACACCGCTGATTACAACGGCAACCATACTCCAAAAACTTATGGCCACAATCCCGCCAAATTCAAATGCAGTGTGGTACAATACCAAAACCGGGCCCAGTGTACAAAGGAAAATGTGGAATTCGAGCCAATGTTTTAAAAGCCCCAAACGTAAAAAACGCCTTACCCTTTTTCGGGCCATGTAACCAAAAACACCAATTATCATTAACAAAGAACCAACCACACCAGCACCATGGCCAACCAATCCACTCGATTTTAACAAATCGTTTTGACCGTGAAAAAAACGTTCCCCGGTAGCAGTGAGATAATAACCGGCACCATAAAATGCCAGTAATAAAAAAGCAAGAGCTGTAATTATCGCCAAAGTGAAAACATAAATTTTATGTGTTAAATTGGTCATTTATAAAATTGTTTTACTGATTTATAGAATTCTAAAGTTAAACATAATTGTAAAATTTAATTAAGGCGAACTGAATTTGACAGTATTTTAAAACCATTCCAAATTGATATATATCATTTTACAAGTTAACAACTGTCAATTAAAATGCACATATGTAAACTAAATTATTTGTGATTAAGGCCTGAATTCAAAACAACTAATAAAAGTCGCAAATAACAAATCGCAATATTCGAATAAATCTCAATGGACTAAATCCCACAATTACAAATGGCTTCAAATATCTGAACGTTGATATTTGTAAATTATTTGTAATTTAAGTTTTGTATTTTAGACTTTCATTTTAAAAATTACCTGCTTTATGGACAAACACTTATTAAACGAGCATCCGTTAGCTGACTGCCAAAGTAGAATAATTAGACTTTCAATTGGCGCTATTCAATTTCCGTTTTCGGCATTCCAATCAATTTTGATAAATGCGAAATTTTTACCCCTACTTTCCATTCTTATTTTTCTCCCGTTTTTCAATTCTTTTTCACAAAATAATTCTGTAATAAACGATAAAAACCAGCCAGGTGTTTTGATTCCTGTTAAAATTTCTGACATAAAACTTGATGGTTTCCCAGGGGCAAAAATAGATTTGTGCATTAACGAACGTATTAAAAAACAGGATGTTGAACATTTAATTGAACCGTTTAGAAATAAAACAGAAACACGATTTTGGCAAAGCGAATTTTGGGGGAAATGGATTTTGTCGGCAATTGCTGCTTACAAATACAACAACGACCCCGAACTTTTAATAATTATTAAAAATGCTGTTCGTGATTTACTAGAAACACAATTACCAAACGGCTACATTGGGAATTATGCCCCTGAAAACCAATTGACACAATGGGATATTTGGGGCAGAAAATACAGTATGTTGGGCTTAATCCTCTACTTCGAAATATCTGATGATAAAAATGCACTTCGATCGGCACAGCGGGTTGCCGATCATCTTTTATCGCAAATTGGCCCCGGGAAAACAAATATTGTAAAAACAGGTAATTATCGTGGAATGGCAAGCAGTTCGGTACTGGAACCCATGGTTTATTTATACAATTATAGTGGAGAAAAACGTTATCTCGATTTTGCCAATTACATTGTTGAACAATGGGGAACTGAGGAAGGGCCAAAATTAATATCGAAGGCTGTTGAAGGAGAATGGGTGAGCGAAAGGTTTCCCTCTCCGAATGTTTGGTGGGGCTGGGAAAATGGTCAGAAAGCCTACGAAATGATGTCGTGTTACGAAGGACTTTTACAGCTTTATTTAGTTAACAAAAACCACAAATATTTGAAAGCTGTAATTGATGTTGTTGATAACATAATCGATACTGAAATCAACATTGCTGGCTCGGGTTCTGCCTTCGAATGCTGGTACAAGGGAATTGAAAACCAAACACGCCCAACCTACCACACCATGGAAACCTGTGTTACAATAACCTGGATGAAACTCTGTTACAGCTTATTGCAGGTAACCGGCGACTCGAAATATGCCGACCAAATCGAAAAAACTTTTTACAATGCATTAATGGCATCCATGAAATTTGATGCCGGTGAAATTGCAAAATACAGCCCTTTGGAAGGAATGCGCCATGCAGGTGAAGAACAATGTGGAATGCACATTAATTGTTGTAATGCAAACGGTCCTCGTGGGTTTACATTGATGCCGGCTTTCTCATTTATGAAATCAGAAAACTCGGTTTTTGTAAATTTTTATTGCGAATCGGAAGCAAAAATTAACATCAACAAGAATGAAATTTTTATTCAGCAAAAAACCAGTTACCCTGAATCGGGTAAAATTGAATTAACCATTAATCCAAAAATTGAGAGCGATTTTGAAGTTTTATTACGAATTCCTATCTGGAGCGAAAATACCGGGTTAAAAGTTAATGGCGAAGTAATAAAAAATATAAAACCGGGGAAATACATTTCAGTACAACGAACCTGGAAAACGGGGGATAAAATAGAATTGACATTGGACCTCCGAGGAAAACTGGTTCAGCAAAATAACTACCAGGCAATTGTAAGGGGACCAATTGTTTTAGCCCGCGATACCCGGTTTGGAGATGGATTTGTTGACGAGACTGCCGAAATAAAAGCCGAAAATGGCTTTGTTAATTTAAGCCCGGCAGATAATAAACCAGAGAATATCTGGATGTCATTTACTGCCCCTTTAGTTTTAGGAACTGATTTGGAGGGTGAATTCAGAAACCCAAAACGAATAAATTTCTGCGATTTCGGCTCCGCCGGAAATACCTGGGAACAAACCAGCCGTTATCGGGTTTGGATTCCACAAACCTTAAACGCAATGAAAATAAACTATAAAAAATATTAGGCGCTTCATTTGGTTTCGGGAAACCGATTCTTCTAAGAATTTTTTTTTTGCGACTGAGGTGTGGGTTGGCTATTATTTTATTTGTGTGGAACAATTTTTCAATTTGCAAATTTACAAAACCTTCTTCTATTGCATAATCGCGGATCGGGCTAAAAAAGTAATCCTTAGTATTAAATACAATTAATGCCCGAACAGGATTTTCGTGAGTATAATTAATTCTATGGTCAAGCATTTCATTAGTGTCAAGAAAAAGAGCATGATTGGTTTCCTGTACAAATTTGTGTTTTTTTACTGTACTAATGTCAATGCAATCGACTAAAAACTTACCCTTGTTGCCGCTAAACTCGAACGAGGGAATGGAACTAGCGGAAGGCATGTGGAATTGAAGTTTGCGAAGTATTATACAGCACATGAATAAAATTATGACACATTGGTTAGCACCTTTATAGAACTGTATTTTTGATTTTTTATCTTTACTGAAAATTATTATAGCGCTTAACTGTTATGAGTTTACGATTTACGGGACATGAAACTTTTGTTGTAAGGACTTTTTGGCCAAAGAAAGGATATGATTTTATAAAAAAAGGAGGAACCTTTAGTGCAGAGAATGCTGTTGTAGATTTAGGTGTTGGTAAAAACATGGTTGCTTCCATTCAATTTTGGATGAAAGCACTGGGCCTTTTTAATGATGGGAAAAAAGAATTAACTGAAATTGCACACTTCCTTTTTGGTGAACATGGAGTTGATCCTTATCTTGAAGATATTGGCTCAGTTTGGTTGTTGCATTATCATTTAGTGCGTTCTAATTACTCTTCTATTTACAATCTTGTTTTTAACGATTTACGCAAAGAAAGAGCTGTTTTCAAAAAACAACAATTAGTTTCATTTATTAAGCGAAAATATTCTGAAAACTCGGACAATTATTATAACCCAAATACAATAGATAAAGATATTTCTATATTCACTCGGTTATACAAGAAAGTTGATTACAAATCCATTTCGAAAAACTTTGAAGACGAAATTAGTGGTTTAATGTTAGAGCTTGAATTAATTTCATCCTCTATAGAAGAAGAGGTAAAAGAAGGAACCAATAAAAAAGAAAAAGTTGAATGGTTTTATCTTCATGGTGAAAACAGGAACAATTTTCCAGCTCCCATATTGTTATTTTCAATACTAGACAATTTTGAAGGAGATTCAAATATTGCAGTACGTAGATTGCAAATTGAAGCTAATAGCCCCAATATGGTATTTCTTTTGAGTAAAGATGCTTTATATAATAAATTGAAGGAGCTTGAAAATTTAGTATCAGGAATTACAATATCTGAAACTGCGGGTAACGTTATATTGGTCCTACCGGAAGGATTAGACAAATGGAAAATTTTACGAGATTACTATGCAAACTAAATATTTCTCCCCATCAATAAATATTCAGCGTGATCAGAATCAAGAATTTCACTACATTTCAACTAGGAATGGAGAAAAAGCATTTCAAAAAATCACATCAGCATTTTCCGGAGGAACAAAGTCTTTTAATATTATTGGTGCTTATGGTTCAGGAAAATCCGCATTTATTTTAGCCCTCGATAAAGTATTAAATAACAAAGAGAAATTTTTCTCAAATCCATTTAAAGAGGATTTTAATTCTTTTGAGACAACTTTCATTATAGGAAAATACTCTTCTTTTAAAGATGTGTTTTGTGAAACGTTTAAACTTAATTCGACAAATAATATTTTTAAGGACTTACAGAAAACTATAACACAAAAAATTAAGGCTAAAGTTGGACAGTTAATTGTTGTTGATGAATTTGGAAAATTCCTTGAATATGCCGCAAAAGAAAGTCCCGAGGATGAACTTTATTTTATCCAGCAACTTGCAGAATTTGCCAATACTCCGGGATTACCATTTCTTTTTATTACAACATTACATCAGCCATTTGAGGATTATGCCCTATCATTATCAAAATCACAAAAGAATGAATGGGACAAAGTAAAAGGCAGATTAGTTGAGATTTCATTTAATGAGCCAGTTGAACAATTACTGTTTTTAGCATCCGAAAGAATCATTCAAAAATCATTTCTTTGCCATGTAAAAGAAGCTCATCAAAAGGATTTATTCAATATAATTCAATCTGCTGATGTTTTTCCGATGAGGGATTATTTTACTTTTGATTTTGCCAAAAAATTATTTCCCTTTGATATTCTTTCTGCTTCAATAGCAATGGTTGCTTTTCAACGATATGGGCAAAATGAAAGATCACTGTTTTCTTTTTTAGAATCAGAAGATTACCTCGGAATTAATGATTTTACAAAAGGGGAAGAATATTTTCATATTCCCCATATCTATAAATATTTGAAATATAATTTCCATAGTTTGTTGAATTCCCGATTCAACCAAGACTCTGCTAAATGGAAGGCATTGGATGAAGCTCTTCAAAGAGCTGAATCGGTATTTGATGAAGAGTATAAAAATGCTTCACAAATCTTAATTACTATTGGTCTATTATCAATTCTTGGGAGACAGGGGCAAAAAATCTCAAAAGATTTCTTGAACTTGTATTCACAATTAGCACTTGGAATTTATAAAGCAAAAACAATAATTGAAATACTTGAATCAAAGCAGTTAATTCGCTACCGAAAATTTAGTCAATGTTACGTATTATTTAAAGGAACAGATTTTGATCTGAATACAGAACTTGATTTAGCTGAAGATCAGGTATCAAAAGATTTTGCAGTTGTACATCAACTCCAACAGCATTTTAATTTTCCAATTGTGCCTGCCAAACGAATATTCTTTGAATGGGGAACTCCGAGGTATTTTGTTTATGAAATAACAGAAAACCCCATTTGCATAATCCCGGAAGGACAAGTTGATGGGTATATTAATCTAATTTTTAATGAATTTATTAACAAAGAAGAAATAAAGTTATTTTCTGGCAAATGTGGTGAAGCTATTTTACATGGATATTTCAATAATGCAAATGATTTAAAAAAACAGTTAATTGAAATTGAAAAAATACAAATCGTAAAAAACAGATGTATTGATGATGCAATTGCCATTGCAGAACTTGATGTTTATTTAAATGTTTCCAAAGAGCAATTGAACAAATCATTTCAAGCCTCTTTCTTTGGGGAAGAATCAAATGTCAGTTGGTATTTTAATGGAACACAAAAGCATTTTGAAAATGCCAGAGAGATGAATCTTTTTCTTTCGGAAATTTGCAGAGAGATTTACGCTGGTACTCCCATATTAAGAAATGAATTAATGAACCGCGAAAAAGTTAGCGGAACCATTTCTTCTGCAAAAAATAAATTGATACATCGAATATTAGAATTTGAAAATGAAACTGGATTAAGTTTCGACGCAAATAGATTCCCTCCTGAAAAAACGATCTATTTAACATTGTTACATGAGACTGGAATTCATCAAAGGAAAGATGAAAATTGGTTTTTGGGAAAACCAACAGAGAAATCATTTACTAAATTATGGGTGGCATCAGAACAATTTTTAGATGATTGTGCAGCAGCTTCCCGAAAATTGAATGAATTTATAAATATTCTAAAAGCAAAACCTTTTAAACTAAAACAAGGATTTATCGACTTTTGGGTGCCGATTTTTTTAATTGCTAAACAAAAGCATTTCGCTTTTTATGAACTTGATACCTTTATTCCTCAACTAACCGCTGATTCCCTAGAGGTTGCCATGAAACAAACTCAAAAATATAGAATAAACACTTTTGATCTGAATGAAAAACGATTGAATATTTTTAATCGTTATCGTTACTTTTTAAATCTCATAGAAGAAACTGCACCTGATTCAGACACGTTTGTTGAAACAATAAAACCTTTTTTGGTTTTTTACAAAAATCTTGTTCCTTTTACAAAACAAACTAAACAATTATCGAAAGAAGCATTACGCTTGCGTGATGCAATTTCTTTGGCAACTGATCCTGAAAAAGTTTTTTTTGAGGATATTCCAAGTGCTTTAGGATTTATACTTAATGATTTTACAGATGACCAAAAAATTGAAGATTTTTCGATTACGTTACGCGCAGCAACACAGGAATTAAGCGGTACTTTTCCCAATCTGGTTAACCGTATTGAAGAGGTGATAAGCAAAACAGTCAGAAGTAAAAATATTGTTTTTCCGGAGAACAAGTTATTATTACAAAAACGGTTTGAGAAACTAAAAAAAGAGCGCATTCACACAAAATTAAGGGTGCTTCTCCAAAGAATTAATACTCCTTTAGAAGATAGACAATCATGGATTAATTCTATTGCAACAGCAATTTTCGGTAAATCGTTGGATCAATTCTCCGATGATGATGAATTAAATTTTCAAACTTTGTTTCCAAAGAAAATTTATGAACTGGATAATTTAACTGATATAAGTAAAAATGATATTGATAAAGAAAATGAGGAAGTATTAAAACTTGAAATTACTTCGTTTGTTAAAGGAGTACAAAATAATTTAGTCCGTTTACCTAAATATAAATCAGAAGAAATTGCTAAATTAGAACAGAAGATAATACCTTTATTAAATTCAAAAGACAGACAAGCTAATATTGCACTATTAATAAGACTATTACAAAAAGAGATTGAGAATGAGTAGAAAAGTTAGACATGTTTTAGGAATTTCAGGTGGAAAAGACAGTGCAGCATTAGCCATGTACATGAGAACCCATCATCTTGAAATTGACATGGAGTATTACTTTTCGGACACAGGTAAAGAATTAAATGAGACCTATGAATTGATTCAAGAATTGGAATCTTTTTTAGGAAAAAAGATAATTAGACTGGAAGCAAATAGCAGCCATAAAAATCCTTTCGATCATTACTTAGATATTTATAACGGTTTTCTTCCTTCGTCGATGGCTCGCTGGTGTACACAGAAATTAAAACTAGAGCCCTTTGAAAGGTGGATCGGTAATGATTTAGCTATCTCTTATGTTGGAATCCGCGATGATGAAGATAGGGAAGGATACGTTTCTACAAAATCGAATATTCAATCCATTTTCCCTTTTCGTAAACATATTTGGAGTTTGGAGATTCTGCATAAAGTACTGCATAATTCGAATAGGGATAAAATAGCCAGTCTATTTACAGAAATTGCAGCTCCAGAATTATTGGATCGCTACATTGAAATTGTTTTAGAACCACAATCGCCGAAATACTTGTTTTCTCAAAAATTAAAAGACCTGCTACAATTAAGTATTTCAACATTTAATCGTGTAGTTTTCGACTTTTTAAAAGACGAAAATTATCCGATTTCTAATCTTAATGAATACTCTTTACTCAACAATGAAGATAACGTTGATATTAAAAAAGTATTCCAGCTATTTAAAGATAACGGAATAAAAATACCTGGTTATTACGATGAGATAGAATTTGAAGTAAACGGACAAAAAGGTGTTTATAACCGCAGCCGCTCCGGCTGTTTCTTCTGTTTTTACCAGCGTAAAATTGAATGGATTTGGTTGTACGAACGCCATCAAGATTTATTCAGAAAAGCACAACAATACGAAAAAGACGGTTACAGTTGGATGGACAATGAAACCCTTGAACAAATAATTCAGCCCGAACGAATTGCTCAAATTAAATTGGATTACATTGCTACATTACAAAAAAAACTAATCAAAAATAAATCGAACAAACTGGTTGATATCCTTGCGGATGATGTTGAGGTTTGTGCTAATTGTTTTATTTGATCTGTTTTTTAAAGGGTGATATTGAAGTTATTATGAACATCTAAGTCCTTGGGTGTTAATTTAACATTCAACCCTATTTTCTTTAGGATAATTTGAACTGCATATTTCTGAAGTGATTTATCAGTTTTTATGTTACCTGTTTCTTCATTATAGAATATTTTTCTCCAAGAAGGGTTTCTCAAGCTAAAATCATGTGTTTCAAAAAAGTCCAAAACCTTAATCTTAATATTATTATCAATACCTATTTTAAGTACAGAGAATAATATATTTTGTCCAATTGGTTTGAACAAAAGGCTTGATTTTAACTTCGACCTGTCAATATAGTTTTTTTGAATAAACTTTTCCAACACCGGTAATCTTTCAAATAATTCAATAAAAATAGATTCTACATAATTTTGTTTGACATTATTTGTTTCATCAGATTGTCTCTTTTTCGTAAAAATCTTTATTTCTTCTCCTTTTGATTTTATTCCGTATACAGATGAATTTGTGAGAAGTATTTTAACTAAATCATACAAAACTATGATATTTGTAAAGGCATCATAATTGGCTTGACTTATACTTCGATTTTGATTAAATAGAATTTTCCCCTTCAGTAGATGAAAATATTCAACAATATTTCTCGTGATTATCGCGCAATTATCCTCTTCATCAAGTGCAATGATTTCACTAATACTAACAGGTTTTGCATAACGATTTAACGTTGAGAAAAGTCGTCGAGTTCGTATTTCACCTTCAGTAGTTTTCTTATGTGATATAAAGATTACTGCAATTTCTTCATCAGAGAAAGTTGGATCTTTCTTGATCGTATCTTTAATCGCCTTACTTCTGTGTTGACCATCAATTGCAAATATTTTTTCTTCTCCGTTAAGAGTTAATATCCCGAAAGTTCTATTTAGGTATTCCAATTGCTCTTCACTTAAATCATTAGATTTCTTGTCTATATCAATTTCTTGCCATTGCGGACTCCCACCATAAATCCCTAAAATTAGACTATTGAAAAACCTTTGATCTTGTGTTTTTATATAATTAACAATATCTTTTGTTCTACTTGTAACTTTTCTTTGAATCATGCGACTAAGTCCCTTATCCTTATGGATTTCATCTGCAAGGGAAATTCTTTTAGCTACTTCTTTAAAAGGTAGTAATGTTACATAGTATAACCAATCGCCCATTTTCCCTTTCAAGGTAGGTAATATTAATTTATTCATCTTACTTGTTTTACTCATAAATATTTTTCAGCTCTGGCAATATTCGTGCTTTTGGAATCTTTGTATTTATTGCTGGCATAAAGGTATTCAAAAGTTTCTCCTCATTTTCTTCTATTATATCGGCATTTGCTATTTTTGCATAGTAAAAATATATGTTATTACGATATA
>Ga0233437_1002435_pt1 | contig 28053 bp, 24 predicted proteins | sample SI_122_August201_FD_182714 | JGI IMG/M metagenome (GOLD analysis project Ga0233437, IMG submission 182714) | Seawater microbial communities from Saanich Inlet, British Columbia, Canada - SI_122_August2016_200_MG | ecosystem: Environmental > Aquatic > Marine > Inlet | place: Canada: British... | reverse complement strand
CGGTTGCGGGCGGCGGCTGGGGGTGCGGCGTTACACATGAAGGTGAATATGGAGGTGGAGACGGCTTCAGCTGCGCGAAATAGGCTATCGGACCGGTCGTGTGGATGATTCCGGTCATAGAGCGAAAAACAACCCGCCGGTCGGATCAATGCCGGTGATTCGCAGTTTTTTCAGAACGCGGACTTGATGCCGCTTCATCGTCATTACGAAAGGGCTGTTGTGGAAGACAAAATACGGGTCAAACCGTTTCATCTGTTCAGGCACCGGGGTCGCCGGTGCCTCATCAATATTGAAGAAATGTCCGCGCATGCGGTTGACGCACAGGTGGCCGCAAGACTTGCGCCCCTTCAAGCCGGTTCAAGGGACATTCCGGAACCTGACACGGAAAAAATCCTCAAAGGGCTCGGACTGCTCGGAAACGGGAAACCGGGGCCCCTGAAAAAGCCCGGCAGGAAACCCGCACCCATTGTCAGCATGGCCCTTTTCCTGACGCAGTCCTGCAATCTTAAGTGCGTTTATTGTTACGGAGAAGGGGGAACATACGGGAGCGGCGGAAACATGGATCAAGAGACCGCCTTTCAGGCCGTGGACTGGCTGATCCGGCAGTCGGGAAAGAAAAAGAAGATCCGTGTGGGCTTTTTCGGAGGGGAGCCGCTTTTGGCGTTTCCCCTGATGAAGGCGGTTACCGAATACGCCAAAGAAAGAGCCGGGGAAGCGGATAAAACCATAGATATCACCCTGACCACCAATGCCACCCTGTTGGATGACGAGAAGATCGCCTTTATCAAAGAACACGATATCTCCGTCCAGGTCAGCTTTGACGGCCCCAGGGGCATACAGGACGCGCAGCGTCCCTTTGCCGACGGAAAGAGTTCCTATGACGTGGCCGTTCCCAGGATCCGAAAACTTCTGAAGGAATGCCCCGAGGCCCCTGGTCACGCAGTCATAACCGGCAATGTGGACCCGCTGCGGGTCAGAAAGGGCCTTCAGGATATCGGCTTCGGGGAGGTGTCTTTGACTCCGGCGTCCGTGTCCCTGCTTCGGAAAACGGCCAAAGGAACAACACCCCAGAGGAATCTGGACGGATTGGCGGCACTCGACAAGCGTGATGCGGAAACATGGATCGAACGTGTCAGAAACAGAGACAGCACGTTTTTGAAGGGCTTTATGTCCGTCAGTGAACTGTACGAACCGATTCGGGCATTCCTTAACAACACCCGAAAAACAGTTCCCTGCGGAGCGGGGTTCGGGTCTGCGGGGGTTTCCTGCGCAGGTGACGTTTATCTGTGTCATCGGTTTGTGGGCATGGAGGCGTACCGGCTGGGAAACGTCTTTTCAAATCAACTCCACCGGGAAGAATATCGGAAATTGCCCGTGACCTTCGTTTCGGAATGCCGGGAGTGTTTTGCCCGGTTTTTATGCGCGGGCGGATGCAAGCATGACAATGCGGGAGCCGGCGGTTCCGTGTTTCAGCCACCAGAAGATACCTGCAAACTGATGCGCTATCGATGCGAAATGGCCGCGTACACGGTCTCCTTTATGACGGACGAAGACCGGGATTTTCTGACCCGGCACGACATCGTTCCGCAGAAGCTATGCCCGCTGGATTTCTGAGATTGATACGATCATACGGATTTGCCGGTAGGACGATTTTGACGGGACCCAACTTCAACAAAAACAGGGAAAGGAGAAAATCGCATGTCCATTGAAAGCGCAAAGGCATTTTTGGAAAAGATCAAAGCCGACGCGGCATTCAGGAAGCAGGTGGGGGAAATCGCATCACAAGAAGACCGCATGGCGTTCGTCGAAAAAGCGGGCTTTGCGTTTACGAAAGAGGAGCTTGACGAGGTGACGGGAGCCCTCAGTGATGAAGACCTCGACTCGGTTGCGGGCGGCGGCTGGGGGTGCGGCACTACGCATGAGGGTGAAGGGAGGTGCGGCCACGAAAGATTCTTCTGATTTCAGGCCTGGCTCGCCATGCGTTCTTTACAATCGGATTGCAGATATTTTCCCACCGGCACTATGCTATCGCCGGTCCATGTTCAATACGAACGATGTATCGGATTCTGACCGCAGAGCACGGCGGTGTCAAAGAGCGACATAAGCATGTTCAGCAGCCCCATTACGAAAAGCCTGAGCTTTTGACCACCGCCTCGAATCAGATCTGTAGTTGGGATATTAAAAAACTCAAAGGGCCGGCCAAGTGGACCTATTTTTACCTGTACATGATTCTCGATATTTTCAGCCGGTATGTGGTCGGCTGGATGGTTGCCCACCGCGAACAGAGTGCACGGGCCAAACGGTTGATCGAAGAGACCTGCATGAAACAGAATATCGAGTCCGGCCAACTTGCCCTTCATGCCGATCGGGGATCCAGTATATTGCATTTCGTGTGGAGAATATCGATGAAGCCCTTGAGGAGCTGAAAGCCAAAGGGGTCCGCCTGATAGACGAATCCCCCAGGACGGGGGCCGGGGGGGCACGGATCGCCTTTCTGCACCCCAAAGCAACCGGGGGCGTTCTGGTTGAACTCTGTGAACGGGAATAAGGAGTAAGCCATGTCGGAACATGCTGATAAGAAAAAATGGAACCAGCTTTCGGAAAAGGAACTCCGGGGTAAACCGCTTGATTCACTGAACTGGACAAGCCCCGAGGGGATCGAGATCAAACCGCTCTACACGGCCGAAGATCTTGAGAACATGGCCCACCTGAACTCCCTGCCGGGATTTCCCCCGTTTACCCGGGGGGTCCGGGGCACCATGTACGCCGGCCGCCCATGGACGATTCGGCAGTATGCCGGTTTTTCAACGGCAAAGGAATCAAACGCCTTTTATCGAAAATGCCTGGACGCCGGACAGAAAGGGCTGTCCGTGGCCTTTGATCTGCCCACCCACCGGGGGTATGACTCCGATCATCCGCGGGTCATCGGAGACGTCGGCAAAGCCGGGGTGGCCATTGACTCGGTGGAAGACATGAAAATCCTGTTCGACAAGATCCCGCTGGATGTGATGTCCGTTTCCATGACCATGAACGGGGCGGTGCTGCCGATTCTCGCCAACTATATCGTGGCTGCGGAAGAACAGGGGGTGTCCCAGGAAAAGCTGACCGGAACCATACAGAACGACATCCTGAAGGAGTACCTGACCCGGAACACCTACATCTATCCGCCGGAGCCGTCCATGCGGATCGTGGCCGACATCATCGAATACTGTTCCGGCCATATGCCGCGGTACAATACCATCAGCATCAGCGGATACCACATGATGGAAGCCGGCGCCACCTCCGTGCTGCAGCTGGCCTTTACCATGGCAGACGGGCTCGAGTATGTGAAAACCGCCCTGAGCCGGGGGCTCGACATCGACGCCTTTGCCCCGCGGCTCTCCTTTTTCTTCGGCATCGGAATGAACTTTTTCATGGACATTGCCATGCTGCGGGCCGCTCGCCTGCTGTGGGCGGAGCTGATGGGGCAGTTCAACCCGAAGAACCCGAAATCCTCGATGCTGAGAACCCATTGCCAGACATCCGGCTGGAGCCTGACGCTTCAGGATCCCTACAACAACATCGTGCGGACAACCCTCGAGTGCCTGTCCGCGGTGCTGGGCGGGACCCAGTCGCTGCATACCAATTCATTTGACGAGGCCGTGGGGCTGCCCACCGATTTTTCCGCCCGGGTTTCCAGAAACACCCAGATCATCGTCCAGGAAGAATCCCAGATCTGCCGGGTGGTGGATCCGCTGGGCGGATCCTATTATGTGGAATCGTTGACCCGGTCCATGGTGCAGGAGGCGAAGAAGATTCTCCAGGAGGTGGATGATCTGGGCGGAATGGCCAAGGCCATCATCAGCGGCATGCCGAAGATGAGAATCGAAGAATCGGCTGCCCGGGCCCAGGCCAGGATCGACCAGGGCAAAGATGTCATTGTGGGGGTCAACAAATACCAGATCGAGGAAGACGTCGATATCGATGTGTTCGAGGTGCCCCAGTCCGTGCGGGACGAACAGATGCAGCGGCTCAAAGAGACAAAAGCCGCTCGTGATTCGGAAGCGGTCCGAAAGGCCCTTGAGACCATCACGCAGACGGCGGAAAACGGCGGCAACCTCCTGGAGGTCTGCATCTCCGCAGCGCGTGTTCGTGCCACTGTGGGTGAGATATCCGAAGCCATGGAAAAGGTGTTTGACCGGTATGTGGCCACCACCCAGTGTATTTCGCGCGTCTATGCCACCGAGTTCGGCGACAGCGACATCATCGCCGCCATCCGGAAACGCTCCGACGACTTCATGGCTCGGGAAGGCCGGCGCCCGCGAATGCTGGTGACCAAGATGGGACAGGACGGTCATGACCGGGGAATCAAGGTGGTGGCCACGGGGTTTGCCGATCTCGGATTCGATGTGGACATCAGCCCCATGTTCCAGACCCCGGCGGAAGCCGCGCGCATGGCCATCGAAAACGATGTGCACGTGGTGGGGGTCTCTTCCCTGGTGGCCGGCCACAAGGTGCTGGTTCCCCGCCTGATCGATGCGCTAAAGGAGGAGGGCGGAGAAGATATCGCCGTGGTGGTGGGGGGCATCATCCCGGGGGTGGACTACGACTTCCTCTTTGAACAGGGGGTGGCGGCCGTATTCGGACCCGGCACGTCGATCACCGAAGCCGCCAACAAGGTGATGAACGTGCTTGAAAAGAGCATATGAAAACCTGGAAAAATCCCCAGACCTATGTCAGCGGTGTTCTGGAGCGGAATCGACGGATGCTGGCAAAGACCATCACCCTGATCGAGAGCGCCAATACCGAGCACCAGGCACTGGCCCGCACGGTGCTCGATCAGCTGCTGCCGCACACCGGGAAATCGATACGCCTGGGGATTACCGGGGTCCCGGGGGTGGGCAAGAGCACGTTTATCGAGCGGTTCGGCATGATGCTGGTCAAAGCGGGGCACCGCGTGGCCGTGCTCGCCGTGGATCCCAGCAGCACCAAAAGCGGCGGGAGTGTCATGGCGGACAAAACCCGGATGGAAAAGCTTTCGGTTGAAAAGGATGCCTTTATTCGACCGTCTCCCTCGGGTGACACGCTCGGGGGGGTTGCCAGAAAGACCCGGGAAACCATGCTGTTGTGTGAGGCCGCCGGGTTTGATGTCGTGATCGTGGAAACGCTGGGCGTGGGGCAGTCCGAGATCCGGGTGGCGTCCATGGTCGATTTTTTTCTGATTCTCATGCTGGCCGGCGCCGGTGATGAACTGCAGGGGATCAAAAAGGGCATTCTGGAGATGGCCGATGCCATCGCCATCAACAAGGCCGACGGAGATAACGTGGAGAAAGCGGAGAAGGCCAAAAAGGCGTATTCGGCCGCACTCGGTCTTCTCCATCCCGCCTCTCCGACCTGGACGCCCGCGGTCCTGACCTGCAGTGCCATGGAGATGAAGGACGTGGATACAATATGGGAGGCGATCCTGGCACACAACAAAAAGCTCGTTGAATCGGGTGAGCTTGCGGACAAGCGCAAGAAACAGGCATTGGACTGGATGTGGTCGATTGTTGAGCAGGGGCTCAAGGATCGATTCTACAAACATTCGGACATTCAAAAGGTGCTTCCCAAAATCACCCAGGAGGTGGAAAAAGGGTTGACGGCTCCCACGGATGCGGCATATGCATTGCTTGCGTTGTTGAACCCCATAAGAGCCCTCTAAAGCCAATACTAAAGACTAAATACGATCACGTTTTGCAGCAGCTTAATCGGTTCCGTGAGAGAGTTTACAGTGCCTGAATATAAGAATGCCTAATGCTTGAAATGCCAAGATTAAGGTATTCTATCATTCTGGATTTCTGAGATTGATACGATCATACGGATTTGCCGGTAGGACGATTTTGACGGGACCCAACTTCAACAAAAACAAACCCATGGAAGGAGAAAATCGCATGTCCATTGAAAGCGCAAAGGCATTTTTGGAAAAGATCAAAGCCGACGAGGCGTTCAGGAAGCAGGTGGGGGAAATTTCATCGCAAGAAGAGCGCATGGCATTCATCGAAAAAGCGGGCTTTGCGTTTACCAAAGAGGAACTGGATGAGGTGACGGGAGCCCTCAGCGATGAAGATCTCGACGCGGTTGCGGGCGGCGGTTGGGGGTGCGGCGTGACCCATGAAAGTGAACAGCCGCCGACGCCCCTACCCTGAATCACCAGACGGCAGGCACGGAACCGGTTGTTTTTAAAACGTTGCCGACAAGCGCCTGCATCGCAGCAGAACCGTTTGCGGCCATGATGGCCCTGACGGGACCCAACTTCAACAAAAACAAACCCATGGAAGGAGAAAATCGCATGTCCATTGAAAGCGCAAAGGCATTTTTGGAAAAGATCAAAGCCGACGAGGCTTTCCGGAAGCAGGTGGGGGAAATCGCATCGCAAGAAGAGCGCATGGCATTCATCGAAAAAGCGGGCTTTGCGTTTACAAAAGAGGAACTGGATGAGGTGACGGGAGCCCTCAGCGATGAAGATCTCGACGCGGTTGCGGGCGGCGGCTGGGGGTGCGGCACTACGCATGAAAGTGAAGGGAAGTGCGGTTATGGATTTGCAAATTGAGCTTTGCGCCGACGGAAGGTGTGGGTCTACGCATGAAGGTAAAGGGCACGGCGGAACCGGTTGTTTTTAAAACGTTGCCGACAAGCGTCTGCATTGCGGCAGAACCGTTTGCGGCCATGATGGCCCTGTCTGGCGAAACCATCAAAAATATACCAAATCCATAACTATCCAATATAATTTCTCAAATACAAATGGTGCCCGGAAGTCACAGTGTCGCGACCCGCAATCGGCTGCATAGGTATGTATGTATGAACCGGGCCTGTGCCGGCTTTCAAATCGCAGACCTGAAAGCCGGCACAGGCCCGCAATTTTTTGAGGACGAAGACCCAATAAGCGAAAAAGATCCATGTCCACAACCCATCGATGCATTCACCGAACTGAATTACGATCAGGAATGCGGGCGCCTTCAGTAACTTATCCGTGGAGCCAGATCGGACGGGATTCGCCTCACGATGCCCTATTCTTTTCCGCCCTGTGCCGCCGATCTCAAGGCCAACGTCCACCGGGAACAGCGCGTCTCCCTCCACAGCCGGTCGATCCTTCTCATAAACGAAAATTTTTTCGGACCTCAGTTCGAGCCAATCCACCGCATCCTCATGGGATCGGCCTATACGGGCGATAAATGCACCCAATGCGGTCACCACAAAAATGGCTGGTGCAAGGGCATGTACAGCCGCACCGTCGAGGAGGAGGCCGGCAACTATCCGAAAAACTGGGCGAGGACAAAGTGGCATACGATGAACAGGTCAAGTGCCTGAAAGCCGCTGATGATTTTCTGAAATCCATCGATTTAAAAGGTTTTCTGGTGAGGACCTGGAACCCGAATACCGCCATGGCCCCTCAAACAATTATTTGATCCCCCCAGAGGGCTTCTAAAAAAAGGCGGTACGGCATGATCCTGATGGGCCCCACCATACGTTCCGTGCTCTCGTTTGAGACAACCAAGGCTTTCCGGGGTCCATATGTTTCCACAAAGCTCAATAACGGTCTAAGGGCCCTGTTGTCAACACGGCTTGCTCCTTTCACCTCGATGGCCACTTCTCCCCTTCCCAAAACAAAATCCACTTCCAGACCTGATTTTGTCCGCCAGAAGTTGATATCAAAATCCAGTTCCTTGTAGGCATTGTAGGCAGCCACTTCCATGTAGATAAAGTGTTCAAATGCCTTGCCGAACAGTTCTCCCCGTTCTTCCGCAAGGTGCCGCCGGGTTACGGCCCCGGCGACACCCACATCGAAAAGATAAAATTTTGGCGCACGGATAATGACACCCCTGTCCTGCCGTTTCTTGAAAGGCGCCACCATCCTGCCGAGCAGCGTATCCGAAAGGATTTGATAGTACTCCTTGACCGTTTTAGCGTCCACGCCGCATTCCCGGGCGATATTGGCATAGTTGGTCAGTTCTCCGTGGGAGTACCCCATGGCATCGAAAAACCGGGAAAAGGCAGGGACATTGCGCGTCAACCCCTCCGCGAACACCTCCTCCTTGAGGTAATCCTGCACATAGGCTCTCAGCGCTTTCTTGTACCCATTCTGCAAATAGTGCGTCGGTATCATTCCCCGATTCAATACCCGCAGCAAATCCATTTCGTCCAGTTCGGCGGAGATCAGCGGAAACATCTCGTAGCGCCACGCCCGCCCTCCCAACAGATTGGCTTTTCCCCGTTTCAGTTTCCGAGCGCTGGACCCGCAAAGGATAAAGGTAAGCCCCTTGTCCTCTATCAGCGAATGGACTTCATCCAGAATCTGAGGAACCTTTTGAACCTCATCCAGAATTATGGGAGGTTTCAGGACATCCGGTGGCTGGGCCGACAGCCGCTCGCGCAAAAGTGACGGTCGTTTTGAAAATTCCAGAAAGAGATCCGTGCGCAAAAAATCAAAAACAAGGCTGTTGGAAAACATCTTCTTGAGATAGGTTGATTTTCCGGTTTTCCTCGGTCCCCACAGGAAAGCGGACTGCCGGGATGGAAGGGATATTTTCAAGATTCTGTCAATGTTCTCCATTTAGGACAAACCTCCGGATAAGTCGAACTAATCGGGAGTTTACTCCATTTTCAAAAACTTATCAAGGAAGGAAAAAGGCTCTAACGCGGAAAAGGTTTCTTGCCGCCAAACGGCAGGTAGCGGCTCAGTGCCTCCCTGTTTCGGCGCAACCAGCTTTGGACCCGGCTTTTTTGCTCAAGGGATCGAAAGAGGGAAAAGATCAAATAGGGGTCCATATTGATCCAGGTGTGTTCCCAGTCCAGGTACCGGGTGAAAACCTCCATGTAATCGCCATTGGTTTTCTTTTTTCGCTCGGCCCAGGAAAGTCCCCCCACTTCATCATGGGCAAAGCGCGGGATCTCGCCGTCGGGATTGGGAAAAACGCGGATGTCATACCGGTCCGGGTGCTCGAAAAAGAGGCTTCCGGGTCTCACGGCAAAGTAGTTGAGCTGCCAGGCGTTGACCATGTCCCTGTGCGCCTCGATAAAGCTGCGCATCTGGGCCACGTCGTCGTCGGTTTCATGGGGCATTCCCAGAATGAGGTTGCACCCGATCCAGATGTGGGCGTCGTGCAGGGTCCGTATGGACCTGGACGCCGCCTCCCGGTTGACTTTTTTGCCCACAAATTTCAGCATGCGATCGCTGGGGCACTCGATGCCGACCCAGAGACAGGTGCATCCGGCTTCGGCCAGCATCCCGGCTGTCTCTTCATCGATCACGGAAAGCGCCGTGGAATCGAACCAGCGGATATTCAGTTTCTCATCGATCATCCTTCGGCACAGTTCAGAGCAGAATGTGCGGGAGCGCATGAACTGGGAGTTCAGAAAATACACTTCCCGTGAGGGATAGGTTTCGCGCAGGCGCCACAGATCCTCCATGATGCGATCCACGGACAGATAGCGGCTGGTCCGTGAACTCTGCTCACAAAAGGCACACCGGTTGGGACAGCCTTCGGAAAACGCATAGGGGACGGGGGTAACGCGGGAGAGGGCCTCGGGCTCATGAATCTCCGCCGTTTCGGGAAAATAGCGGACCACGCGTTCGAGGCTCACGGTGTAGTCCGGGAAATGGTCCGTGTCATACTCCGGAAACAGGGTGTGGTCGGGAAATCGCGCATAGACGGATTCCCCTGAACCGTCCGGTTCAAAACCGAACCGTTCCCGAATCACGTCCATGAACTTCTGGCGGTCATTGTGAAAGAAATACCGGTTGTGGTAGGGGATCTCCAGATAACTGAAAGCGGCAATAACTTTAAAGCAGTCCAGGAGCCCCCCGCCCACAAAGACCAGCACCTTTTCGTTGGATTCCAGGATGACATCCAGAAGGCACTTCAGCGATCTTGCATAACGTTTCAGGTCCTGATGCCACACCACCTGGGGATTCCCCGAAAACGCCACCACATCGACACCCTTCAACCGATCCTTTACGGATTCGTAATAACCCAGGGTCAGCTCCTCCACCTCTTCCCGGGTCATGGGTGGCAATACCTGCAAGGCCCCGTCTTCCAGAGGACGGTTCAGGACCTCGGATGCCTTACAGAGGTTGAACTGCCCGGTTGAAACGTGGAGACCCTGTTGATGCAAAAAATTGCGAAATGTGCCGAACCCCATGGGAAGAATGGGGGTGTGCATTCCCTGCACCACGAAGTTGATCAGAAAGATACTGGGGATCTTGGAACGCATGTGACAAACCTCCGTAAAGACGACTTCCAAAACAGGCCGAACATGGATCCGCCTCAAGAACCTGAAGAAGAAGATCTCTTAGAATTTTTCAGTATATGCCTTTTAGCAAGAGACATGCCATCTTGAACCCATCGGCCTGGATTGAAGCAACCTCTTAATATTGCGCTGGATAGCGCACCCAGTGAAAAAACGGTTTTGCAGATATAAGACAACCCGATACGGTATTTTGCAGGCTGCCGAGAGATATTGCAGGAAACGGGTCCTCCCGAACCCCGCGCCGCTGCTCTGTTGTGGAAAAAACCCCCTCGTACAAATGTGCTTTTTCTGTGGATTGCTCGCCGGTGCGATGCGGGTATTGGCACGAAAATTGCGAAATTTCCTCGGGATCGGGTAGACGTCACGGCAATCATGAAAAACGCTGCACCGCAATTTTCGGGCCTGATCCTCGTTTCAGCCGGACAGGTGCAAATTCGCGACTAACCTTTCGGGATGGTTGGGAAGATGACACGGCAGACTCTCAGAAACCAAGTATTGCAGGCCCTGGGGGCCCCGGAGCCGGAAAGGGCGGAACTTCTGGCATACAATGAAAACCGGTTCGATCACTCGGGATGGGATCGGTTTTCCGAACGTAGGGCCCCGGACGAGCCGTTTGTGGCGGCCTGGGAGAACTATGTCCAAGAGGCGCGGACCAAAGGGGCATTCGACACCCTGAAATCCCATCTGGTTCAGCTTTCGTTCCCGATTCGAAAAGGGATCAGCCAGACGGATTTTTATCGGGCCGCCATCCGGAAGGGCATTTCGCCCCTGAAAATGCCGGAAGCCACCGGCCTTGAACTCAGATATCCCGAACGGATTCGTTTCCACATTTACGAAACCCTTGCGGGACGCATCCCCATCCTGGTCACCGGGCACCGGGATGATTTTGTGTCTCTCCTGCAGGCCCTCACCTTCAAGAACGAACCCGAGGAAATCCCTTCCGCCACAGGCGCCATGATGGTCAGCGGTTATAACAACTGGGATCGGATTCACGCCCTCGGGGCCGCGTGGAAATCGGCGCATCCCCATGACACGGATGGCTTTGGCTGGCGTCTGGCCTTTCATGACATCATCGGGCAAAAAGCCCTGTACCAGGACAAGTTCATTATTCTGAGTGACGGCCCCTACAGCAATATGGCGGCAAAAGACCTGGGCCTTGCCGAAGACCCATGGAAAGAGATCTCCTTGACCATCCGCCTGGAACACGAGTGTACCCACTTTGTCACAAAAACGCTGATAGGCTCCATGCAAAACCGGCTGTTGGATGAGATTATTGCCGACTACATGGGAATGGTGGCGGCCATCGGCCGTTTTCGGTCAGACTGGTTCCTGCGGTTTCTGGGGCTGGAGGACTTTCCCCGCTTCAGGGCCGGCGGAAGGCTCGAAAATTACCGGGGAGATCCCCCGCTCAGCGACCATGCGTTTCAAATCCTGCAGAAACTGGCCAGGCAGGCGGCGCTCAACCTGGAAGACTTTGACGGGCAGTATCGTGATCGGCCGCGGAAAACCGACGACAAGAAAACACTGCTGTCGGCCTTGACCCGCTTGACCATTGAGGAAATGGCGTCGAATCATGGCGTTGAGATCCTCATGGAACATGTGAACAGATCCAATGTCTAATATTTTCGGATAGGCTTTTATCCATGCATTCCATGAGAAATATCCAGTATATCATACCTCCCGGCCTTCGCTACAAGGTGAGGGAATTCGAGGCCCACTGCCGGGTGGCTCAGGACGCACCCATCATGATCTGCGGCCCTTCGGGTGTCGGCAAATCGCTGTTCATCCACATTTTCAAACAGCTGCATGCCGAAAAACTGCGCGAGAAAAACTTTCCGGCCACCGTCAACTGCTCCCATTTTTCAGGCGATATCGCCCGCTCCGAGTTGTTCGGTCACGTGCGGGGGGCTTTCACGGGGGCGGTCGAGGAAAAGAAGGGCTGGATCGAAAAAACCGATGGCGGTGTGCTGATTCTCGAGGAAGTGGGGGACCTGCCGCCGGAAACCCAGGCCAAGCTCCTCAGCTTTGTGGAAACGGGTGAATACCACAAAGTGGGGTGCAGTCGAATCAGACGTTCCAGTCTGCAGATCATTGCCGCCACCAACCGGTACGAGAATCTGCGGGAGGATTTTCAGCATCGCTTTTTCCCCTTTCATATCCCACCGCTTCATGAAAGACGCGGAGACCTGCTGTATCATCTCGCCATGACCATTCCGGAGCTCATCGGTCAGCTGGCATCATGGGAAGTCCTGGCACTGATGGCCCATGACTGGCCGGGGAATGTTCGGGAAGTTGAAAGGACGGCTCTTTTGCTGAAACGCCGGAAACTTCTGGAAACCGAGGATCCGGGGATTGAACTCTGGGAAGATGTGATCGAGGCCTTGGGCGCGTCGGGAAAGGGGGCTGTCGAAACCGGTTCCGGGGGCCCGGTAGAAAAGCCTTCATCGGGATCCGGCATGACCCATTTTCACAATGTGGTTCTCAGCGGAAACCGGACCTATCGGCTGTGCCAGCATCTCGAAAAAAACGGGGCGAGCGTGTCCGGTTTTCACGAAGCGATTCGAAAATTCCATTTGGGAATCATGCTCAAGCGCACAGAAAGAGCCTTTGATCCCTTCCCCGAGGATATGCTTCATACCTCTGTCAGGCGGAATGTGCGCCTTGGCGTGGGGTTTCTGAAAACCATCCCAGCCTTCGAACAGGCATCCAGGGGCCTTCGCCTGTTCTGCCATCTGCTTTCAAAGGACCCGAATTCGGCACTGAACCTTCTGGACCCTCGGCCCACCCCTGCCGCCCCGGCGCCCCGGTCTGAAACGGAATTTCCGGGGTGGACGTCGGAAATCCGCCGACTCGCGGAATCCATCGGCCTCCACCCATGGAAAAAACCGGTGGAACCCCCGCAGACCCCGGACTGGCTCAGCCGGATGAGCCGAGAAACGCTGATGAAAACCTACTACAGGGCCCTTCTGGAAAAAGCAAACGGCAATAAGGCGGAGGCTGCCAGGATGGCCGATCTGAAATACACCACGTTTCGCGAGGCGCTCAACAAATATGGAATCCGGGTCTGATCGCTGGACATTCGAGCAAACGGTCAATATTTGCCGTTGATGTCGTCATATACGGATTTCAACTTTTCCAGATTCTTCTCAAACCAGTTGGCCGCATCGTTCAGGGTAATACCGCCCACCACGATATCTAAAAATTCCTCTGACAGTTCTTCCGTATCCCCCTTGATTTCACGGCTGACCTCCCGCAGTTCCTCAACGGAAAAGTCAAACCCCTCTTCCCGGGCAATCCGCGCAATGCCGTCTTCTCCCCCGGCTCGGATCCGGTTCTTGAGCGCTTCGTCATCAGCGCATTTCCTGAGAAAAGCAAAGGCGGTTTTTCGTGACATGGGCAGCTCCAGGGTTTGTTCACAACAATTAAGCAAAAACAGTACCATTTTTCCGATGCAGTGCCAACAAAAGATAATCTGTTGACATCCGGAACGATTCCCAACGCATTGAAAAAACAGGTGATGAGGACTCGGACGTTCGATACGCAAGTAACACGTAATACTGCCAGTTTCTGCAATATTTTGTTGGGTGTCAGGCGAAATCGCTTTCGGGTCTACGGCGCCGTATGGCCCGCTGTCTGGGTCTCAAGGCGTCACTTTTCACCCTGGATGCTCATTTTCCGCACGGTTCCCGGTTTTAACGGTTTACAGCGTCTGTAGAACGCAAACAGTCTCTTTCCCGGAACCCGTCTGTGGTACATTATTTGCTTATTTCTGTCAGAAATATCCTTTTTCAGTTTAATGAGGAGAATTTCTTTTGAGCAGAATAACCCTGGCCATCCCGCCGTTCGCCCACTTCGGCTACCTGCCGTTCAGTATTTCCGCCCTGAAAGCGTTTGTGGAATCCCAGTCCGACGATTTTTCCTGCACCGGTGTCGATCTGAACATCCGGTACACCATGAACCTTCAGGAAAAACCTTTCCTGGATACGCTGATGGCCTGTCTGTTTGAACACGATATCCACTTTCTCCTGGACCGCCGTGAAGCGTGGGTGAACCGCGTCTACGAAGACCATCCCGCGTATGCGGATGGCATCAGATCCCTGAAAGATCCCGAAACCTATCGAAACATGGACATTTTTCAGACCTACCGCGGTCTCGTGAGGCGCTTTCAGGGAAAAATTCAGGGCCGGTTCTCAACGGTCATCCACGAGTTGGCGGAAAATCTGTGTTTGAATAAACGAATGCGCATACCCGACACGCTTGCCGCGGTTTTTGCATCCGATCTGGCACGGATTCAAGAAGAGAGTCCGGACCTCGTGGGCCTCTATCTGTTCTGCCCGACCCAGATGGCCTATGCCCTTCTTTTCGCACAGTTTCTCAAACAGAACATGGATGTTCCCGTTTTCGGAGTGGGTTCACTGTTTGGCAAGAACGATCCACGGAAACTCCTTGAGACATTCTCCTGTCTGGACGGGATCATTGTCGGGGGCGCGGAACACGGCCTTGGGGATGCCGCACGCTGGGTCCCCGAAGGCCGTTATGAGAACATTTCAGGTCTGGCGTTTTTCAAAGATGGTGACTTCGTCATCAACGCGCCCCGTTATGTCGAGGATATCAACACGCTTCCCTATCCGGACCCAACCGATTTTTCACCGGAGGCGTACCCCTTTCCGTTCCCGGTCATGCCGCTTCAGTTTTCCCGCGGCTGCTACTGGAACCGGTGCGCCTTCTGTGCCCGCGTGGATGAACTGGTGGACAGAGACCGGTATGCCACCAAGACCACGGAAAGATGCCTCGCGGAACTTTCATACTTTGCGGACCGGGGGTTTCGCCATTTCCTGTTTGTCGATGACGCGATTTCACCCGGACGATTGAAGCAGCTGTCGGATGCCATTCTGGAAAAGGGGCTCGACATTCGATTCTGCTTTGCGGCCCGGTCTGAAAAGGCCTTCACCGAACCCCTCCTGAGACGCATTCGACAAGCCGGCGGGCAGGTCTGGTTTGTGGGGGTTGAATCCTTTTCCCAGGGGGTCATCGATGCCATGAACAAGGGCACCGTGGTGTCTGAAACCGTGCAGGTATTGAAAAACGCCCATGTGGCGGGTCTGTTCAACGTGATCTTTCTGATCCATGGTTTTCCGGTTCCGGGGCTGCAGGATCCTGCACTGGAAAAGGAAATCATCGACGACCTGGGCTGTGCGGTGGATGACATTCGCATTTTCCTGTTCACACTGAGCGCGGGGAGTCCAATCCTTCAGCATCAGGAAACCTACGGCATCAGGAATGCCCGACCCATACCGCAGTTTCAAAAGGCCCCGGACCTTGTGTGTCTGGGGTGGAAATTTGACGGGTACGACGCGGCCAGGAAAGACTACCTGAGATTTCGCAATGAAGTGCGGGGCGCTTTTGAGACCCGATCGGAACTCTTTGTCAACGGCTTCGTGGACCCCGGCCACCTGCTGGCCCTGTGCGAATACGGGGGGGCGAACCCCGTCCCTGAAGGATCTGAATGATGCCGGAGAAAACAGCTCTCATCGACATCCTCCATGCGTTTTCCTACGGAGACAACTGGTACCTGGTGCATCCGGAGCGCTTCAAGTCCGCACCCGTGTCTTCAACCGTGGGGCGGAATATGGCGACACGTCAAAAAGATCCGAGTGCCGCCGTATCTCCTGAGACTCGAAAGGCCATCGACACGCTCGGCTGGAAACCGCCTGCCAAAAACCAACCGTCATCCCGCAGGGTGCAAAGGGAATGTCCCATAACCAGCATGGATCTCTTTATCGCGCAACAGTGCAGTTTGGCATGTATTTACTGCTATGGCGGCGGCGGAGAATACGGTCGACCGGGCGCCATGAAAGCGGAGACCGCTTTTCAGGCGGTGGACTGGCTGTGGCGTCAGCGAAACAATGCCAAAACGCTGAATATCAACTTTTTCGGCGGAGAACCCCTCCTGCAGTTTGACCTTCTCAGGAGAACGGTTTCTTTCGCAAGGAGCCTGGAAGGGTCCGGGAAAACCCGATTTCAATTCAGCCTGGCCACCAACGCCACCCTGGTCACCGATGAAATCGCAGGATATCTGAAGGAAAACCGATTCGGAATCAACGTGGGCTTTGACGGGCCCGAAGCGATCCATGACCGGAACCGGCCGCTTAAAGACGGCGCTTCTTCATGGGAAAGGGTGGTTACGGGCTTTCAAAAACTCATGGCCGTCATGCCCGAAAGCGTGAACCTGCGTGCCACCTTGTGGCAAAAAGGGGAGATTCACGCGGTTCGAAAGGCACTGGCGGCATACGGTTCCTGCCGGTATCAGACCCAGCCGGCCTCCCCCGGGGGACACTGCGGTGAGAATGCACGAGTCCCCAGCGCCGACTGGGCCGACACGGTCGCGGGGATTCGGGAGGCGGCAAATGACTTTGTGTCGGCGGCGCGCAAACGGGATGTTGCGACGCTGGAATCCATTAAACGCTGGGCAAACTTCAATTGGATGCTGAACGGTTTTGATCCTCCGGGCCGCCGGCCTGCCATGTGCCCTCTGGGCAGCGGCATGGCCGCGGTCTCCGCCACCGGGGACCTTTATCCCTGTCACCGGTTTGTGGGGTGGGAAGACTATCGGATGGGCTCTGTTTTTGAAAATGACATGGACCGGGAGGCGTATCTTCGCGCCACTTATCCGGAAAAGGAAGCGTGCACCGCATGCTGGGCCATACAGGCGTGCCACGGCGGGTGTCTCTTTGACCACCGGGTGAGGACCGGTCATCGGTTCACCCCCAGCGACCATCACTGCCGAATGATCCAGTCCCTTCTGGAAACCGCCGTTTACCTGAAACACGCACTCCCCCAGGAGGAACGCGCATTTCTTCAAGAAGAGAGAATATTGGTTCCCCGACACTGTCCGGTGGACCTGTTTTAGAGGGACGGTAGCACAATAACATGGGTGAACAGAACAGGATATTCGACGCCGTCATCGTCGGCGCGGGGCTGGCCGGCCTCACTGCGGCCTGTTGCCTGAAGGATTTCGACATCCTGGTGCTTGAAAAGGAAGCCTCACCCGGCGGAAGGGTGCTGACCCGCCGTCAAAAAGGCATCTCCTATGACCTGGGAGCCGTATTCCCCTATCCGGCCCATCTTCTTCCCCTGTCTTTCAAGGCATCCCCCCTGCTGGACCCGCCCGGCCCCATCGGCATCTTCTGGAACGGCGAAGTTCACCTGGGCGCGCGGGTTTCCAACTGTCTCAAAAGCGTGGCACGCGATACTTCGGACATGGACCGGGTCCGGGCATTTCACAGGGACCCGGACAGGGATGCCCGTGACCTTCCGCCCCGCCTCTATGCTGTTTTAAACGCCCTTTTCCAGGTCATCCATCCCGGGGAGATAGAGGAGTACCTGCCGGAGCGGCAGCTGGATGCCTTTATCACGCACCCGGGCCGCCACCATGAAGCGGGAAACAGCGAGCTGATCGAGGCGTTCACCTCGCACCTTAAAGGACGGCTTCTTCCGAGTGCATCGGTTCTGTCCGTCAGTGAAAAGGGCAACCGCGTCGCCGTGCACTATCAGAACGGGTGCGATGAAAAGACGGTTTTCGGCCGGACGGCCCTGATCACGACGCCTGCCCCGGTGACGCTCAGGCTGCTGAAACCGATGCCCGAAACCAGCCGCCGATATCTGTCGGCCCTGGATTACCCGGAGGGCACGGTGGTGGCTCTGGGTTTTGAAGGCGTTCCATTTCCGGACTTTTCCTATATCGTGACCCCCGCCCTTGCCATGAACACGGTGTTGCAGCAGAAAACGCCGGACGAACGGGCCCGGGTCCTGCTGGTTTATTATGCGGGTCGCAAATCCGTGTCATTGAAGGGACAATCCCCCCCGGCCATCGTGGAAAAAACCCTTGCATCGCTCAGACCCCTGGGATTTCATGGGGCGATTCGCAAGAATCTTCTGTTTTCCGATGTGCATCACTGGCCCTGCGTGGGGCCGGTCATCACCTCCGAATGCCGTAAGCAGTGGCATGAATCGGCCTCCCGCCCCGTCCCGCGGGTTTTTTTGGGCGGAGAGCACATGTGCTGGGATCCGTCAAACCCGCTCCCCTACGGCATGGCGCCTGCCGTCATGTCAGGAAAGCAGGCCGCCGGATCCATAGGTCGCTTTCTCCTGCAAGAACCCTTTCGAGACCGGTTCCTGGTCCGAAAATCCCGATATCTGCTGACTGAAAAGGGCCCGCTCTTCAGAGGGTCCTGCGCCGAGGGAAATGTGGCCCTCTACGGACTCGTTTTGCAGGCGGAAACCGATGAAGCGCTCAGGGACTATCTCCTGGACAGCCGGCAAGATCATTTGTGGGAATGGGAGACCGGGTTCGGGGTGACGGCGGAAGATTCGGCACTGGTGCTGGAAGGGTTGATGGAAAGCAATGTAGACACCGCTGTTCTGACGGCAAGTCTGGACCGCTTGAAGCGCCGGTTTTTTTCATCACATCACGGGGCTTTCAAGACCGTTTTGCAGGGCCGCGCCCGGTACTGGCAGGGCCCGTCCGTGGACGCCACGGCACAGGTGGGTTATCTCATGCACCGGGTGGCGCCTGGGCGCTTTGAACGGGAGGTGAAGCGGTGCGTCCGCTTTGTTCTGGCCGGTCAGCACCGGGACGGTTACTGGCAGGGGAAATGGTTCCCTTCCCGCCTGATCACCACCCGCTATGCGGCAAGGCTCTGTGCGCAGTTTCCTGGGACCTGTGCCGCTGCCCTGGAAAAGGCCGAAGCATATGTCCTTGGCACACAGAAGCCGAACGGATGCTGGAATGATTCGGTCATCGACACCGCCAACGCCATGCTTCTGCTGCGTGAGGCCGGAAACCGGAGCGATGCGTGTTCATGCGGTGCAAAATGGCTTTTGAAACGGAGGGAACATCCCGGATGGGCCGGGGAACCGGTGCTCTACTACTGGTTTGACTTGCCCGGCGGCATGCGCGTATTTTACCATTGTATCGACACGGGGGCCGTGACACGGGCCTGGGCACTTCTGGCGCTTAAAGAGGTCACATAACATGCCGATTCTCCCCTTTGCCCTTTGGGAACCCCGATTTCAGGCCTTCTGCGTCGGCCTTCCCAAGACCGGCACCACCTCCATGGCCCGCATTTTCAAGCGCTATCGCGCGGGCCACGAAACAGGTTTTGCCGAAACCGTAACCCATGTCATGCAATACCGGGAGGGCCTGCTGGCCCCCGGGGCATTTCGGCGGTGCATTCTGAGGCGTATCCGTGAAAACGGCCTCGAGATGGACTCCGCCAGCTTCAACCACCTCTATCTGGACCTTCTCATCACGGAAGTTTCTGCGGCCCGATTTATTCTGACCGTTCGGGAATTCGAGCCATGGGTGAACTCCTACCTCCACATGCTGCTCATGTGGCGCCAACGATTTGCATCAAGAAGTCTAATTCCCCAGTGGCAAATCAATTACGGGCGATTTCAGTTCGGTGCCTTTGACCCGGACGATTTCATTTCCCTAGAGGTCCTGAAGAGACGTCTCAGCGTCATCGTGGACCGTTTTTTTGTGTACTGGACGAAAACGCATCGTCAAGTCCTTGATATCATGGACCCCAGCCGGACCCTGATTCTTAAGACCGACCGTATATCAGAATCTATCGACGTCATTGCCTGCTTTTTAAACATTCCAGCGGCATCTCTGGCACAAGTTGAAAGTCACGCCAACCGACGATGGACACCCCTGACGTTTACTGAATTCCTGGAACCTGTCCAGCTTGCCCGGTATCGTGACCAGATACAAGTGGGGGCCTTGTCCAAATGGTTTCCCGAAGATTGACAGTTCAAATCGTTTCAATTATTTTTTTCCAAAAGAGTCACAAAAAGGCCGAGATGGATTGCAGTTTCACCTGGGTAGGCACCATGCCCAGGATGATCAATGCCTGACGGGCGGAGTGGAGTGAATCGGCGGATGCTTGAACGTCATGATCGGAAAACCCGGATTTGACGGTTGCAAGTTTTGTTTCGGTGTGCTATCCAAAAGCTTAAATCCGTCAAACAGCCAAAACCTTTGAACTCAGACTGTGTAAAGGGCTACGGTCTTACTGCAACCACTGTCTCTATCCACGGAGGTGAATCATGAGGTTTCGCATTTCATTGCTGTCTTTCCTGTTGCTGCTGCTCTTTCCTAATTTTGTATTCGGCCAGGCCACAGGCATCGCACCGGGCGCGGAATGCCCGACGGTTGTTCATAATCTTCAGGAATTGATAGCCGGCACCCCCGAATTGCGGTCGCAAATCGAAGCGGCGCTGAAGGTGCAGGAAAAAGGCAGTTTCTGGTACGCAAAGAGCGTCGAGGATTTTGTAACCTATTTCAAGCAGTGGCTTGTGTATAACCCCGTGCCGGCTGCACCGGGAAAATACATCGAACCGTTCGATGAACTTGCCAATTCCGCAGGCGGAGAAATTCTGTTCAACAGCAATATCTTCAGCTCATGGTTCATCTCCTTTGTCAATGCCCGAGGGGATTACCTGGGCACGCCGGCTTCAAGCCAAACCATTTTCCAGTGGCTGAAGGCGCCCGAGATCAATATGGATGACTATGATGTGCCGAAAAACGGATTCACGTCTTTTAACGACTTCTTTTTGCGTCAGGTCAAACCGGAAAAGCGGCCGATCGGAGGCGAAGGGGATCCTTCTATTTTGATTTCCCCTGCCGATGGCGCCGTCTGCCAGGTGTATGCCGAAAATCTGGATACCAGCTTTAAGATCAAACGGGATGAAATCAATGTGCGCCAAGCGCTCAACAACAGCGTTTACGCGGATCGATTCATCGGCGGGCCGGTCCTTAATATTCTGTTATGGTTTACGGATTACCATTACTTTCATTCACCCGTATCCGGCAAAGTGGTCGAGATTGGGGAATATGCCGGTTCTTATAATTATAATTTCAGCGATGTGAACTGGTACAAGCAATTGGCCAAGCACAAGCGGTCGTGCTACATTTTTGAAACGGAACGATTCGGATATATGGCCATGATACCGGTCGGCTTCTGGGGAGTCGGATCGATTGTGACGAAAATCAAAGCCGGCGATACGGTCAAGAAAGGCGAGAAGATCGGAAATTTTGCGTATGGGGGCTCTTCCATCCTGTTGATTTTTGAGCCGGACGCCATCCGATACTCACAGTGTTTCCCGATTTTCAACAGCGGGGATGGGGGGACACCCGTAAAAGCCAGACAAACAATCGGAAAGAGTATTGATTAGCCTAATATAAATTGCCATACTAAGCGGTCGAGGGTATATGGAGACAGCCCGCCATCAGCGGGCAACGGATTGCCGAACCCCGTCCACACCGCGTCTATCAGGGTACCGCTGTCCCCGGACAATTCCCAGAACATGACCCCGCCCAGTTCGTTTCCGGCCTCATAGGCGGCCTTGGTTTCAATGGCGCTGCTATCGTCAGACCTGATGAACTCCCCCTCTGCGAGGTTGAACAGCCAGGGAACCATGCCGGATGCCGCGGCGTCCACGTTCGTTCATACGGCTCCCCCAGCGGGTCTCCCGCTCTCATAGAGCGTGACGTTGTGCCCTGTGTTGCCGATTCCAGCCTCCAAGGACCCGTGGTATTAGTGAACTGTCCGCAGAAACTCGACCAGCAGGTCCCAGACTTTGGCCACCGAGGGCAGGTGGAGCCGCTCCCGGGGCGAGTGCACGTCCTGTAGGGTCGGGCCGATGGCGATCATTTCCATATCCGGGTAGGTCACCCTGAACAGCGCACACTCCAGCCCGGCGTGAATCACCTCGACAACCGGCTCTGCGCCGAAGACCCGCCGGTAGGATGCCGACATCTGCTTGAGCAGGTCGGATGCGGGCTCCGGCTGCCAGGGCGGGTTTCCCGGCGTGCAGGTAACCGCTGCCGAGGCGAGCAGCCCCACCGCCTGAATCGACCGGACGTGCGCCGCCAGGCCGGAGACCGAAAGGCTCCGGGCAAGGCTTGTGAGCCGAATGCTTTGGCCGTCGCCGGCCAGCGGCCCCACGTTGTTGGACGTCTCCACCAGCCCTCTGGGCGCCGCGCACATTTCCGCGATACCGCAGGGCCAGGCCAGGAGCATCCGGACAAAGCGGCGGGTATCGGCAACACTCATGGCACCGGCTTCCGCCGCCGGTTTGCCCGATGGGGTGTAGGTTAAAAGGACCCCCGGGTCGCTTTGGGCGAACTCCGCTTTGAGGTCCAGCTGCAGCTGCCGAATCCGCTCCTGAAATTTTGCGGTCTGGCTGGCCGGAAGAACCATGTCCGCTGCAGCCTCGGCGGCGATGGCGTTGAAAGCCGTGCCCCCCCCGCAGCCGGCCAGCCGCACGGGGATGTCTTCCCGGCCCAGGGCCAGAGCGCGGCCCAGAATCTTGATGGCGTTACCGCGGTGCTTGTCGATGTCCCCACCGGAATGTCCGCCGCGAAGGCCGGCCACGGCGATCTTCCCCGCCCGCCAGGCGGCCGCGTCCACCGGCTCGGGGGTCATCTCGAAGGCAGCCTCCACTGTGGTGCCCCCCGCGCATCCGATGCAGAAGTGGCCCTCGTCCTCGTTGTCGATGTTTACCAGGATGTTGCCGGTGAGCACGTCTTTCGAAAGGGCCGAGGCACCGCCCATGCCGTCTTCTTCGTTGGTGGTGAACAGAAGCTGCAGGGGCGGATGGGCGATGTCGTCGGCCGCGGCGATGCTCAGCGCGATCGCCACGCCGATGCCGTCGTCGGCGCCGAGCGTGGTGCCGTCGGCGGTAAGCCACTCACCCTTGCGGATATGCGAGATGGGGTCTTTGGAGAAATCGTGGTTTGACTCCGGTGTTTTTACGCAGACCATGTCCATGTGAGCCTGCAGGATCACCGTGGGGGCGTTGTCCATGCCCCCTTTGGCGGCGACGTTGATCACCACGTTGTCGGCGGCGTCACGAACCACTGTGAAACCGCGTTCCCGGCCCCACGCTTCGAGCCACGCGGCGATCTTCTCCTCGTTGTGGGAGCAGCGCGGCACCCGGTTGATTTCGGCAAGCAGCCCGACGATTCTTTCGGTTCGGACTTGCTGGCCGACATTTTCAGCCGCCCGCGCAGGCAAGGCGCACAGCAGACATGCACAGGCAATGAAGCCCAACAGGATGTTGCGGGTTTTCTCCATCGCGAAACCTCCTTAGGATAAAATTTTTATTTTATTCGAAAATTGCCGGGGCATCACGCAAATGCCCCCGGCCGGGGCCCGCTTCACGTTCAGTACGAGGTGCAATTCCCGAAATTTCCCTGTGTCGAGCAGTCGTCCAGAAACCCCTCCGGGATGACCACCCCCATCTCCTCGGCGATGGCCTGCAAAAAGGCGACGCGGTTCCGGGCGGCCGCCGGGTTTGCGGCACCCTCCCCGCACTCGACACCGCCGTTGATCAGGTTGATGATGATGCCGAAGTTGGCCGCCGTCCTTCCGCACTTCACGTCGTTGCTGGCCCGGACCCCGGGGGAATCGGCATCCGTCGGCGTCCATCTGCCGACGAGCACGTCGTGAGCGGAGGGCTTGAGTGGAATCTCGGGCGGCGACCACTCGGTGCGCTCCTCGTGGCCCCAGAACCAGATGGAGCCGGCGATGCCGATCGCAGGATCCGTTGTCAGCAGGTCGGGCTCGTTCAGATACCGGTCCTGCACCCCCATGGCATAGCCGAAGGATTCGTAGTTGCTGTCATAGGTCAGCTGATGCGGGCCCCTTCCGGCATATCCCGCCTCGGCGCAGTTGGGCTGGCACGTCCTGCTGTGATCCGGACTGCCCCAGAAGTCCCCGTACCCCTCCTGTATGGCACAGCCGGGGCCGCCGAACGGGTCGCCGGCCTCATGGGTGCCGGTCTCCTGGGCGATGTTGGCCAGAAAGGCGGCGATCTCCAGCTTCCGGGTGTTTTCGTCCCCCTCGTTGGCAAACTGCTCGAGGCGCGCCATCCCCTGGATCAGGTTGTCGTAGGTGTAGTACCACTGGCCGTTGGGAAGCTCCGAAAGGCCCAGCTGCTCGCGGTTGTGCTCCCTGCAGTCCAGGTTGTTGCGGGATCCGGCCGTGATGGTGTCATAGATCGATTGAGGAAACAGTTTTTTCAGATCCTCTATCCTTTGCTCCTGGTTTGCTGAAAGCGTGAAATTACCGGTTTCTTCCACTGTGGATGACGCGTCATCATTGCAGCCCGTGCACAGAAAGCCGAGCGCGAGCATGAGTATCGCCAATTTTGACGCGATCTTTAAAATAGAATTCGTGTTCCGTTCAACCATGGCTGACTCTCCTCGTTTCTATATTTCCTGTATTTCCTGCAAAAACAGCCTTTGAAACCGTCTGCTGCAGGACGCCGTTCACCCCAAAACCGCTTTGGTATATCAGCACATACCGTGCCAATATCACCCTTAAACGAACCGTTGCTTGACAAACGGCAGACGGGCGGGCCAGTCTCAAATTGACAGCCTTTCTTTAATGACACTCTCAAAAAGATATGAACCCCCTTTTCGGCTTCACCGCAACGCCCAGGGCGGATCCTGGCAGGCCGGTCACTCAAATCAATGCGTCATCGGTGATTTCATCCCAGCCCTGTTCGGTGACCTTTCTGGACAGCTCACCGCTCGGGCAGACCTGAACGGCAACGGTCAATATGTCCGTTATCTGATGAAAAATATTCTGCTTGACCCGCTCCACGATTCGGTTGGCTTCGTTCACGGTTTTACCGCCGTCTATTTCAACGGTAAAGGATATGTGGCAGCATCCGCCGATGGTTCTCGATTTGACATCGTACAGAAAGGTGACGTCGGAATCCTCATCCACGATTTTTTCAATCGCATCCAGAGTCTCTTCCGAAGGGGCGTGGTCCAGCAGTTCCTTGAAGGAGCCGCGGACAATCTCCCAGACCGCGTGCAGGATCATGATGGCCACCATTGCCACGCCCGCCATGTCCCACAGTTTGATGTTGCCGAAAAATCTCCCCATGAGCAGGCAAAACAGGACCATAACCGACGACAGGGCGTCTGAGCGGTGGTGCCAGGCGTTGGCGATCAGGGCCGGGCTTTTAAGTTTTCTGCCGGAGCGGATCGTGTACCGGAACAATGCTTCTTTGGAAACAATGGAGATGATGACCACGATCAACGCGGGCAGGTTGTCAATTGCCGTCTCGTGGCGGCTGTGGATGCTGTTCCATACCAGACTGACGACCACGGCAACCAAAATGCCCCCGACAAACAGGGATGCAAAGGACTCCAGCTTCCGATTGCCGTACGGCCGCCTTCGGGTGGGCGGCTGGTAGGACAGCTTGAGAAACGCCAGAATCAGGCCGTCGCTTATCAGATCGCTCAACGAGTGGATGCCGTCGGCAAGAACGGAATTGATTCTCGCGGTATAGCCGACCCCGATTTTCAGCAGCGACAGGATGACATTGACGGCGGCGCCGATCAGCGTAACCCTTACCGATTTCTTCAGTTGACGTTTTAAATCCTTGGTGTCCCCTCACCCATCATCGCCCTTCCGGCATCGCTCCGCCGGAGACGACGTCGGATTTCATCGCCACTTCGAGTCGGGACACCCTGGACAATCCGAAAATCACGGCCGCAGAAACGACACAGGCCTCTCCGGCGGCTTCCGACCCGCATGTCATGTACCGGTTTCCGGATTTTAAGCAATTACCATGCCAGCACCAGTCCTCTGAATCCGTAAAACAGCCCGGGGTTAGGCTCTCATTTTGACAGCCAGGCGCTGCGACGGCACACAAACCGATACGGCACCGGGTGGCCACACCCGCCGGAGCCCGGGTTCCCGTGCCGGGGGTTTCGATTTTCATTGACGGCATGCTTTTTGCATAGTATGAGCTGTCGATCATGCAGAACGTCACTATCAAAAGATTCGAGGCAGACAGGGCCAGGCCGGAAAAGACCATTGTTTTCTCAGTCATATACTACCGGCATAGCCGGTAGCTTGAAAATGTGAACCGCTCAAAGCGGTTAAAAACAATGAGCCACCTCAAAGGTGGCAAATCCCTACTTAAACAAGTTGAGCTGATCGATTCTTCGATCTTCTTGTTCCTGTTCTCTGATATATCTGCGGATTGTATCCTCGTCTTTACCTACTGTTGAAACATGGTAGCCTCTGGCCCAAAAATGTTGGCCTGTAAAGTTCTTTTTTCGGCCAAAATACTCTCTGGCTATGTGTATGGCACTTTTGCCTTTGATGAAACCAACTATTTGGGAAACTGCATATTTGGGTGGAATAAACCCTAACGTTGCATAAAATTTGGCAATTTTGCTTCTACAATCAAGCAGCTTTTTGCAATACGTTTAGAAAATGTAGAAGATCATTTCGTACTGTCCGATTAGCACTCATCGTGAGTGTGAGTTTTCCTTGTGGACGGTTGAGCCGTCCTGCTCTTTGAATGATTCTATGCCGTATTGTGTCCAGTTTTTCAAACTTCCAGGCAGCCGGCCGTTTTGGTTGGCTCCGCAGCGCAGGGGATTTGGCCAGCATCTGGATTTCTCGAGACAGGTTGTGGGCTATCATTGCGCTGATTGTAAAAATTTGGTTCGCGGCAAGTCGCCTGCAGGGAATAACATCCAAAGCCGTATCGTTTTTAGCATCTCCAAAGATGGCTTCTTGTGATCCGCGACCATTGTGGAACAAAATGACGTTTTTTGCCGATTCGGATTTGTTTGTCACGATGACCTTATAATCGTAATTGAAATCAATAGGCTCAAAAAGGTTTAGCTGTAACGGTCCTTTACGCTGCTTTTTATTTTTCTTTCGGATAAACACAAACCGAAATGAGGTGTCCCAGGATTTGGGTTTCCAATCGGTTTCAAAATAGGACCACTGTTTGTCTATTTTATGCCAACGTTTTAGATTCTCGATAATACCTTTCAGGTCTGTAAATCTTTCAAATGGCACAGATGCTGTAAACTTGACATTGTTTTCACTGAGCATTGAAAGGATATCTTGGTTAAAAAATGCTGAATCCATGCGGGATTCGAGAATTGTTTTTTCCAATTCCGATTTTGCCGTACCGAAACAATCTACCATGAATTGTTTGGCGCCATTTGAATCATGGACATTGCCGGGGCGGTGATGAACGTCGAAAAACTGGGCGGTTTGAGCCACGGTACAAAATAGCGGATAGTAACTGCGTGCCCCCTTTTTGGCTTTATTGAAACCAACGGCTGTTCCTTCGGCATGGCCTTTTGTTGATTGCACGGAACCGTCGAAGTCAAGGGTTAGACGTGGAAACCGTTGGCGCTGGAGTCCCTCGATTACCAATGATCTGGATAAAACACGTACATTATCAGCCCCTGGTGAACCCATTGTGGATAGCGTTCTTGAGATAGTAGATACATCGGGGATTTTCCTCAGTCCCATAATTCGTAGGACAAGAGGATCATCACGATAGTAGTCTACTTCCCGCAATCTGCGGAAGCCCATCAGTAAATGAACGATAAGCAGCATGACGACCAGATGGTGGCCAAAAATGGGGGATACTTTCAAATGAGAAAAACAATTCTTCAATCTGTGCTTCAAATTGAGTCGCTTGAAAAGCAGTTGGAATATTAGCAGACCAGAGAAGGAAGTTAGCTGGTGATCCTCAAAGCGGATTGTCGGAATTTTATGGAATTTTGCATGAATTTGTGATTTACTGGATTTCACTTGCGGTGGCTATAGCGCTCAGAAAAACTGAGACAGCCACGCTTAGATAAATTGAGACGTTTGCTCACACAGCAGCCAGCAGGGTTCTGGACCCCGCCCCGGTAGTAAAATACTACCCCGCCTGCAGCTTACC
>Ga0233437_1002433_pt1 | contig 28069 bp, 39 predicted proteins | sample SI_122_August201_FD_182714 | JGI IMG/M metagenome (GOLD analysis project Ga0233437, IMG submission 182714) | Seawater microbial communities from Saanich Inlet, British Columbia, Canada - SI_122_August2016_200_MG | ecosystem: Environmental > Aquatic > Marine > Inlet | place: Canada: British... | reverse complement strand
CCCATATTATATGTTTGGGTCCACCCCAAAGATATTTTTTTTAAAAAGGGAAAAATGCAAACAGATAGATTACCTCAGACCATGCAAAAATGGCAACGTCGACTCGGTCTGTCGGATTGGGAAATTGAAGTAGCGTACTTGTCATGTATTGATATTAATCAGGCCCAGGGCCGCGTAACCACAAATTCAAATGCCCAAACGGCGCAGATCCGGCTAATGTCTCCCGATGATCGACAGAAAAATGACCCAAATGATAGGGACATTGAGCTTGATCTTGTGCATGAGCTTATACATGTCAGGCTGTGGGCCGTTGCTCCCACCGGCGCGGAACGTTCTGAGTTAGAGGCGAAGTGCCTTGAGCAAGCGATTGACTGGATGGCCAGGGCTATGTTAAGCGCGGAGCGGGCAAATCTTCCCAAAAAATAGCGAAAAAACAAAAAAGAGAGGGAAGGAACAATGAGAAATTTAGTCAAGAGAGCAATCGAGGCGCTGGAGAATGCTTACGAGAGACGCGACAGCCCCGGAAATATCCGTGTTTTGGCCGGTGCGCTTCGGGATGTCTTGATATCGGAGGAGCTTTTAAAGAAGTCGGGGGATAACAACAGCCCTGGTATCGACGATATCTCAGGTGGGGCGGTCAGCTCTTTCCTGAAAGGATTCTCCGAAGCCAAAAAGCAAGCCGAAGTGGCCCACGAAGAGACAGAATCAATCCCCGACTACGCCCTAATGTCGAAAGTCAATGCCATATGCTCAGGCCGCGTTGGGGAGTCCACAAAAGGGGCGGAGGCTGTGACGGGGGAAAAGTATATTACTTTTAATTTAGACGCCAAGGGTTTTGAGGGGGACGGTGCGTCATTGTTTATAGCGATGTCGATCTCGTTTATTTCAAGCATACGGGCCGATTTGAGAAAAGCAAAAAGTCATAATTGCGATTTCGCTCCTATATTGTATTGGAGAAAGCCCCCGGAATGGAAATATCAAATTTCAAAAAAAGAGTTCCCTGGTGAAAGATTCAAAAAGCTTATTTCCCTGAGAGCAAGGCTGTTAATTTCCACAAAGGAGATATAGCCGCCAATGCCAGAACAGCCATACCAAAAAAATAAGATTTACAATGACGAGGTTACGAAACTCTTGGGGGAGTTGGCTAATCTCAAGGCTGTGAATAAGGGTATTGAAAAAGAGAATAAAATTTATTTCTTCAAACCCGAAGGTCCAAAGGGAACCCTCCGACAAAACCCATTACAGAGAGAGCTTATTGACGCATGGGGGATCCCCGAATATAAAATCTTCGTTTATTCTGGTAGTAACAGGATCGGCAAAACGACAACGTTGGCCATTATTTCTTTTTCAACAATGTTCGGATTCTGGCCTTGGAGCAATAAGAGATTAAGGTTTTACCATGACGAGCCGCGCCGGGTCAGGATTATTGGGCAGGATTGGGAGAGCCAAATTAAAAAGATTTTAATCCCCACCCTAAAAGAGTGGTGGCCGGCAGATCGGAAGTTAAAGATTAAAAAACATTCAGGAACCGGGGCCGAGTCTTTCTGGACCGATGTAAAGACCGGTTCAACCCTTGAGATTTTATCCAATTTTCAGGACCCCATGACACACGCAGGGGCCAACCTTGACCTCGTTGGGTATGACGAACCCCCCAATAAGGCTATACGAAATGAGAATGTCACGAGGCTTATTGACAGGCGGGGGCGTGAATTGTTTTCAGCCACACTGTTAGGAGAGCCGTGGGTTCATACGGACATTGTTCAGGCTCGGGATAAACGGGGCATGCCAGCGCGAAATGTCTTTGCAGTTGATGGTGATATGTGGATTAATGAGGGGTACGGGCTTACCAAGGAGGGAATTGACGAATATATCGAAAAGATTAAAATGACGGATAAAGACGGGTCTATCATGAAAGCCCGGGTACATGGGAAGCCAGCGTATCTATCCGGGTTGATCTGCCAGAATTTCAAGCGGCCCCGGCACATAAAGGATAGATTTGATGTCCCGCTTGATTGGATAATTGATGTCGGCATTGATATCCATCCTCGAAAAGAACAGGCCATTCTTTTTATTGCCACAGACCCTAAACAGCAAAAGTGGTTGGTCAATGAAATTTGGAGGCATGGGGACGGGACGGAAGTGGGTGAGTGGATAGTGAGGATGGTGACGCGGAATAATTTTCGCGTGGGCCGCGTGATTATTGATCCGCTTGCCAAGGGCGACCAGAACAATCCAAACACCACCTATGACAAGGTGGAGGCCGTGTTATACCGCAACGAGATGTGTCTTGAAACTGCCACAAAGGATAAAGAGAGTGGTATCATTCAAATCAATGGGCATCTCATGGGGCCAAACGGGGAAGCCTCATTGTTTGTGTTCAGGGATATGGTCAGAACTATTTATGAGTTTGAATCATGGATGTATGATAAAGAAACGCAGAAGGCGCAGAAAAAAGACGATGATATGATGGAAAATTTATATCGTCTGTTATTGTTGGACACGGTGTATTATCCACCTGATGAGGACGATGAGGACGACTACGCGCCGCCCCATAGTCAGGCCAGTTCTGTTACGGGGTATTAATTTTAGGGTAACGTTTCTGTGCGTGTGTATTTAAAAAAGGGGGGGTATGATGGGGGGGGGGGTTGGGGCGGGATAACAAGAAAGATAAGAAATTCCTATGATGATTGGTTGACAAAACATACGATCATGTCCTGTGTTGACCTTTTGATTCCAACGTTAAAGAGACATGCAGACGAAAATGGGTATATTGTTTTTAATAATTATTCCGGGATTTATGCCGTTCGCAAAGATTCGGTGGTGTCTATAAGCGAGGATTCTATAACGGCCTATTGTGATGGAACTAAAGATTTTGAAGGTTTGGATAAATTTACCATGAGAGCGGTTCAAGGAAGATATAAAAGAATTGTAACTAATGCAAAAAAGGGGGACAAGATGGTACTTTCAATGGATAACAAGGTTAAATTATTGGAAATCGCAATAAATAAATTCGGGAGAGGGTTTTCCCGGGAATATAAAGAAATGTTGATTGCTTTGCAATGTGATATCGATAAACGAAAAAGTGAAGAAAAGTGACAAAAATGTAACTTTGTTATTGACAAGTGGTTTTACATAATATAAAGGCTATATAGAATCAACAATCAATCTTTGTGGGTAGCTCCTATAAAGTTTCGTAAGGGCAATACGGCGCGTCGTTCGTATTGCCCTTTTTTTATGGGGAAAAATGCAAAAAGCGGTTAACTTAGTTTCGACTCTTCCCGAGGAAAAACAAAAAGAGATTTCCGAGCAGGTCATTGCGGACTATGGCGTTGATTTGAATTCCCGGAAAGAGTGGGAAGACAAAAGAAACAAGTGGTACAAGCTGTGGGTCGGGGAGAGAGACAAGAAAACTTGGCCCAATGGCACAAATCGATCAAATGTAAACGTCCCAATGTTGGCAATCGCCAGTACTCAGTTCCATTCACGAGCATATCAGTCTATCTTTTCCGCTCCCGACCTCGTAAAGGCTATTCCTTTTGGATCAGAGGACGAGCGGGCCGCCAAAAACATCGAAAAGTTCATGAATTGGCAACTCCGATTTGAAATGCGAGAGTACGAAGACGTTTTTGACCGAATGCTCCAGCTTTTGCCTATTAATGGCATTGCTTTTAAGAAGATATCCTATGACGGGGAGCGCGATTGCCCCAAAACAGCGTTTATTAACCCCCTCGACCTGGTTTTGCCTTACAGGACGCGGACCCTTGAAGACGCCTTGCTCCATACTCGGGTGGTTCACCGGTTATGGCTTCACTATTCGGAGCTTGAAGACCGAAGCGCCGCCGGAATGTATGAAAATTTTGATCAAATCGAACAGCAGGGCGCAACCAAAAAAGATGAATCCTTGGCCGAGACGGGCGATAAGGTAACGGGGGAGTCGGCCGCGTCAGATACGCAGAATCCGCACTTGATCCTTGAATGCCACAAGCGGATTGATATTGGTGATGGGAAGAAAGCCTATACCATCACGGTTGATTATGATTCGGGCGCCATTTTGCGGATTGCTTCACGTGAGTTCAATAATGGCAAATATACGCTCAACCATTTTGTCGATTATCACTTTATCCCAAACCCGGAAGGATTTTATAGCTTCGGATTCGGTCATTTTCTGGAACAGCTTAACGAGATGGCCAACACCAGTTTTAACCAGATTTTCGATTCTGGATCGCTCACAAATAGGCCTTTTATGTTTTATGAGCGCAAGGCCGGGATTAAATCAAAGAAAATTCAGCTTTCCCCAGGTGGGGCCTATGAGGTCCAGAACACTCAAGGGGTAATGTTCCCCACGATGCAACGTGTGGATCAGACATTGTTCATGGTCCTGAATTATATCACGGATTATTCCCAGCAATTCACTTCTACGTCGGACTATATCATGGGGCGTGAGAACCGGGGGACAAAAACCCCGACAAAGGGCGGGACCGAGGCCATCATTGAGCAGGGCCTTGTGACGTTTTCCGTGATGACCAAGCGGATTTATCGTTCGTTGAAAAAAGAGCTTGAAATAATCGCGGCCATGAACCGGCTTTTCTTGCCGGACAAGAAAGAGTACCGAATTGTTTCAGATGTCAATAAGATCGCTTTTCCGGATGTAAAACGGGATCAGTTTGAATCTGTTTACGATGTCACCACCACAGCGGACCCGTCTTTTTCCTCCATGTATGTCCGTCGGCAAGAGGCTATGGAGGTTTACCAGGTCATGATGCAAAACCCGCTGGTTGTGGGGAACCCCGAAGCCGGGATTAAGCCGAATATCCCGGCAATGACAGCCTTGGCGGCGAGTTTGTTGGAAACATACAAGGTCCGAAATAAGCATGAGATTTTACCGGAGGCCCCGGAACCGTCTATTCCGCCCGGAATGGAAAACGCGATGTTTTTGCAAGGCGATTATGTGGACCCGAAGAATGGGGAGAATCACGCGGAGCATATAGCGGTTCATGAAGAGTTTAAGACGGCTGAATTTTATGGGGAAATGTCTAAAAAAGACAAAGAACTATTGGAACAACATATAAAGAAAACCCGAGAGGTCGCGTATATCGACGAGCAAGCGCAACAGATGGCCGCGCCACAGCTACAGGCCCCAGGCCCCGAGATGATGGAACAGGGTATGTCGCAAGGGGTCATGGCGCCAGAGGGGACCGCTTAATGACAAAAGAAGAAATCCGTGAATGGGAAGAAAGCTCTATTACGTTGGCATTTTTTGACCAAGTGAAATTGCATCGAGACGATGCGGATGCACAGGTCCACAATTGCCTTGAATCGCAATCCGGCGTGACAGACGCCGCAATATTTAACGCCGCGATGGTAAAACTTGAAGAAGTTTTAGACATACCGCGACGCATGAAGGAGGAACTGGATGGGTAAAGAATTTAGAATTCAGCCACGGGGCGACCGGGCAATTATTGAGAAGACAACGAGTGACAAGGTGGGCCGGATTATCTTGCCAAACGCGGCGAAAAAAACGAGCTTGCGCGGAACCGTTGTTGCTGTGGGAGAGACGGTCCTTGACTATAAACCCGGAGACGATGTTTTGTTCGGGACGTTCAGCCCTGTTACTTTGGACGTGAGCCAGCATGACGACTTGAGGGAATACGAAAATCTTTTCATTTTAAACTGCGGGGATATTATCGCCCTGATACGCAACTCATAAAGGTTGTGCAACCGCCAACAGGCGCGGAGGAAATATGGAAGTCCAGAATATAGAAGAATCACAGAACATAGGGGAGTCGGCCCCCAGCGAACAACCAGGAGCCGAAGCCCCAGCCAAGGTGGTGAAGGAAGCCCCCAGCCAGCATGAACCGCCCGAGGAATCGCCGCGCTGGAACCAGGTGTATGGGAAAATGAAGCACCTGGAGCGACAGGCGGATGTCCACAACAAGCAAATTTCAGAGCGGGACCAGATTATCGAGGAAATGAGAGCCCACCAAGCCGCCTTAAATGAGTCGGTGCAGGGTTTGACAAAGAAGACTCTTGAAAATTCCCGTCCTGACCCGCTTGAAGATCCTGACGCTTATGACGCATGGATGGTGGACAAAGTAAAGGCGGACATGAATTTCCAAACTGCCCCGGCTGTGGAGCCTTTAACCTCTAAAACCCCGGCGTCGAGTGGGAAACCGGCCATTGATGGTCGACTGCAAATAATGGAACAGGCTGTGATGGATGCCTTCCCCGATTATCTGGATGTGGTTGATGTGGTAAAAAAAGATATGGATCAGAACCCCGTTTTACAGCAGAGTATCATGAGAGCCAAGAACCCGTTTGTTGAGGCGTATAAATACGGGACGGAGGCAAGCCAGAAACGAGAGGCCGCAAGAAAAGCGCAGATTCAACAAGCGCAAGTGGCGGCCCCAAGTGGCGGTCCGGTGACTCAAACGGTTGAGCTGACGGATGTCCAGAAAAAAACGGCGGATCAGTTTGGGATGTCACACAAAGATTATGCCGCACAGGTGGCGTTAATTGAAGCGCGAAGGAGGGCATAATGTCTGAGAAAAAAGCAAAGAAAGCGGGACTGGGCCGCACAAGCCCATTGGCCGATGTGAATTGGGAGAAGGTTTACGCTTTGAGGCCGGGGAAAACATGGCCCGAGATTGCCACAAGCTTGGGCGTGGCGCTAAGCACACTGAATAAACACCGGTGGAAGTATGACCGGAAGATGAAAGCAGAGCAGAAAGCCAAACAGGAAGAGTTTTTGAATCAAGGGGCGGATGAAGCCTCTGTTACCGAGACAACCACAGCGGAACCGGCGCAAGCACGAGAGCCGGACCCTGTTAACGATATCGCTGTTGAGGTTGGAATCAGCCCGGAAGAACCGGCTGAGGACCGGCCCATACAACAGCGCGAAGCAACAAAGCCCTGGAATGCGGAGGATAACCCGTGGTCGCTTGACCTGCTTAGGTTGCAGAATTATCGGCCCGGGTTTAGATGCCGGTTCACCACTGCGGAAAAGCTTGAGACAAAGCTTATGCAGGGGTGGACGGTCGCCGACAAGAGGCACTATGGCGGCCTGTTTAAGACCAATATTCCAGGAGAATCGGGCGAGATGGATACCCGCGTGAGAAGAAGGGAACTGATTTTGATCGAAACGCCAGACGAAATGGCGCAAGCCCGGCGAAAGTTTTTTGAACACAAAACGGATAGCCGCTCAAAAAGTGCAATGGAATTACTGGCGGGAAAAAATGCCGCGTTGAAGGCGCAGGGTATTGACCCGCAGTTGGAAGTGAAAATCACGAATAGATAGGAGAAAGACAAATGACAGCATCTTCGGCAAATTTTGCGGATTTAATAAATCCGATTTTCAACAAAATTTTCATCGATGCTTTGGCCTTTGGGGAAAAACCTCCGATCATGGAGTCGGTCTTCAACGTACAGAACATGGGAAAGCGAGCCTATGTGGATGACAGCTACGTGACGGGCATGGGGTTGATTCCCGAAAAGGACAAAGGATCGGCAGTCAGCTACGACGATATTTACCAGGGGCTCGACAAGAGGTACACCGCAAAGACCATGAGCATGGGCTACCGAGTGGAAAAAGAACTCTACGAGGATGAGCTTTACGGGATCATTCAACAGATGCCCGCCGCGCTGGGAAGGTCTTGGAGGGCCACGGTTGAGACGGATGGGGCGAATGTCCTGAATCGGGCCGAAACGTCCGGTTACACGGGCTCCGACGGTAAAACCCTGCTGGCCACAGACCACACGCTTATGACTGGTGGGACACAGAAAAACCGGCTTACCACTGCGGCGGATTTGTCGGCCACCAGTTGGGAACAGGCCCTGATTGACCTGAAAGACACCACGGATGATCGCGGTATTCTGTTGGACCTGAAACCGGCGGCCCTGGTTTATCCCAACGAACTGGATTTCACGCGGAAAAAGCTGTTTGGGTCAAGCCTTGATCCCGATTCGGGGAACAACGCCATCAATCCCGTGTCCGACAGTAAAATCAAGTTCGTCGAGTGGTCCTACCTCACAGACCCTGACGCCTGGTTTATCCTTTGCGAAGGCCATATGGTGAAATGGTACTGGAGAATCAAGCCCGAGCATTACCAGGGTAATGACTTTGACACGGACGATGCAAAGTTCAAGGTGCGCGGTCGGTATGCCTATGGCTGGACGGTGCCTTGGGGTTTCTTCGGATCGATGGGCGGATAAGGAAAGGAGAAAAATATCATGGCAAATGCAGACAGACCTTTTGGGTTTCGGTTCCACTCGACCCGACATGGAGGGCCGCCCCAACTGACCGAATATAAAAGCACAGCGGCGGCCATCTATCCCGGCGACGTGGTAAAAAAAGACGGTTCCGGGCGAATACTGGCGGTCACGGCGGCCGCTGATAACCCCATGGGCGTTGCCGCGAGTTACGGCGATGCCACGGCCGGGAATGTGATTCAGGTTTATGATGATCTCCTGAATACTTTTTTTGAGGTCCAGGTGGATGATGCGACCTTGACCGACGACACGGTAATTGGGAATTTTTATGACCAGACCGTGACGACCGGGGACACTACCACCTTGCAGTCGAAACAAGAGCTTGACGGAGACGCAAGCGCACAGGACACTTTGACCATTCGGGGACTGGTAAACAGGCCCGACAACGCATGGGGAGCCTGGGCGAAAGTAATTGTTCAAATCCGCGTTGATTCTCAGGCGCCGGTAATCGCCTCAACATAGTAAAACTTTGACAGCCGGTGATGGGGCTATGCCCCTGATCCGGGCTTGGGGTTGATATGCCAAAAGAAAAAAAGAAAACTGAACCAAGAATTCACGCAATCAATTTGAAAAGTTGCCAATGGAGATACAGTAACGGCTCCATCTGTAGGGTTGAAAGCCCCCTTGATTTCGTTCATGTGTATAAGGACAAAAAACGGCAGGAAGTAACGGCGGATGTCCGGGCCGGTGGTTTTGAAGTCTATGTGGATGTCTTGCCTGACCAGATTGACGATTACGTGATTAGGGGATTTTCCATTAAATAAAAAATGGGTAAGCGGGGGTTGAAATCCCCTGGGCGGCCCTAATGGGGCGTTCCTGACAAGGAGTACATGATGGGTTTAACACAATATCCGAATGGAGTAGCCAGTTATGGCATTCCAGTTTTAGGCGGCGGGAGCATTCCGTCCACGACCGGGACGGTCTTTTTTGTGTCTTCCGGGGTTGGGAGTGATGGCAATTCAGGGAAGGCCCCTGACAAGGCTTTTGCCACTCTTGACTTCGCCATTGGGAAATGCACGGCCAGCAAGGGCGACGTGATCTTGCTTATGCCGGGACACGCCGAGACGTTGACCGCTCAGATCAATGCGGATGTCGCGGGGATTTCAATTATTGGCCTTGGCACACAGAATCTTCGACCGGCTTTGACCGGGAACGGGACCATCGACGTGATTGATGTGTCGGCGGCCAATATTTTGATTGAGAATGTGGAATTCCCGGTTCCCGGAACGGACGCGCAGACTGCGGATATCAATATTGACGCGGCCGGTTGTACCGTAAGGAACACGCTCCACCATGGGTCCACAACCTCAAAGAACAAGGTCGATATCATAACCCTCACGGCCAATGCCGATGACGCCCTGATTGACGGCGCCAGAATTTACAACGTGACCGTTGAGGTCGTGGGCGGGATCGTGCTTGAGGGCGCGTGTAGCCGGGTTGAGATTCGGAATTGCATGGTTCAGGATGCCATAGGGTTCACTGACGGCTGTATCTCTGATGAGGCCATAGCGTTGCAAGCGTATATTCATCACAACGTTTTCTCAAATGCCAAAGCCGATACCGTGGTAATGAATTTTGTCACAAATTCCACCGGAGTTTGTTCTTTCAACCATGTTAATGGCCGGCACACAACGATTGCCAGTAATGTGGTGCCGGGAACCGGAATGGCGTTCTTCGAGAACCGAGTGGTTGAAGAGGCGGCTAAAAATGGCGCGGTAATACCGGCGGTTGACACCGACTAAGGAATGACGCAATGAGACCAAAAAGAATCACATTAACGCCACAGACTGACGATAATGGAATATCCGTGTCTCAAACTCCAGCCGGGGCCGGAAACCTGTCAATCACAGGGGTTCTGGCTTCGGGAGGGGTTGCAACCTTAAACCACGGGCATTTGCTCACGGTAACTTGCGCCGGGAATGACGCGGGAAGAACATTCACCGTAACCGGCACAGATTATCGTGGCGCGGCTATATCGGAGGCCATATCTGGCGCGGACATTGCGGCCACAGTTGGAGCGTTGTATTTTAAAACCGTGACTCAAATTGCGGTGGATGCGGCCACAGCCGGGGCGATCATCGTGGGCGTTGACGGAAAATCCGTGTCGAACTGGTATCTCCTTGATCGAAACGTGAAACCCTTTAATGTGGGCTTTGGGTGCGACGTGACTGGGACGCTGACCTATAGCGTTCAGCATACCTTTGAGGACTTGCAAGTGGCGGACATTTCTGCGGTCAATGTGTTCACACACGGGGATGTGGCCGCCGAAACCACGGATCAGGATGGCAATTACGCTTATCCTTGCACGGCCATGCGGGTGATAATCACTGCATTTACAAGCGGGACGTTGACGCTTAGGGCGATACAGGCGGGATAATGCCATATTCAGGCGGGTACATACCGGGGGACCGTAAGTATTTATGCGATATTTGCGGTTTCCCTTACCGTTTTTCAGAAATGAGACGGGGCTATTCCAAGGATCAAAGCGGGTATGCGGTATGCCCAGATTGTTTCGATGAGGAACCATATAAAGATTTTAAGGTTCGGCCTCGGAGTGAACCAATGAAACAGGTGAAATAATGGGAATATCAGATCAAAGCCAAGATGCGTTACATAAAAACCAGGCTGGTGAAATTGCGGCTCTGACTGAAAAGGGTACGCCGGTATCAGGGGATTGGGTTTTTATAAACGATTCCGAAAATTCTAACGCTCCCCGAAAAGCGGCTTTCCCAACTGGCGGTGGTTCCGGGACCGTGGACACGTCTGGAACGCCTGTGGCGAATGACATTGCGCGTTTTACGGACGCTGATACTATCGAGGGTCGTAGTTATGCCGAGTTTCGGAGCGATATAAACGTTGAGGACGGGGCGGACGTGACGGACGCCGCAAACGTAAATTCCGCCGGCGCGGTCATGGAATCAGACGTTGACGCCAAGGGCGATATATTTGTGGGCACGGCGGATAACACAGTAACCCGTCTGGCGGTCGGGCTAAACACCTACGTTTTTACAGCCGATTCAACGGAAGCGTCTGGCACAAAATGGGCGGCGGCGGACGGCGGGGCAATCGCGCCTACGAGCGTTTCGGCAAGCGGGAATGTGTTGTTGGCATACGCGAACGGAATTGTTAAATGCGTAACCAACGCCTTTGATTTGACCATTCAAGCATATGCGACCGTGGCGATCCCCGTCGGATCGGTCGTGAAGTTCTACAAAACAACAGCCAACGCCGTCGGGATCGCAAAGGGGGCGGGTGTGACCTTTAGTGGTCCACTTGGGGATGCGGCTGTCGACATTGATGGCACATACGCCTGGGTATCGGCTTACCATGAATCAACAAACGTCTGGATACTCACGGGCGCGGTCAAGGCGGCGGCATAAAAATGTTTAAGACATCCAACATAGAAGTGGTTGACAGTCCACACCCCATGACGGTGGGGGGAACAAAGCCGATATGGTGGGCTGACGCTTCGGATGATACATCTTATACCATTACAGGGTCTGGTGTGAGCGAGGCGAGGTGCAAGGCCGGGTCCGGTATTGTCTTTAGCCAAGGCACAGACGCGAACAGGCCGACAAACGGGGACACAATTAACGGCCGGAAAGTCTGGACGTTAGATGGGACAAGTCAATTTTTGGCGACCGCCGCGAATGTCCCGGCACTGAGCCCCGAGAACTTTACTTTTTTCGCGGTTTTTCAGGTCAGCGGCGCCGTCAGTTATAAATATCTTTTTTCAACCCCGGATATCCGGTACCCCTGGACAGCAACAAGCGGTTGGAATCTTTACACGGATGCTGGGGCGCATTCATGGGCGGTCCAGATGGGTGGCGGAGCGATCACCTATCTAACGGGCGCCGCGTTTTCGGTTGACACGACGGTTATTCTAACCATCCGCCATGACGACACCGACAAGGGGTGGCTGTATAAGGACGGGACGCAATCGGACTATGATGCGTCCGTCCCCCTCGATACGAACAACACAACGGGCAGGGTGGCCGCGATAGGGTGCCAGGCGGACGGTGGAGGCTCTTTTTTTAACGGAAAAATGTGTGAAATAGGGATGCTCTCCGCTCTCCAGAATTATCAGCACACAAACTTAGTACGCTATTGCGCGAACAAGTGGGGGGCAACGGTATGAGGAAAGAATTTTACGGGCTTTTGACCCTGGCGCAGTTTTTGGCCTGGCAAGGCGATGACCTCAACCCGGCGCCGGGCACTGTGAATGCCCTTCTTTATCCAGGAGGCACACCGGGCCGCTTTACCAGAATGACCTTCCCCTCGCGCCACAGGGCGTCCTGCGTCCTTGAAAAAAACAGAACAGGAATGATTACGAAAATATCCGGGCCGCAAGAGGTTTGTTTTGTGGTCCCTCACTATTGCCCGGCCTCCAAACGGACCGAGCTTTTAACCTTGATGAACAAAAAACGATTCTACCGGCGTGACGAATGCCGGGAAATGGGATTTTTTACAGAACGGGGGATTGAATAATGGCTGCAATATTAGACAGCGCGAACAATAGAACCCTCTACATTGACACCGAGGTCGCGCCTTTGACTTCGGCATATGGGAAAATGAGAGCGGACTTTATCATGGGCACACCCGGAAGCGCAGATAAAGTCTTCATGACTTTTGATGTTTTCCGGTCTGAGGCGGACAGGACAGCGAATAAAAACCCGAGCAAGTCTTTTGACCGGTCGGTTAAGAGCACAGACGGGACGTGGGCGGCGCATTTCGGGGCGAACCTCACCCAGACCAATGCAAACGCGATGGTGGGAAAGAAATCAAGGGATTTGCTGGTTCACCAAGCATATGGGTGGTGGTTCGCTCAGGCCGACACCGGCGACCTGTTTGTGGCCGCGCACTGGATTCAGGAGTCTTAAAAAATGGCAGTCCCCTCAGATTTAACAGCAACCCTGATTGTCACAGAGGCTTACGATAAGTCGGGGATTGGTTCGCCCACTTCCGCTCAGATTACCAGGGGAGAGGCTTACTTTCTTCGGGAAATTATCAATGAAATATGGATGGAGCCGGACAGGTCCGGGGATGCCCGGCTAAAGACGCTTCAGCAGATCAGCGTTCAAATCGGGATATCAGGGCAAAGCAAATACGCCTTTCCATCTGATTTTGACACCGAGATTGGGATTGATATTTTAAGTGGGGGGCATACGGGGACCGCCACAGCCGGGGCCGCTACCACGATCACCTTGGCCGCTGATGAGGACGCGGCGGAATCAGAAGTTGAGGGAAAGTATATCCTTTTGACTTCCGGGACTGGATCAACCGGGTTGCGGCAATGCAAGGACTACAACGCCACTACAAAAGTGGCTACCGTTGATTCAGCGTGGGAAACCAACCCGGACGCCACGACCGGCTACCTGATTGTGTCCCAAAGCGTTGAAATGGAGATGGACAATATTAAAGATACTGGGAATTTGGGCGGAAATGATTTCTCAAAGGGGAAGCCAAATGAGTACGTCAAAGTGAACGAAGGGGGCAGCGAGTATTTTGTTTTTGACCGGCCCCTTGATAGCGCATACGGGATTTTACTCCGGTATTATGTGGACCCAAACCGGGTTGATCTGACCAACGCCTTGATGACCAAGATTTACAATAACTGGCAGAATATTCTTACCATCGGAACCGCCCGAAAGATCGTGGAAGATGAGGACGATGGGAAATATGAGATTTTCGAGCGGCAATTTAGCAAGTCTTTGAAAAATCTAATCGCACGGGAACTCCCCGCCGGCGATGAATTTATGGGATTTGAATAATGGGATATACGGGGTCCACATATGTCTTGCCATGTGACCGGGGAGGCTTTACCGGGCAGAAGAACATTGACACGGCTGATCCTGTATCGATGGTGGGAAACACCGTCAATCTCAATATGCACCAGGGGGCAAGGCAGAAGCGCGGGGGGACAAGCCATGTCAACGCCGCCGCATTCACCAGTACGCCCCAAGTGATGGGCCTATATGATTTCAGGCTCGTAAACGGCAATCAATTTATCATGGCCGGAACAAAAGATGGGAAGGTTTACAAAGACGACACCAATACAATCAAAACAGGAATGTCCACGTCAAACAATTACAATTTTGTAACTTTTGAGAACGAAGCGTTTATATGTGACGGAGCGACAAGGCCGCAGACATGGGACGGCGCGGCGGGAGCGACAAGCGATATCACAAGCATTCCGGGGGACTGGACAGGCTCCAATTTTCCACAATGGATGGTTAAACATGGGTACGGGGTTTCAGAACGACTGTGGGCCTTTGGGTGCCCCACAACGCCACAAACTGTTTATGCCTCACAAGAGGGGGATGGCAAAGACTTTTCAGACGCAAACGTTACAACCCTGAGTATCGAAACCGGGGATGGGTTTGGAATAGTCGGTTCCATTGAATACGGGGACCGTCTTTTCGTTTTCGGGAAAACCAAGGCGTACATTATCGACGATACGGACGCCAGCACCGCCAATTGGGGATATCAGGACGTGCAGTGGAACGGAGGGGTCGCAAATTGGCGACTTTTGGTTAAAACTCCAAATGATCTTGTGGCGATGATGGAAGATGGAGACATTTACTCGGTTTCAGCCGCTGAAACATATGGAGATTACAAGGCGGCGTCCTTGGCAAGACCCGGATTCATTCATGAATGGATTCAAAACAATGTAAACTTGGCGCAGATCGCTAATTTTCACGCGGTATATGATCCGTCATTAAGAGCGATTAAATTTTTTATGGCATCAGCCGGGGCGACCAACAATGATATGGCAATGGTCTATTTCATCGACAGACCCCCGGAAGAGGCTTGGATGGTTCATAAAAACGCCACGTATTCTTCCGGCTATGACGCTTCGTGTAGCGCCTTGGTCCGGGTAGGGGCCGGTGATTGGCAGGTTTACACCGGAGATTATTCTGGCGAAACATGGAAGCTCGAAACGGTCAATATTCATGATGAAAATTCAGCCTATGACGGCCGATTTAAAACCCCTGTCTTGAGTTTTGAAAATGAGCGAGGCGATAAAAACTTTGCGCGGGCCTGGTTGGTTTTACAACCCGAGACTGTGGCCTCAACCCTTACACTTGATTGGTTTGTGGATGGAGTACAGCAGACGCAACGAACTGTCACCGTCCAGAATAGCGGGGGCAAGCTGGGAAGCTTTACCTTGGGAACGTCTCTTTTGGGGGGCGATGAGGTCATAGAAAAACCGGTGGATTTGCGGCAAAACGGGCGGCGCCTTCAACTTGAGATTGGAACCTCGACTGTGAATGAAGACTTCTTCATATCTCAGGTATTGATTGACTACCGGCCCTTGGGGCTTAATGCAGGGGCTTAGGCTGTGGCAAATCAGGCAAGAGGTCAATGGATGGCTGTGGATTGTCGCCCCAACTATGAGCGGGCGGAAAGCGATGCCGCTCAAGGAAACACGGGCATGGTTCAAAGAGTTAAAGCAGATTGAAAAATGTATCAAGGGTCAAGAAAATCTTCGTGGATGGTTGGCGTACACCAGAATAGAAAATACGCATATTGTTCACGCTTTGAGGAAATTGGGCGCAAAGCCCTATGACATTGACGAAGAAAAGATTTGGTTTAAAAAGAAAATATAGGTGGCATTATGTGTGGAGGATCAACAACAGTTGCGGCGCCCCAACCGACCCCAGAAGAAAGGGGGATTCAGTCAGAGCAATTGCGACTTATGCAGGAACAATCGCAAATGCAACAGCGACTCTTGCCGTTTATGCTTGAATCGTCCGGGATCATCGTTGATCCAGAGACAGGCGCATACAGCGCCGCCCCTCAAGACGAATTGTCACAACTCCTTGAAGAAAAAGCGTTGCTTGCGGCAAGGGGGGAGTTACCTCTTTCCCCGATGGTTCAAGAACAATTTGCAGCCCAGGAGCAACAGCTTGAAGAAACCTTATCCAGGCGCTTAGGCCCGAATTGGAGGGAGACAACCCCCGGCATTCAAGCGTTAGAGGCATTTAGGCAACGGCGCGATATTGTCACCGATGAAATGCGGCGGGGGGAGACAACGGCGTCCACTTCGCTTCTTGGGAGCCGGGAAGGTTTAATGGCGGGGATCGGCGGGCAGAATCTTGCCAATTACCAGGGCGCCATGTCTCCATATGGTTCAATGGCCGGGCAGTATGGGGGGCTCTTGCAGCCCTATCAACAGCAGCGGGGAATGGATTTTCAGGCGTCCATGGCCAACGCCGAGAACAAAGCAAAGCGCGACGCTGGCATGATGAATTTGGCCGGGTCTGTGTTGGGGATCGGGGCCGGGTATGGAATGTCAAAAATGCTTATGCCGAAACCGAAAGGATAGGGGGCGAGCATGACAGATTATGGAAGTTTAAGCCAAGGACTTTTGCAAGGGTTTCAAACGGTCCAGAATTTTCAGGCAATGCAACAACAGACCGCCGACCGTGAAGAACTGCAAAAATATAATCAATGGAAGCGAACCTCGGACAAATTCAACACGTTTTTGGGAGTCGCCAGCAAGCTCCCCCCCATGAAACGGGCCGGATATCTGAAAAATGTTTTTGCCGAGTTTGAGGGCCAGATGCCAGAGCTTAAAGGCATTGGGGAATTGATGGGGAATGCCGCCGGCGATCCGGCTGCAATGAAAACAATGACCGGTATCTTCAAGGGAGTTCAGAAAAAGATTAATAATAATGAATCCCCGATAGAAGAAATGGCGGAGCTTGAGGCCACCTTTGGGGAATACGTGCCAGACCGGATGATGAATCATTTCTATACTCAAATGGGGGCCAAAAGTCCAAGGGACACACAAACCCCTGCATATAAAAATTTTACATTAGGCCAAAAGAATCCCGAATTTGCGGCGTACATGAAAAAGAACGATCCAAAAGTTGGGTTGACAGGTGTCCCCGCTTTGATTGCGACAGGTGAGGGGCTTGATCCGACTAATATTGGGGCGTTTGATCCAGAGCAGGCAAAAAAGATCATATCGGAAGAAACCAGGCTACTTCGTGAAAGACAGACAGGGGCAAAACCCAAGCAAGTGGGACTAAGCGGGCAGGCGGCTTTGGTCGCTGTAAACAAAGGGCTTGATCCAACCGATGTTTCAACTTTTACACCCGAACAAGCAAGAGACGTTAACCTTGAGCTTGAAAAAATGGCGATTGCCAGAAAATCCGGGGAAAGCATTGAAGTCGGGCCAGACGGGACGGTGCGAATAGTAAGGGGAACCGGGGCCGGAAAGGGAAAACTTGGGCGAAGGGCCACGGGAGACCTTGAATCTAAAACAATTGACGCCAGTAGTCTTCTTTTTCGTGCAAAAGAAATAGAGAACTCGTTTAATCCAAAGTTTTTAGAGTATGGAACTCAATTTAAACAAGCCGGTTTGGGATTGGCTGAAAAGGCGGGGATGAAATTGACCCCGGAACAAAAACAACAGAAAGAAGAATTCATTACTTTCAAACAAACAACGTTTGATAATTTAAACAGGTTCTTAAATGAAATATCTGGCGCGGCTGTAAATGAGCATGAAATGAAACGGTTGCGGCATTCAATGCCAATTATGAACGACAGCCCAACAGAATTTAACAAAAAACTTAAAAATACTATGAAAATGGCACGTCATAGTATTGCCAGGTACACCTACATCAAAAAGAATGGATTTAAACTTTCTGATATTTCCCTGGATGAAGTGCCATCCTTAATGAAAGAGCGCGGCTTGGAGATTGCAAACACATTACGTGCAAACAATCCGGGATTTGATAAAGAGAAAATAATGAAGGAAGCGCAAAAACTCTTAGCTGATGAATTTGGGTTACTATAATGCCGGAAACTATGACCTTTGATGATGTGAATTTTTACGATTTGGTTATGAACGGAACTAATTCAAAGCCCACACCGGAGAAACGGGGAGAATTCAGTGACGTGGATTTCTATTCTCTTGTAATGGGAGGCGGCGAAAACTACGAAAAAGCCGGGCAGGATATTAAGGGAAAACCCTTCCAACCCGCGATGGTAGAAACCGGGGAGATCAGCGCGATTACAACAAAGCCCATGAAGGCCCCGGCAGAGGGAGCCCCCGGGAGCGCGGATTTTCAAACAATCGCCCGGACGGCCTTTGTGGATAATCCCGAAACAAAGATCAACATTTTCGCAGAGGCCAGATTTCCCAAATTACCCGCCGAAGAACGCCGGAAAAGATACGGGATTAAAGACGGGCAAGTGGTTTATCTCGCGGACGACGGGAAGGTTTACCGGGAAGTTTCGGATGATCAGTTCGGAAAAATGAAACAATTTTTTGGAGAAATCCCCGCCGCTCTTCCCGCGATTGTGGGGGGGACAGTAGGTAGCCTTGGGGGACCAATAGGGGCCGCTGGTGGGGCTGGCGTCGGTGAAGGCATAAGAAAGGCTGTGGGTGTTGGCTTGGGCGAACCTGTGGACGCTTTGGAGATTGCCAAAGATGTGGGGCTTGAATCTATTCTGGGCCTTGGCGGAGAGGTAGCCGGGCGTATTCCGGGAAAAATCGCTCAAAAGATTATGGCCCGGAAAGGCGCGAGGTTGGCGAAAGCGGCCGGAAAAGGTGTCAATGTCAAAGAAGCGGCGGCGGCCAAGAAAGCGGCCAAGAAATGGGGCATTGATTTATATTCACCGCAAACCACACAAGCTCCTGAGTTGATCGACAAGTTTAAACTCCTTGCGGACATGCCAAAAACGGCCAACTTGATCCGAAATGCCTCAAAAAAACAGCAGGGCCAAATACAAGGAGCCATCGCCCAATTTGTGGATACGGTGGGTAAAGAAACAACTTCCTATGAATCCGGCCAAGCATTGGGGAAGGCGTCACAGGGGGCCATAGACACGCTAAAAAGAGGCCGGGCGCGGATTGCCAAGCCTTACTACGATAAAGCCTATGCCTCCGGTGTTCTGGTTGATACGGCCCCGGTTGCGGGCAAGATTGATGCTCTTTTGAAGAATTACCCGCCCACGAGTAAAAGCGCAACGGCCTTGAAGCGGGTTAAGAAAATGTTGGGGAAAATCGGCCCAAAAGAAACAAATCAAAAATTTGGAAATGTTTTTTTCCATGGGACGGATGCGGATGTTTCTGTGAATGAGCTAACGACATTACAGCCGTCTGTCAATTCTACAACATTTGGCGATGTTGACACTGTGCGACATGGGATTTTTTTATCAGATAATCAAAATTTTGCAAAACAATATGGTAAGAATATTTTAGAGGTGTCGCCGAATGTCAAAAGAACAGCCAAAATAACGCCAGCATTGCGCGATGAGTTTGTGGACTCCCTTGATGCTTTTAAAGAGAGAGATTTGTGGCTATTGGCGTCACACATGACAGATGACTGGGGGATGTTTGAAAATGAAATAGGAGAACGTTTTGTTCGTTTTTTAAAAGGGAAGGGGTACGACAGCGCAGTTTTTGAAGAATTTATAGAAGATGAATTTGAAAAAGAATTTGGTGGGAAAACATTAGTTTTGTTTGATAAGGGGCAAGCACGACAACCCGTCCAAAACGCCGGCAACATCCAATACCTCGACAACACAAAAAAAGAAATAGACGCAATGGTGAAGGGGCTGGCCAGCGAGGGAATACCAGGGGCCACAAAAAGGGAATTGTTGAAAATAAAGAAATCTTTGACCACCCTCACGGACGAAGCAAGCCCGGATTATCGAAAAGCCCGTGGAATATTCGCAAAAATAAGCCCGATTGTCGAAGAGTCACAGGCCCGGATCACGGGGAGACTTGCCAAGCTGGAAGGCGAGGCCGTCTCCACAGCGTCAAGAAGGTTATTTTCCGCGATTGATTCAAGCCCGCAGTCAGTGGCATACGCAAAGAAATTGATCGAGAAGCAAAATCCGGATGTTTGGAAATCAGCAACGCGGACATACCTGCAAGACGTGTTTGAGAAAATCAAAACGTCCGCCGGTGGGGGCGATTTCGCAAATCTTGGAGGGCAGTTTTACAAGAGGACTATCGGGGACGAGCGGCAAAAGAAGATCCTCCGAGCGGCCTTGGGGCCCAAGGGTTTCAAGGGTTTTATGGATTTTGCGGATATTTTACGGCGGACCTCATTGACAGCGGGCAAAGAATCGGCCACAGCGACACGACAGATCGCTTTGAAAGACTTGGAGGGGCAGGGCAAATCCAAGCTTGTCGCAATGGGTGATTTTAACGTGACACAACCGTTTGCTCAGATTTCGCGGAAAATGAATGACCTTCTTTTCGGTAAATACCAGAAACAATTGGCGACCGCCATGCTCAACCCGAATGCGTTGAAACAACTTGGAAGAGCCCGCGCAATCAAGGATAGCACAAAACGGGTTAAAGCGTTTAGTACGTTTTTAAGTTTGGCAATAGGCGGCGAGTTTGCCAAGGCCGATTTGCCAGATATGGAGATTTCACCTAATGCTTTTTGGGAAAAAAGAGCGGGGATTAAATAAATGAGCTTAGTCGCAAGAGTAAAAACATGGAGCGCGTCTGAAACATTAACAGCATCAGACTTAAACGCCGAGTTCAATAATATCTTGAACAACCTGGACCCGGATGGTATAGAAGACGCAAGTGCTAACGCGGCGGCCATGCAAGCTACAGCCGATCCCTACCCCGCCTCCAGTGAATCCCTTGCAACGGATTTGCGCGGAGAGATTCAGCGGCTTAGGTATCAGGTTGCCGCTATTGTAGGCGAAACCTATTGGTACGAAGACGTTACGGGGAGTTTAAACAGAACCAGTAATTATGCGGCAGACGCGGAAGCATCGGACACTTACGTAATAACACTTTCCCCGGCTCCATCTGCCTGGGCGGCTGGCCTCGCATTCTTTTTTAAACCAAATACGGTAAATACCGGAGCCTGTACGATTAACCCAAACTCACTTGGGGCAAAAGCAATTAAAACACAGGCGGGAGCCGATCCCGTGAATGGCGAGCTTGCGGCAGGCGGAATTTATGGGCTTGTTTACGACGGGACAAACTGCATTTTGCAGGGAGGGACAACCCCAGCGGGGGTAAAAGAAACGTCATTCAATGCTACTGGGTCGGCCCCCATGTTTGCTTGCCGGGCGTGGGTGAATTTTAACGGTACGGGAACCGTTGCGATTCGGGATAGTGGGAATGTCGCAAGTATTACAGACAATGGCACGGGCGATTATACAATAAACTTCACGACAAATATGGAAGATATAAATTATGCTGTCGTGGGTTCATGTTCCGGGGACTATGCTGTGTCACAGGCGGCGTTCGTTTCGGTAAATCGAATAGCCTCGAGTGGGGCAGAAGCCGCGCCTACAGTTTCCGCAGTTCGCATTACTACCGTACAATGGGATGGCGTCCCGGACGACATGAAATATATTAATGTGGCAATATTTCGGTAATCTTAGGGGAGAAACGGTTATGAAAAAGATATGCTTGATCTTTTTGTTGCTATTATTGCCTGCTTTATGTTTTAGCCAGGAGCCTCCCCCTGACCCTCTCCCGGACGTACCATTGGGAGATTGGGATAAGTATAGGGTAGTTTTCCGAGACGGGGATAATAATATTATCGGGTACCGCGAGTATAGTCGGCCTTTTTACATTGGGCGCATAGGCGGGCAAGGTTATTTCATTTCTGAACGCGGGAGGGTTAACATTAATTGGGGGGCTGAAACCGCAGAAGTTGCACTTGTCCATATATACGGGTCCGTTAGTTATGAAGCTATGTATGGGGCGCCTCTCGTTTTTCCAATTTCGGTGTCTGGTGAAAAAAATTACCCGAATGTGAGTGAGGCTGAAACCCTCAAACAACGGCTTGATTCACTCGAAGAACGAAAAGTCGAAATGTATCGGTGGATTGATTATTATGACGGCGAAGAAATGAGATGGAAAGACATGTATTTGGGATATCCTTATTAACCAAAAGAAAGGAGAAGTATGAAAAAACTCATGACAGTATGCGCCCTATGCCTGATGATGGCATTTGGCACAGTGGTAATGGCTGGCCCCCTTGATGGGGTTGATATTGACAAAAAAAAGGTGAAAATTGTGACCCCGGTTGAAGATGATCCGTTTGATCTGATTGCTTAGATTTTGGGGGGAGGAGGGAACAGATAATGACGAAAACGTTAATCAACTCAGATTTTAATAGTGCAAAAAAGAACGTTCCTGATATAAAGACATTTGGAAATGCGAATTTGTTTCGGCTTTTGGCAAAGGCATCCAGTGAAAACGAAGGATGGATGAAAAGCACAAAAGCTATGCAAACGCCCCGTGGCTGTTTAGTCCAAGTGACGACACAACAAGGAGAGATGGTTTCGGAAGCGTTAACATTTGTTAAAAACGTTCGTATTGTTGAAGACAAACAATACGGTGGTCGAAAGCTGGTAAACTTTAGTATCTTCCATAAAATTAAGGCCATTATTGGACTCAAGGGCGGTGGAGGGAATCGTTAAATGAGCCGTGGCCAGATCCACATATTGATCGTTTTTATTTCGTTTCATATGTTCGGGTTCCTCCCGGATTTATATTTTTTAATCCTGGGGGCGAATGGATTTGTGGCCACGCATGAATCGGGGAGTGTCGCAAAATTCACATATACTCTTCTTTTCGATATCGGATATAACATGAGCGGGCTGGTATTGCTCCTGAGCTATAAAAAAATGGTTCGGCATATTGATATAATTGTGCCGGCGTTTGTGTGCCAGCTCGCTCTACAGGTCTGGGTTTTAAATGCCACGAACCACTGGCTTGTTTTTCGGTCAATTGAGTTATCCCGGGAATTCTTTTTTATTTTTATTTTGTATAAAATTCTCAGAAGTGTTTCTCAGATTTATCAACGTGAAAGATTTCTATGGATATGTTTTTTTGCTTCAAATTTAATTAACTTCCTGATAGTTTTTTTAAAAAAAGTATTCCCCGTTTTATATCACATGTCCTTTGCGGCAAATAGCACAAGCCCGGTTACCGTTTGGATTTGGTTATCGGCTGTATTCGTTGTTTTTTTTGGATTGTGGGTATGGATATTGCCGATTATTGGATTATCAAATATCAGTGGGGAAAAGTTTGATTATACAAAAAGCGGTTTGCTAATAAAGCCTGCTCGTAATTCATTGAAATTTACAATTCTTGACTTTATCCTTCGGAAAGAAGGAACCTGCGTAATGTATTTTGCCAATAACAGAAACTTTTACGGAATAGACAAACTGATAAGTCGATTCAGACAACGGGAAATTGATCCGACAAAGTATATTTTTCTTCCCATCAACGATCTGACAGAAGGTCAATTCAAGAGCCTCCTTCGGGATGTTATATTAAAGTTGATTGACAAAAAATTTAAAAAATTTTCTTTCACGTGCTGGGATGCGGCAAGGGCTCAATTAATTTCGGCCACTGGACAAGATGAAAACCATCTCTTGGGGAGATACAAAAGATGATTGAGTTGAAAGATTTGATTGCCCTTATTACAGTATGTGCCACGATGATAGCCGGACTTTGTTTGCTGTTATTCAAAAACCTAAAAGTGAGGGTAGATGTTTTGGAAAGAGACTGCGTTAACGTCCAAAAGGAGTGTGCGGGGAAGCCTCATATTAGCCTTGAAAGACTGGAAAGGAAAATCGAAGAATCCGAGGCTAAACAAATGAAATTGATATGTGGAGAGCTATCCCATATAAAAGCATCAATAGTAGATATCCAAAATCAACGGACAAAATCCCGGGAATATGGAGAATATTATTTTGCCCTTATGAACCGGATGGCAATGAAGATGGATGTCTCACTTCCACCACCACCGGGTTAACCATTTAAATCAAGAAGAGGAAGCCATGAAAGAATATTTCACAGACGAAGAGCTTGCATGTCCTTGTTGCAAAAAGATTAATATTAATGCGGATTTCCGGAACAGGCTGAACCTTGCCAGGGAGTATGCGGGCGTTCCGTTCATTGTCAACTCTTGTTGCCGATGTGTGGAGCACAATAAAGATGTGGGCGGAAAGCCATGGTCCAGCCATCTCATTAAAGACCATCCCGAGGATCGGAAATGCAACGCCATCGATCTCCACGTTAAAGATAAATATGCCCGATACAAAATAATGGAAAGTCTGATGAAGGTCGGATTCACGAGATTTGGGGATTACCCAACGTTCATTCACGCCGATTTGGACGAGACGAAACCCCAAGAGTGCATTTGGTAACGATACCAGCGCGTTACATTTTTGGCACACACAAAGGCCCGTGACGGGTCTTAGATTAAAAAAGGATGGTAGGGCATGGCAGAATCAAAGATCGCGAAATATCAATGTTTGCTATGCCGCTATTCATGGAAAGCAGCTTTAAAGGGGGCGACGGAATGTCCCAAATGTAATCATTTATATGTGAGGTGGTTAAACTACGAACAAATGTTTCCGAATGGATGCGGAGGAATTTAAATATGAACATATTCGACATCGCAAAGAAAGTAGGGTCCAGCATCGTGAAGGCAGTAGTCCCAGGTGGCGGAATGATTATTGATTTGGTGAATGAATTTTTGCCGTCCGGGGAAAAACTACCAGCCACCGCGACCGGAGATGATATCAAGTCAGCCGCTGAAACTTTACCGCCGGATCAACGGGCTAAGCTGTTCGCAAAGGAGCTTGACGTTGAGATAACGGAAAGCAACAATTGGAGAGAAATCCAGAGGTCTTTTGCGGATGCTGATTCGAGTGGGAGCAGTAACCGACCAAAGATATCGAACAAGATGGCAAACTTGATTATCTTCGCGGACGCCGGTCTGATATTATGCCTATTCCGTGGGGTCTGGATGGATACAATTAAGTTGGAAGACTGTACCATGTTGGTTGCCTCAATATTGTCCGTTCCGGCCACAATAGTTCTATCGTATTTCGGGAAGCGATTCAGGGAAAAGAAAGCCCGGTATGCGGGAATTACGGGCCAGCCAACAAATTCCGGTGGACTCGCGGGTTTGGTCAAAATGTTCCGTGGATAAAAGAAGGTTGACAATCAGCTCGATTTAGTATAGGTTATTCTTTCTGCCAGACCACCGCCCGGCATGGGTTCTCACTCTCTCCCATGCCGGGTTTCCTTTATTGTGCGTGTATCAAAAATTCCCATCCGCAACCTGTAGGCAAGTATAGCCCAATTCCCGCCATTTTTTAACCATGCTACTTCGATCTTCAAAAAAAAGAGTTGGGGCATACACTTGATGTTTATGTTTTTTTAGGCACTCCTTTAAAAGCTCCGGTTTTATAATTGTGTCGTGGCGATGGTCTCCACTCGGGCGCATTAATAGAAAATTTGGAGTATCAAATCCATGAACCTCCAACCATTCCCAGGTTTCTTCCCTGCAAGATTCACGACGGCCCGTTAAAATCATTATTCTATAATGATCCGCAAGGGCGTTGTACAAATCTCGAATGTGTATGTTCGGCAAGTCCTCACCAACAGCCGAATAAAAAGCGTCCCAATTTTTCGGAGTCTGCCGTAGATATTTGAGGCGGTCCCCCAGTATTGACAGCGTTCCGTCCATATCAAAGATGATTATTTCAACTTCCCTCCTTTCCATGCCGGGTTTCCTTTATTTAAAGAATCAGTTAATCCATGACTAATTCATGCTCAGTGCCTACTGTCGCTTCGACTCCACGACAGGCTTCAAGAAAAGTTGTGTCTATGTCGCATTTTTTATTATCTACATACACGACAAGATGCCCATTCCAATAAAATTCTGCGACGATATGATCTCCTATAATTCTCGTTCTTCGCGCGTCCATATTCTATCATCTCCTTTTTAACCTGTCTCGTTTTTTTGCCGTAATGGCTACGCATCCTTCCTTCCCCGGCCGGCCGTCCTCCAATTCTTTTGCCATCGAGCGATATTGGGCCAAAAGCTCTTCTCTTCTCTCTTTCGTCTGTATAATCAACTCGGTTTCATGTTGGGATTTTCTCAGGTCTTCGATCCCCTCCCCACCCGGCAGTCTCCACCGACAAATTCTTTTTACAACATTTCCCTCAAAGAGGGTGAGCCGGTTGAGTTCGCAGAAAATCCCCGGCTGTATTGCCAACCCCTTGTAATGGCTCCCACCTACTTGCGTGTCCAGCGGGTCCACCTTCTGCCCGGCCCCATTTTCAGCGTAGTGGATGGCGCGTTCTTCCGTCACGAATGGGTAGATAACCTTCCCCTTTGGTGTGATTGCTATCCATAACCCTGGCCCGCGATCTTGAGTAAATGCCTGCTTTACATCCCAACCATTCTTTAACATTAGTACCTCTTTCCGCCGTGCATATGTGAGCGCGTCACGTTTATTTTATGCTTCTTGACCATTTCGGCCCCAATATCAAAACCAAGACCTTCCGCAATATCGAATACCATAGTGGCAATGTCCCCAAGTTCTTCTTTGAGGTTTTCGTTGTCTCCGCGCTGATACGCCGAAAACGCCTCGGATACTTCGCTGTGGGTCCAAGCCAACATATAGGGAATATTGGCTCCGTTATCCCAAAACCCCTTTTTGACAGCGTTTCGGTGAATCATCTTCGCCAACTCTTTGGTCGATGGCGTCTCAGCTTCGGCCACCGGACCCTCATCAGGGGTTACGCAATTATGTGCCCCTAACCCCTTCGGCGTTTCAAAGACCCTGCGACATGTCGCGCAGAGCCATCCATCTTGCGTTTGTCTGTCCATTACTTCCCTTTCATCTCCATTGGGTTGACATTGCGGCGGCTATACCAGGGAAGGTCTTTGATCGAGCTTTAGCCCGTCCCTTTTGTCCTCCGGTAGTATTTCGTATTCCCTCGCACCATCCAATTTTCTTGCCTTTAGTAAGCGGCCCTTGGGAAATAAACTCCGGCTCAGGTTCAGGGAGAACATCGGTATGTTTTAATTTCGGCAATCCCTTAAGCCATAGGCACGTTCTTTTTTTAACTGGATCGCCAAAATAATAGGGATGGAGGATCTGATCCGGTTTTCGATAGTGGGAATTTACATATCCTACCGGGTTTTCAATAGCAATCCGGGCGCAAGGAGCCCTCACGAATTGCATAAAAAAATAAAAAGCCTCCCGCCTTAAAGCTTCCCTTTTGGCCACTTTCCATTCGGGGTTTACCCGACGTGAAAAGTGCCTTGTTCCAGCATTCGTTAAGTAAGTGCGGGGCGGAAAAGCAAGAATCATGTCCCACTTTTTCTCTAAAAGCGGGGTCACGTCCCCTTGAATATGCCACTCGGGATGCCCCCCGGAACAAGGCTCGATATCACAAGAAAAAGCCTTATGCCCTTGTTCCCTGAAAGCCTTTGTAACCGCCTGGCTTTCTTCACATGCCACTAAGATTTTCACTTTTCGCCCCGGTGCTCAGATTTAAGAAATGATTCAAACGTCCATTTTGTTAAATGTTTCCAAAGCATTTCATCATAGCTTGGGTAACTCTTAAAGTTTTGGGGATAATTCCCTGCGAAATTGTCGAATAGATGATTAATCAATTGGATCCTTATTTTGCAAATCATTTCATTCCGAACCAGGGCGATTACTCCAATAGCGAAAAAAACCAACATCGCAATTATCCACATAATTATCCACATAATTTTCCTCGTCATAAATTAAGGTTAATGCCGCCGTTCAGCAAAATTCCCCCACCGGACACTCAATGCTCGCGTCCCCATGCCCGGCTTACCGATTAAGCCTAACGAGGTGGCGGCCAGCCCCGCAACAGGAGGTGGGGACTATGATTGTTTAGCCATAGCCATCGCCATAGCCATCGCCAGAGCCATAGCCATAGCCATAGCCATCGCCATAGCCATCGCCATAGCCATAGCCATCGCCAGAGCCAGAGCCATAGCCATAGCCATAGCCA
>Ga0233437_1002430_pt1 | contig 28097 bp, 26 predicted proteins | sample SI_122_August201_FD_182714 | JGI IMG/M metagenome (GOLD analysis project Ga0233437, IMG submission 182714) | Seawater microbial communities from Saanich Inlet, British Columbia, Canada - SI_122_August2016_200_MG | ecosystem: Environmental > Aquatic > Marine > Inlet | place: Canada: British... | reverse complement strand
GAAGTTACTGTCGCTGCCAAGCACCTTGCTTTGACGCGCAATCTGCGCTGCAAGCTGTGCGTGGGGAAGCCCCGAGCCGGAGAACACAGGCAGCTTCTGTCCGCGAACCAAAGTGTTCAATCCGTCGATTGCGCTGATGCCCGTTTGTATAAACTCTTCGGGGTAGTCACGCGCTGCCGGGTTGATTGGTGAACCGTTGATGTCCATGCGCTTCTCGGGAATGATAGCGGGACCGTTGTCCATCGGATCGCCCATGCCGTCGAAAACACGTCCGAGCATGTCATAGCTAACGCTAAGCTCGATAGACTTGCCGAGGAAACGCGCTTTACTTGTCGCGATCCGCAAACCCTGCGAGGACTCGAAAAGCTGGACAAGCGCTTTGTCTTCGTTGATCTCCAGCACTTTGCCGCGACGGATTTCGCCGTTCTCCTGCTCTATTTCGACCAGCTCGTCATATTTTACTCCGCTGACACCTCTGACAAGCATCAGGGGACCTACAACCTCGTGTATTGTGCGATACTCTTTAAGCAATGTCAATCCCACCTTCCTCATAAAGCTCGGCCATTTGGTCTTCGAGCTTTTGGTTTATCTGCGCGTATCTTTCTTTGATATCCTTCTCTTCTACGTACTTTGCTCTGCCGATGTCTTCTCGAACTGACAGCTCGCTTATTTTGCTGAACTCTGCGCCTGCGTTAAGTGCGCGCTCACCAAGCTCGCCCCATTTGAGTATCATTCTCAGCATACCATACTGCTTTTCGAGCGATGTGTATGTGTCAATCTCGTGGAATGAGTTCTGATGCAGATAGTCTTCTCTGATAGAACGCGCCGTCTCTAATTTCAGTCTGTCACCAAGTGACAGCGCATCCACGCCGACAAGCCGAACTATCTCTTCAAGCTCGGATTCGTCCTGCAATAGCGACATCGTTTTTTCTCTCAGCTCTATGAACTCATGTGATAAATTCTCATCAAACCAGTCGCTAAGTCTATCAATATAAAGCGAATAGGACGTCAGCCAGTCGATGGCGGGAAAGTGGCGTTTGTATGCCAGCTGTGCTGAGAGACCCCAGAACACTTTGACGATACGAAGCGTTCCCTGCGAAACCGGCTCGGATATGTCGCCGCCCGGAGGTGAAACTGCGCCGATGGCCGAAATTGCGCCGATTCTGCCGTCTGTCCCCAATGCCTTGACCATACCTGCCCGCTCATAGAACTGCGCGAGTCTGCTGGAGAGGTATGCGGGATAGCCTTCGTCACCAGGCATTTCTTCGAGACGACCCGACATTTCACGAAGCGCCTCTGCCCAGCGTGATGTGCTGTCTGCCATGATGGCGACTTTGTATCCCATGTCACGGAAATATTCCGCAATCGTAATTCCTGTGTATATCGAAGCTTCTCGCGCTGCAACCGGCATGTCCGATGTGTTCGCGATAAGCACCGTACGTTTCATCAGCGGCTCGCCCGTGCGAGGGTCTTTAAGCTCCGGGAACTCCATCAGCACGTCTGTCATTTCGTTGCCGCGCTCTCCGCAGCCGACATACACGATAATTTCGGCATCAGCCCATTTTGCCAGTGCATGCTGCAAGACTGTCTTGCCGCTTCCAAACGGACCCGGCACGGCTGCCACGCCACCCTTGGCAATCGGGAAAAGCGTATCGATGACGCGCTGTCCGGTAATCATAAGTTCATTTGGCGGCAGTTTTTCGCTATACGGTCTGCCTTTTCGCACCGGCCACTTTTGCAGCATCGTTATCTCTTTGGTTTCGCCTTGCTGCGTTTTCAGCGTCGCGATTGTTTCATCGATGGTAGCATTCTTTTCTGCGATGGTTTGCACCGTACCTGTCATGCCCATCGGCACCATGATATAGTGCTTAACAGGTATAGTTTCCTGTACATAGCCAAGAAAATCGCCTGCGACAAGCTCGTCACCGACTTTGGCAAGCGGTATGAAGTCCCACTTCTTGTCGTGGTCTAGCGCGGCGATATCTACGCCACGGGCAATCCTGTCGCCCGTCTGCTGACGAATAACGTCGAGCGGGCGTTGAATGCCGTCGAATATCGACTCTATCAGCCCGGGTGCAAGCTCTACGCTTAGCGGACTGCCTGTCGAGAACACCGGCTCTCCCGGCCCAAGACCACTCGTTTCTTCGTATACTTGAATCGAAGCGGTGTCGCCCCGAAGCTCTATAATCTCGCCAATCAATTTCTGCTCGCTAACCCTGACAACGTCGTACATTTCGCTGTTGCCCATGCCTTGCGCCGTGATCAGCGGACCCGAAACCTTTACTATTCTACCTTCCATAAACGATATCCTTCCTGTCGGACACTGGGTGTCCGTTTTCTTTCTCTATATATCATAAATTAATTATTGTCTATTTTACTCGTCGCCGAACAATATGTCTGCGCCGATGGCTTTTTCTACATTTGCGCGGATGTTTTTCATGCCGAGCCCGGTTGTGCCGCGATTGCTCGGTATCGGTATAATCGCAGGAAACGGCATAGTTTTGTATCGATCTATCGTTTCGGTTGCCTGCTCTGCCGCCTGCTCGGTGATAAAGATTATCGAGTATCCGCCCGAAGCCAAGCGGTTGATGGTCTTCATAATCTCGCCGCCGGTAGCAGGATATACGTCTATGCCAAGCGATTTAAAGCCTACAACGCTGTCACTGTCTCCAATTACACCAATTTTACTCATACATTTCTCCTACAATAGTTCCTTTACTCTGTTTGAAACGACCTGTCCGTCTATACCGCCAAGCTTTGCTGTCATTACCATCCTAATTGCTGCAGCTTCGCGCTGCTTTGCGACGTAATAGCACATGATCGGCGCGACGCTGAACATGTCGTGACGGTGTGCACGGAGCATGCTAAGCAGGTAATCATCCTTAGCTTTCTCCATCATGTACAGCCGACCTGTCTTTTGGTACTCGTCGAACGCAGGCGCCAGCACCGCAGCGTAGTCACCCTTTGCCAGCGCGCTCATAACGCTCTCGTCAGCGAGATCGAACGCTTCGGAAAATGTGAGCTTGCTGATGGTGCCTCCGTGAAGGTGCGCGTCCTCGAACGATTCTTTGCTGTGTCCGGACACACGTATTCGCATGAACGCGATGATGTTACTGAGGTCAAAATATGCGTTAAAGTATTTTGTTACCAGCTCGTCATCCATTTGCAAAAACAGCTCTTTGACCTCTTTGGCGTAAGCTCTGTCCATTGCTACGCCGATTATGGACGCGTCCAGCGCAACGGCAAACCGCTTGTCGATAAAGAACATAGCGTCTGTCATGTGCGGCGGAAGGTCATAATAGTTGTTCTCTGTTATCGCGCGGCGCAGTGTGTCTACCGCAAGGTTGCCGGGTGTTAGCTCTGCTTCCTCCAGGCTTTTGTCCTGCATCAACAGCTTAATCAAAACCTTTAGGTTATGATAGTCCTTTTGCGCGCGCATGATTTTGATGAAGGTATCGTTGGGCGAAACCTCAAGCAAAAGCTCGTCCGCGGCGGCAAGCTCTTTGTCTATCATCTGCTCGAACGTTGCGCCTGTCGGCACAGGCTGTGCATAGCCGATTTCACTCAAAACACGCATCGCCATATCAAAATCTTTGCTTTCGATAATCCTATTTAGTTTGTCTTTTGTTATTAGTGAGCTTTCCATCGCCTTGATTCGTGCTCCGGCGAAAGGATAGCTGCTATTCGTTTCTGACATCTAAGTCTCCTCTAGCTCTCGAACAATACAGCTGCCACTTGCGTTTCGACGTCCTGCCACGCTTCGTTAAGCTGCGCTTCAAGCGAAACGTTGATCTCGAGACCATCGCTTATGTACACGAATCCGCCCGTGATATCGTACGGCTTGTCAGCCAGCTTCACTTCGCCTTTGCCGACCTTTGCAGCAAGCGCTGCGTTGACATCCGCCAAAAACGCGGTGTTCAGCCGCTTCTCGCCCGCCGCCACTGCGATTGTGCCCGTGCCGTCTGAGGCGCAGCCGATAAGCTGCTTTTTCATAAGCACGATATACTCGGCGTCACTAAGCGCAGCCAGCTTCTGCTTGGCAAGAGCTTTGGCTTTCGTCATCATTTCCTGCTTTGCTACCAGTAGCTGCTTGCGATACTCAAGGTCATAAACAGCGGCCATTCGTTTTTTCTTCTCGACGCCCGCAACCTGCGACATTTTCTCTATCTCGGTTTTGCGCTTGTCGATTTCGCGAAGAAGCTTACTGCGAGCGACTTTCTTTTTGTCTTGCACGTCCTGCCAGTATTTTTCGGAATCGCGCTGTGCGTCGGCTCCGATTTTTTCTATAAGTTTTTCTGCTCCGGCCATATTTGCCACGTCCTAACTAAAACTTGCCTGCGCTAAGCAGTATCGTAAGCATCGAAATCAACAGCGCGAAAACAGCGTACGTTTCAACCATGATTGCCATGGTTATCGCTTTACCGGACTCTTCCGGGCGTTTGCCGAGAAGTCCGATGCCCGCAACGGCTGTTTTTCCCTGTGCTATAGCCGAAGTAAGACCGGCAATCGCGATTGGCAGTGCTGCAAAGAAGTATACCCAACCTTGTGCTGCGCTGATTGCCTCTCCGCCGACGATGCCGTTGTTAAGCAGTATCATGAACGCAACAAGCAATCCGTAGATACCCTGCGTTCCCGGAAGCAGCTGGAGAACCAGCGCTTTACCGAACTTGTCAGGGTCTTCACTCACCAGACCCGCTGCTGCCTGTCCTGCAAGTCCCATGCCTTTTGCGCTGCCCGTTCCGGCAAGACCGACGGCCAGCGCTGCGCCAAAGGTCGAGATAATCACGCCAAAGTATTCTCCGAAAAACTCCATTAGGTTTGTCATTTTGTTTCCTCCTGTATTTATATCGTATTATTTCGCTATCATTATCCGCATTACGCGGTGTTAATCTATTGGGTCACCGATGAATCTACATTCATTGAGGTGGGTTTTCTAAGCGATGGTTCTTTGTACGCACGCTAAGCGGCATAAACGCGTGACCGCCGCCTTCATAGAACTTGCTGAAGAACTCGATATATTGCAGCCTTGCGGTGTGAACGAATGAGCCCAGTGTGTTGATGCCTATGTTAAACACATGACCAATTGTCATGACGATGATGCCGATGATGTAGCCCCACCACGGGCCCATGAACAAACCGGCGATTGTGTTGAACACCATTGCGATAACGGTGGTGGCAAGACCCATGCCGAAGATACGGCTGTATGAGAGTATGTCGCTGACGTAGCCCGTTATGTCATACACGCTTGCAAGACCGCCAATCATTTTTCTGAAAATACCCTTTTTGTGACGACCTGCTGTGCAGATTAGAATGGCAAAGCCCATTAGGGCCACAATCATGCCGATCGTGGTGAGAACCCCGCCCATCATCATGCCGACTGCCAGCATAATGCCGCCAACCAATATCATGATCCACGAGCCTTTGTCGAATATCGCGTCCCAAACACGTCCATCGCGTATCGCCATGTATGCGCCTATGCCAAGACCGACCAATATGTGCACAACGCCAAGCCCGAGACAAAGCACCAGCATTAGGATCGCGTCTTGTATGGGGTTGATGACTGAGGGTATACCTTCGATAGCGAAAACGTTGCCGAAGAAAAAGCCCCACAGCGTTGTCGCGATACCGCAGATCATGATTACGCCGGTGATTTTGCGGAAAGTGCCGGTCGGTTTTTTCAACTTTAACACCAGCAACGCGCCGAGTGATAAAATCAGACCGTACGCGATGTCCGCCATCATCATGCCGAAGATTAGGAAGTAGAATATGCTCATCAGCTTGTTGGGGTCAAAACCTTTGGATGAGGGAACGCCGTACATTTCGGTAACGCCTTCGAAAGGTGTCACGATGCTCCCGTTGGATATTGCTGTTGGCGGCAAGTCTTCTCGCTCCGGCTCGCTGAACTCGATATAGCTTTCGGGCGCAGCGTCCAATATTGCCTTTTTTACAGTCGGCTCGCCATCAGCAACGATCCAGCCTTCCAGCATAAATGCGCTGCCCGTCTGCCCTAAGTTCTCGACGCAGCGCTCTCGCGCAATCTCGTTAAGCAAATAGTCTTCTATCGCTTGCAAGGTTAGTTTGTCGTCTACGAACTTTTTGGCTTTCTCTTCGTATTCTTCCGTCTCGAAACCGAGTGACTCGTATTCGTTGTTTAGGTCAAACATTAAATCGGCAGGTGTGCCGTAAAGTTCTTTTGTGTACGCTTCCGCAAAACCGATGAATTTCAATTCGCCGGTCAGCTCTTCATCCGCATCCTTTGCCATTACGACATAGAGCGCGAGGAGGTCCTTGTGCTGGTCTATTTCTTCAAAGTATGCGGTTTGCTCAAACTTTTTGCGAATATCTTTGTATGCGTCCATTTTGTCTGTCGGGATAGTGCCAAGAAGGCAAGAGGTGTAGTCGTTGTCACGAACACTCTCCAGCGGAGCGTCAAACTTTGCGTACGGCTCTAGCTGGGTCACACGGTTTCTCAATCTGTGCCGACGCGTTTTGAGCGCGTTCATGTCGTCGCTAAACTGCTTTGTTTGCTCTATTGCCTTGTCCTCCAGCTCAAAGCTTTGCTGCATATTTTTTAGTTTATCTATTGTAATGGATGGTTTTGGCGTAAGAAAGCCGGTTTTGCTTTCGTCATAATTTCTGATTACATCGAGCGCCTCGCGAACTTCGCCAAGCCGCTTTTCGAGCGCGGGCAGAGTGCCGGAGGCTTCCACTGCGCTAAGCTCTTGCTCCTGCGTGGAGACGACCTCTACCGCACCGATGTCCTGCAAGCTTTGCAGAACAGCGCTTCGGTTGTCCGTGTGCGCAATAAGCGCTACTTTTTTCATTCTTAGTATCGCCATACTATTTTATGATCCTCTCTATACAGACGTGCGCGGCTGCGTCTAGCTTGCTTGCCGCTTTCACTTTGAGATCTTCACATTCTTGCGTGCGTTTAGTTTGCTGGGCGTCAAGCTGCGCTTTTGCCTGCGCTTCTGCTTTGTTAACATGCTCGATACCTTTGTGGCGCGCGTCCGTCAGCTCTTTGTCCTTAATCTCACTGTTTTCCTGCTCGGAGCGTTTTAAGTCGTCCTTCGCAGACAGCATAGCAACGCGCCGCGTTTCTTTTGCCTGCTCCTCTGCCTCTTTGATTGCTGATAAAACCTCTTTTGCCATTATCTCACCTCATTGTTAATGCGTAATAAAAACCGCTGAGTGTAAATCAGCGATGCGTTATTTCGTTCCAAACAGACGGTCGCCCGCGTCACCAAGACCCGGCACGATGTAACCGTGGTCGTTGAGTTTCTCGTCGAGCGCCGCTATAAACAAGTCCACGTCCGGATGCGCTTTTTGTACAGCATCCACGCCCTCCGACGCTGCGATTAAGCAAACCAGCTTTATGTTTTTGATACCGTGACCTTTGAGAAGCTCGATTGCGCCGATTGCGCTGCCTCCAGTTGCAAGCATCGGGTCCACGATAATCATGTCGCGATCTTGTGCGTCTGTGGGCAGCTTGCAGTAGTACTCGACCGGCTGCAATGTGTCGGGGTCGCGATACAGTCCGATATGCCCAACCTTTGCGTCGGGGACAAGCGAGAGAATACCGTCTACCATACCAAGCCCTGCGCGCAGAATCGGAATGATGCCTACAGTTTTGCCCGAAAGCACTTTTGCTTTTGCCAGCGATACAGGTGTTTGAACTTGCACATCTTTTAGCGGAAGATCTCTTGTAACTTCAAATGCCATCAGCATGGCAAGCTCTTGCACCAAATCTCTAAAGTCTTTTGTTACTGTTTTCTCGTCTCGGATTAACGTAATTTTGTGTTGAATCAGTGGGTGGTCCATGATGACTAGTTTGCCCATTGCTGCCTCCGTTTATTGTAAGCTTTTATTTGTTTCCAGCTTCATAACTTTCTCAATTCTTCTTGCGTGACGCTGCTCTCCGCTAAACGGAGTGCCTAAATACGCATCCACAATCTCTAGCGCCAGCCCGACACCGACTACCCTTGCACCGAGCGCCAGTACGTTTGCGTCGTTGTGGCTGCGCGTTGCTTTTGCGCTGAAAACATCGCCGCAAAGCGCGCATCGAATGCCCGCGATTTTGTTTGCCGCCATCGACATGCCTATTCCGGTACCGCAAACCAAAATGCCTAAGGTCGCCTCGCCGTTATTAACAAGCGCGCATACCTTTTGCGCGTAATCTGAATAGTCGCAAGAATCGACGCTATTCGTACCGCAGTCGATTGTTTTTATCCCTTTTTGTTGTAAATGTTCTATAATAATGTTTTTAAGCTCAAAAGCGCCGTGGTCACTTCCAAGTGCGATAATCATAAATGTATTACCTCCAACTTCTCACAGGCTGTATTATAGCACAAAATCTTCTCTTTCATATACTAAATTTGAAACATTTTAAAAAGTAATATTTATGTAAAATATAGCACTTGCCTAAATATAAAGCAAGCAAACCAAAAAAAACGCAAGAAATTTTTAATTTCGCTTGCTTCCCTATGATATAATTGTTCGTTGTAGTGCAATTTTTGGCAGCACAAACACCATGTAATAGGGGAGAAATGATGAACTATAAAGTGATTGCTTGCAAGGCGTTATTTAGAGAATTAAGCTTGATTGGCGCGGGCTGCGAAAGCGTGCTTGATATCACATATATGCGGCGCTCACTGCACGATACGCCCGATATACTGCGCAAAGCGCTGCAGGACGAGATTGACAGCATCGATTCGGGCAACGACATGCACTCTAACGAGATTAGATACGGCGAGGATTATGACGCGATATTACTGGGGTACGGGCTGTGCAGCAACGGCATCAGCACTCTAAGCTCTAAGAAGTATAAGCTTGTTGTGCCGCGCTGCGATGATTGCATTGCGCTGTACCTTGGGTCTTACGAAAAGTACAGAGAGTTTTTTGATGAGCATCCGGGCACGTATTGGTATAACGCTTCGTGGATAGAAAACGGATACACGCCGAGCGAGCATACATACAAGGCCAAGATGATAGAATACACCGCGCTTTATGGAGTCGACAACGCGGAGTATATTTTGGATGCGCAAAGCACAGTGAAGAACTATACGACTGCGGCGTACGTTGCGTGGGACGAGCTAAATTTCCCTCAGTACGAGCAGTACACCAAAGAAGCGGCAAAGTATCTCGGGTGGCAGTATGAGAAGGTGCAGGGCAACAAGGAATGGCTGACCGACTTTTTAACGGGCAACCATGACGAGCGGTTCGCCATTGCGCAGCCGGGGCAGATGCTGACGCAGGATTATGACGGCAAGGTTATCAAGACGTGTACGCGCTGCGCGGAGTAGCTTAGCGTTTTTACAGGGAGCGAGTAATGAGAGTTGACGGTTCAAAAGGCAGCAGCACAATCGGGCGACAGACGCAGTTTTCGCTTAAACGCTTCAATGTCGACCAAATATACTTTAGTGACGAGAGACTCGGTCGAGATGTGCTGTATACGGATACGGTGCGAATAAACAAGCACAAACGCGGTCTGCGGATTAAGGCAAGGTGGTGTGACGGACACAGCAACATCGATATAGGCTGCGGCGAGCTGAGAGAGATAAAGATTATCGAACCGGACGAGTGCACTCTGCCGTATGAGAAGGAAAGCCGGGGAATGTCGGATGTGCTGATGGGTTGGGCAAGCGGGATAAAATCTCTGCACGACACGAGACTTAGAATCGGCGGCAGCGTCGAGTTTTTTTATTCGAACGGCGACGAGACTTTTGAAGTGTCGCTGCATCACAGCAAACAGGCGCTTTTCGATTTATTTAAGCATGTACGTAACCATTTTGGCAAATATATTATAGACACACAAAGCAAGTAAGCTTTATTATATATACAACTTAGCATACAAAGGAGAAATCATGAGCGACAACAGAGTTTGTACAGGCGCATGTATATTTGGCAAATGCCCGTTCGAGGAGTGCATCAAGCACAAGCAGGGAAACGTGCACAAAGCCGTAAAGGCTGACATGGCGATTATGACAAAAGGAAGACTGCACACGCTGGATGCGGATTTCGATGGTTACGGTATTGCGATTGACATTGGCACAACAACCGTTGCTGCATATATGTACAGCTATGAGAGCGGTGAGTGCGTCGATATAGAAAGCGTGATTAACCCGCAAACGTCGTTTGGCGTTGACGTTATCTCGCGCATCAAATATTGCAGGGACAAGGAAACCGGGCTTAGCGAGCAGCACGACGCGATAATTACTGCGCTGAACAAGCTGATTGAAACGCTGTGCACACGCCAGAACATAGACGTGTCGCAGGTCAGCAAAATGTCGCTGACGGGTAACACGACTATGCTGTGCTTGGCGGCAAAGGTAGACCCGTCACCAATGGGTGTTTCGCCGTTTGAGATGCCGTTCGGGTTCGGTAACATCGTTAACACAAAGGAGATTGACTTGATTGGCGATGCGGACGTATATCTTTCGCAATGCATGTCCTCGTTCGTTGGGGGCGACATCACTTCGGCTATCCTGTCGTCAGGTATGTTGAAGGAAGACGTGTCGCTGCTGCTCGATATCGGCACAAACGGAGAGGTTGCGCTAAATGCGCACGGCAAAATTCTCGCTTCGTCCACAGCTGCGGGCCCGGCCTTCGAAGGCGCGGAGCTATCGTGCGGAATGGCGGCAGTTGCAGGAGCAATCAACAGCGTATATACTATAGATGGAAAGATTGAGTATACGACCATAGGCGATATTGCGCCAACCGGGATATGCGGCTCGGGCGTTATCGATACACTTGCGCTTATGAAAACATCGGGCGCGATGGACGAAACGGGTTATATAGAAGAAGGCGCTTTTACGGAAGAAGTAAAAGGTATGTCGGCGTTTAAGATTTGCGATGGCGTGTACATCAGCCAGGAGGACGTGCGCAACATACAAACAGCGAAGTCGGCGATTGCTGCCGGAATGCTCGCGATTATCAACAGCGCGGGGCTGGAGTTTGAAGACGTGCAGACGTTGTATCTTGCCGGCGGATTTGGCAACTATATGAACGAGGAGAACGCAGCGCACATTGGACTTTTGCCACCGGGCGCGCTGGCTAAGCTTAAAAATATTGGCAACGCAGCGGGCGCAGGGGCAGGAATGACGCTGGGGTTTGGCGAATATCAAGAAGAAAGCAAAAAAATCGCACAGGCAAGCGAACATGTAGAGCTTGCAATGAGTGCGTATTTCATGGAAAAATACGTTGATTGTATGATGTTCTAAGGAGGAGTCAATGAGTAAAAGCAAATTATCGTTTGGTATTATCGGGATTGCGGGCACCGTTGTTTTATTGGTGATCTCTCTTATTTCGATTATAGGACACGAAAGCTATTCGCTGCTAAACGGGTTTATCACAGAGCTAGGCAAATACCCTGCCGTTTATTTGGGCTCGTCGGCGCAGCTTACGTTTAACATTGGGCTGGTTGTGTCCGGACTGCTGCTGAGCATATTTATGATTGGTTACGGAATAAAAAAGGACACTCCGTTGTTTGTCGCGACATCATTCTTTGGTGTGTTGACAGGCGTGCTGATTGCGGCGCAGGGCGTGATTACCCTGAACGTTGCATCAACTCATTACGTCTTCACATTCTTGTTGTTTCTCAGTGCGGCGCTCACATGTGCGCTGTTTATCGTATCAACGCTTTTAAGTGACGGACCAACTCGAAGCGGTCTTGCCGATATCCTGGTGGCGTTTGCTGCCGGCGTGGTCAGTATTATCTTCGCCGTGTTTGTGCAAATTGGCAACATGCCGCGAATACTCAGTGTGCCGATACCGCTGCGCATAGCGGTGATTCCGTTCGCGATTGTGCAGTGGGCAGGTCTGCTGCTGATATTCGCGTTTGTTACGCTGCTTGCCGTAAGGATGATTATGGGCAATGCGGAATATGTGCCAAATGCAGCCGGTGTAAAACCGCCCAAAACCAAAGATGTGAAACCACCCAAAACCAAAGACGTGATACCACCTAAAACCAAAGACGTGCAACCGCCTAAAACCAAAGACGTGAAGCCACCCAAAGCAAAAGGGCTCAAAATACCAAAGTTCAAAACGAAGAAGTCTGATGATCGAAACATGGACTTTTAGTCAGTCGTTTCTATGCATAGCAAAAAAGTAAAACTTTGCGCGTTTGGCGCAAGATATACGCACAGCAATTTAGCACTGCATTGTCTAGCCTCTGCAGTGCCTTTTGATGTGCAGATAATCGAAGCCAATATCAATCAAAACATAGATCGCGTTGCTGAGCAAATAGCACAAGGCAGCCCGGACGCTGTCGGGTTCTCCTGCTACATATGGAGCATCGACAGCGTTTTGAAAGCGGCATCCAGCGTTAAGAAGATACTGCCGGAGTGTTTGATACTGCTCGGCGGACCACAGGTGTCGTTTGACAGCGAGGCGCTGATGCTGCGGTATAGCTTTATCGACATGATTGTCCGCGGCAGCGGCGAAGTGCCGTTTGCTCACTTTATGAAGAGGCTGAACGAGGGGCAGAGCATAGTTGATACGCCGTCTGCGTGTGTGCGCGACGGCAGCGAAATAATCACCACGCCCGACGCGCCGATTTTTGACATGAACGAGCTGCCGTTTCTCTATGACGATCTGTCGACTTTTGACAACAAGATTATATATTACGAGACGAGCCGCGGCTGTCCGTACCGATGCGCATACTGCATGTCGGCGGATATGCCAACGGGGTTTCTTGATGTCGAGCGAGTCATCAAAGAGCTTGAGTTTTTCATGCAAAACAATGTACGACGAGTAAAACTTACTGACCGCACGTTTAACTATCCCGAAGCCAGAGCATATGAGATTTTGGGGGCGCTGGTATCGCTGTCAGACAAGTATCCGCAATGCAGCACCAACTTTCATTTCGAGATTTCTGCGAATCTGTTGACGGACGAGATGTTGGCGCTGTTTAGGACTGTTCGAGTAGGACTAGTACAGTTTGAAGTCGGTATACAGTCTACAAATCAGCAAACTTTGAAGGCGATTAACCGCAATTTTGATATGACAAGCCTGATGCGCAACACACGTGCGCTGTGTACAATGAGCAACATCCACGTGCACGTAGATCTCATCGCGGGGCTGCCGTATGAAGATTATGCGTCGTTTTCGCGCTCGTTTAACGATGTTTATGCGCTGGGAGCGCAGCAAATTCAGCTAGGATTCTTGAAGGTTCTGAAGGGTTCGCCCATGTTTGACATGGCTGACAAGTATGAAATTGCGTATACCGACTATCCGCCGTATGAAGTGTTAAGTACACATGTGTTGAGCTACGTTGAGCTGCGAGAGTTGCACCGCATTGCAGACCTTGTGGATGTCTTACATAATTCAGGCAATTTCAAACAGACAATTACTCATATGTGTAAATCAAATACGACAGAATTTCTTGATAGGTTGGATGGATTATCAACAGATTCTCAAACGTGCAAAGTCAGCTCGTCTGCATCCATAAAAAAATGTGCCGATATTACGTCAGCTACTCAGCCGTGTAATAGCGATTCTATTTCATCCAGCGGTAAATTTGCCGAGACCGCGTCGGATGTTCAGACCTGCGAGTCCGGCGCGTTTGCTTTCTTCGAGAGGTTTTCGGGGTTTGCGCTGAGCCATGGATATTTTGAGCGACCGCAGGGCAAGCACGTGCTGTTCGAACTTCTGTTGGAGTTTGCGCAGGGCGATGAGTTGATTGGTGAAGCGCTTGTCTATGATTGGCTGAAAATGGAGAAGCCACGCAGCTGGCCGAAGGGTTTTAAGCCCAATCTGCCCAAAAAAGTGGCATTGCGGAGATTCTATAACAGCTATAACAAACTGGAACATTACGAGAACTTGACCAGCGGAGAGAAAAGCAGCCGAAGTTTTGTGTGCACGTTCTCTCGCTTGTTTGGGCAAGAAGTGACGATGCTGTTTGATTACAGCAATCAGGAGAAGGTTACTGTTCACACGATAACGATACGCTGAGCGATATAAATAGCCTCTTGGAGAATATCCGCCCCGGCTTAGGTGGACAAATGAATTTCAGAATGGTATTATATAGAAGAGCTTGTTGTATTGTTTGCGGCTTTGCTGCAGAAAAAATCATTTCTAAGTTGATGCAGAAATTGGGCAATGGCGCAAGCCTGTTTGCATCAAGGAATACTAATATTTCTTACATAAAAAAATAATAAATATATTTGAGGTGGGAGCTATGAGAAAACGAGCCGTAATTTCTGTGATGCTGACAATTGCTTTGATAGTGTTAATGCTGCCTCCAGGCGTTTCGATTGCTGCAAATGAGGATTTTGAGGTTACGTTTGAATTCATACCCGAAGAGGTCGGGGACCCCGGCGGCGAGCCGCGCCTTCAGTTTGTCGTTACGAATAACGGAACCACTGATATTACATGGGTAAGGGTGGATATAAACACCTCTGCCGGTTTCTACATGGTATGGGACCATGTGATCAGACCCGGGGACAGCTCGGGAACAGTTTCCCTTGTTCCGTTTGCGCCGGAGGACTTAAACGTAGAAAAAACAATATTGTTTTCCATGAACAACAACTCGACAGCGAATCCGGACGGTATTCAGATAAACAAATTCACTCTTACGAATATACATAAAGAGGATATGGTAAGAGTGAGCGGAAGAATATCACCGAGCAAATCCGAATACTATTTTGGTGAAGAGGTGCAAGTTACGTACGAGTTTGAGAACATCACATCCGCACAGCTTGTCAATGTCGAAACCAGAATTTTGGTTTTTGGCAACATGGAAGGTCCCGGAGAGCACATGGTGGATACGGGATACATCGCTCAGCCAAATCTTTCACGTGGGGACAGCACAACCCACAGGGTTTCGTTTGAGCTGACAGACGAAGCAGACGGCGGTATAGCTGCGTACTACTTTATCATCTTTGAGTATTGTGAGGTTTCGTTCACCTTGAGCGACGCTCTCATCAGAAAAAATGTGGTGGAGCGTATACCGGTGATAGAGTTTGATGCTTCGCTGAACGCAGACCCGACAGCCGTGCTTGCGGGCGAGGATGTAAACTTCGAAGTTACTATACACAATACCGGCGGTGACGCAATAGAGTCATTTGATATTGTGGACAGTGAAGGCGTAACGGTGGCGGGTTTAGAAGGGCTTGAGCCGGGAGATGCAGGCACCTCGTCTTTCACAAAAGCGTTTGATGAAACGACTCTTGTATACTACAAGGTAATTGGCAGGACGGGAGAGCACAGCGCGCAGGTCGATACCAATTCGGTAATTATAACGATAGAGGCACCTGCGGAACCAACAGAAACAGTGACGCAGATTGTGCAGGAGGAGGAGCCGGAAACGACTGCCGAGCCTGTGGAAACGGCGCAGACAGAAACGAGCGAAGGCGGAGGCGTTAAGACTTACCTGTATATAATAATCGGGGTGCTTGGTGCGTTGATACTTGCGGCAGCTGCCGTTTTAGCTGTGATTCTGACCAGAAGAAAGAGAAAGAGGAAAAGTGAACTTTAAATAAGATATTTAAAAGAAGAGCGGATAAAACCGCTCTTCTTTTAATACAGGTGTATCTATTAGTAATTGCACAGTATTTACGTCGCTTTCTACAAGAGCGTTGGCTGACGTCGAAGTATGCAAATTGCTATCTATCAATGCGCAGATAAAAAGCCCCTCGGCGTTTCGCCAAGGGACTTTGTTGTATACATGTTTTGTTTTTCCTAGTGGTCGCCAATCTCGTTAAAGCGCGTGAACTCGCCTCTGTACCCGAGGATAAAGTCGCCCGTCGGTCCGCTTCTTTGCTTGGCGACGATTACACGAACTTCGTTGCTTGCCTGCTCTTCGCTGTGTGCGTCTTTGCTGAGAAAGACAACGACGTCTGCGTCCTGCTCGATACTACCCGATTCTCTAAGGTCAGAAAGCTGGGGCCGTTTGGACTCTCTCTTTTCGACTTCACGAGAAAGCTGAGAGAGAAGCACGATTGGCACGTTGATCTCTTTTGCCATGATTTTGAGCGAGCGCGTCATGCCCGAAACCTCTTGCTGTCTGTTTTCGCGGCGGCTTCCGCCCGTCATCAGCTGCAGGTAGTCGATTACGACCAGACCTAAACCCTTTTCTTGCTTTAGCCTGCGCGCTTTCGCCAACATTTCCATAACGGTTATCGTCGGCGTGTCGTCTACGTATATCGGTGCACCCGCCAAGCTTTTTACGGCGATAGACAGTCTGTCAAAATCATCGTCGCTAACGTTGCCGTGGCGAATCTTCTCGCTGTTGACAAGAGCTTCGCTGCACATCATACGCAGGGCAAGCTGCTCTTTGCTCAACTCTAATGAGAACATGGCGATGGGCACGTTTGCCTTTATCGCCGCGTGCTGCGCGATGTTTAGCGCGATACTCGTTTTACCGACACCCGGACGTCCGGCAATGATAATCAGCTGGGAGCCTTGCAGACCAGAAAGCATGTTGTCGAGCTGCTTGAACCCTGTCGGTATGCCGAGCAGTCCCGATTTGTTTTTGCTCGATTCGCTGATGAGGTTGTAGCCGTCCACCAACGCTTGCTTTATATGCTCGAGCGAGTCTCGGTTACGCTTCACCGTTATTTTGTATATTAGGTCGCCCGCGCGGTTGACAATGTCAGCCGTTTCGTCTTCGGACGACATTGCATCGCGCACAATATCGTTACCGATGGACACGAGCGCACGAAGCAGCGATTTTTGCTCTACAATCTCGATGTAGTAGAGAATGTTGCTGGCGCTCGGCACACTGTTTGCCAGATCGGCAATGTACACCATCTCATCCGGCTCGCTTATCAGCTTTTTGCGCTCGAGTTTATCGACCACCGTTACGGTGTCGATTGGATTGCCTGTTTCACTAAGCTCGCCCATGCACTCAAAAATCTCGCTGTTGCGCTTGCTGTAAAAATCCTCGGGGCGAAGACGCTCGATCGCGATAAACACCGCCTTGGGGTCAAGAAACATGCTTCCCAGAACGCTCTTTTCGGCCTCTATGTTATTGGGCGGCACATAAGCCGCGTGCTCATTTTGATCCATTACACTGCCTCTATTCTTCTGCCGCCTCTACGCTTACGGTAATCTGCGCGCTTATTCCGGCGTGCACTTTCACCTGCATCGGGAACTCGCCTAAATCTTTTATGTGCTCTGCCATAACGATTTTCTTCTTGTCGATTTCGATACCGTGCTGGTCAGCAATCGCCTGCGCGACCTCTGCTGAGGTCACCGAGCCAAACAGTCTGCCGTTCTCTCCGCACTTTTCTGTAACGACCACTTTGAGACCCTCTAGCTTCTGCGCCGCTTCTTCTGCGGACAAGCGCTCCATCATCCTGCGCTTTTCGTTGGCTTTTGCCTGCTGTTTTGCGATGTTAAGGTTGTGCGGAGTTGCTTCTTTAGCAAGACCCTTAGGCATCAGATAGTTCCTTGCATACCCGTCGCTGACTTTCACGATGTCTCCGATATATCCTTTGCCTTTTACATCTGCCGTTAATATTACTTTCATGTTTTAGTCCTCTTTCATAAATTTATTGATTGCAGTTTTTAGCTGCTCATACGCCTGTGTAATACTTGTGTCACTCAGTTTTGCCGCCGCCATAGTTGCGTGTCCGCCGCCGCCCAACTCTTCGAGTATCAGCTGAACGTTCACTTCACCTATGCTTCTGCCGCTGATGGCCGCGTCGGTGCCGCTCTCGCTGACAACAAACGATGCTTTGTTTCCGCGAATAGTCAGCAAGTCGTCCGCCGCCTGCGCCGCAACGAGCTGTGCGTTGGTTGTGCCTGTCGGGCACTTCGCAATCGCGATGCCTGCGCCCAAAACCTCTGCGCTCCGCACGATATCCGTCCGCGTCTCATAAAGCGCAATGTCGTCTTGGACAAGCTCTCTGATTACCCTTGTGTCTGCTCCGTTACGCCGCAGATATGACGCCGCTTCGAACGTTCGCACGCCCGTGTTAAATAAGAAATCCTTTGTGTCTATAATGATGCCGCACAGCAGCGCTTCAAGCTCAATGGGTTTAGGTGACAAATCGTCGCCGAAATACTGCAAAACTTCTGTGACGAGCTCGCAAACGGACGATGCGTACGGTTCGTGATAATACAGCGCGGTGTTTTCGATGTTGCTGGTTCCCCTAAGGTGGTGATCGAACACAACAATCGTGTCGCTAAGTTCCAGCAAGTTCGGCCAAATGGTATAACCCGCATTTTGGGTGTCCACAACAACGAGCAGACTGGACGCACTGATATTGATTGCAGCCTCCTGCCCGGTCAGAATATTGCCTGCATACTCTTTTGATTTGGACAGCCTTTCAAGCAGCGGCTCTATCGACGGGTTGGGGTCTTGCACAACGATGTATGCGTTTTTACCCGCCCCGCGTGCACACGCGCAAATGCCGAGCGCAGCTCCCATGCAATCCAGGTCGGGCGCTTCGTGTCCCATCACATACACATCGCTGCACTGTTCCATCAAGTTTCGCAGCGCGTGGCTTATCATTCTCGATTTAACTTTGTTGCGGCGGTGCGTGGTTTTGATAGCGCCGCCGAAAAACTCGAACTTGTCGCCTTGCTTGATTACTGCCTGGTCACCGCCGCGCCCAAGAGCAAGCTCTAATGCACGGGCAGCAAAATCACTCGACTGCACAGGTGTTTGCCCGACGCCGATGGCGATGGACAGCGTGGGACAGAACGTCTTCTTGATTTGACGTACTTCGGTCAGAATCGGGAACTTTGCCGCTCTTAGCGCGGGCAGGCTTCGCCGCTCTAGCTGGCACATGTATTTGCCTCTGCCGATCCTAAGAAACGTTCCGGAAAGCTCCTTTGCAAACTGCGATATTTTTTTCTCTGTTTTGGCAATGACGCTCGACAAGTCGGTCTGCGATATTTCGGCAGATAGCTCGTCATAGTTGTCAACTTGCATATAGCACACAACGCCGAGATAGTTTTGGTATAGCTCGTTTGCTTTAATTGTATTCTCTACATCGATCAAGCGGTAGAGCAGCATTTCGCGGCGCTTGTGCTTTACCGAGTAGATTTCTTTCTTGTACGCTTTGTCGCCGATGTATACCCTCATGTCCTTGTCGGGCACGTCGATTCCTTCAATCATCTTACTGATGCTGCTTTTTGCACCGTACCCGCCGATGTCGCGGAAAGCGAGATTGCACCACCTCACCTTGCCCGAAAGCGTTGTCAATGCGGTCGGAATAATCATTGTGTTGAGGTATATGTTTAGCTCGTTGTTTTCGCGCAGCGTTTTGAGCACTATCTTTTGCCACTTGATGCGCCTTAGCATGCTAAAGAGTATGAACACCGCTATAACAACAATGCCAACTCCGGCGACGATTATGCCAACGAGCGTGCTTACAAAAAACGCTAATACTGCGGCCAAGATCAGCGCAGCCAGCAAATATATAAACTCTATTGTAAAGACTCTGATTTTGCGTTTCACTTTTTTTCCACCTTTCGCGCCTGCATGCGCTTCCTGATGCCAATTATGTTTTCTGCCAGTCCGGCCAGCGGCAATATCGTGGTCTGTAATAATATCACTGCTCCGATAAGCAATACCGTCTTTAAACCCTTACCCGTTTTGCGCTCATCCAGCCAATATACCATAAGGCTTAAACCTTGTATCATGAACACGAATAGAAAGACACTATATACTGTTGACTCTAAAATATCAAATCCCGTCCATCCAACGCTGCTGCCTATCATGGACGCGATAACCGAAACCACCGCTACAATCCAAAAGCGCTTTGGGAGCGCGTAGTCTTTGAATTTGTGCATGTCCGCAACGCTCTGTCCTTCTCTTTTAGCATAGGCCCGCGGTATTATGTATGTGAAGTACCCCAGCCCCATCGAGTAGAGCATCAGCAGGTAGACGATGGACACGTTGAGAAAGTCCCTCAAAATCTCCTGCATCCTAACGATAGCGTCCGCTTTGCTAGTTAAGTTTATTGCTTCCTGAGTGACTGCTCCGGCAAGCAGATCCGCGGTTCGCATAGTGCCGTATATTAACGTAACCTGCGCGTCCTCAAACAGCGAGAGCTGCCCACCGTAATAAGAGACCGCATAGTCAACCACGCCCATATTGGAGGTTGACGTCAAAATGACGATTGCAAGAACCGCGCCCGCAAGAGCTGCGAAGGATATCACCACAAAGCTCGTCCTAAATCGCTTTGCTTTGGTTATCATATAGCTTGCAGCAAGCGCAGCGGGTATAAACGCCGCCGCTAAATATGGCAGAGTGCTAAAGCCAAGCAGCGCAGCGCCGCCAAACGCAATACCGCCGGCAACAGCGCCGTAAGCAAATCCACAGCGAGCCAGCGCGTAGGTCAGCACAATCGGAATCGCCAACACAAACGCGGGCAAAAGTATCACTGAAAACGGCAACGTCTGCACAACGTATGGAAAGAACTCGAGTGCGCTAAGAAGAGCAAATAAAATCGCCATGCAAGCAAGCGCTGTATATAACTTCTTTGTTTTTTCTTTGTCCAAACCTGTTTTTGTCCCACTTTCGTTTCTTTAATCCGGTGCAGCTAAGCTTGCTGCGCAACGCCGCCATGTCGCAATTGTACACTCACATATCTTTTCGTTAAATTGCAGCATACAAAGCCGCCGCATCATAAACGTGCTTACTAAATGACACTGACAGCATATATCTTTATTTTACATACATATTTGATATTAGTCAATGAAATGAGCTCTCTTGGCAGCATAATGAAACACAATCTTCACATTAGACAAAAGCAAAGCAGCGGCGTGCTATGGGTGACCAGACAAGTTTACGCTGCTCCATACTCAAGACGCAGCTTGTCTACAATGAGCGCGATAAACTCGCCGTTTGTCGGTTTGTCCTTGTTGGTGTATATGTCAAAGCCAATAAACCTGTTGATGTTTTCGATTTTGCCACGCGACCACGCAATTTCGATAGCATGACGGATTGCCCGCTCTACTTTGCTTGCGGTGGTGTCATATTGCACAGCGATTTTGGGGTACAGCTTCTTTGTGATGCCGTCAATAAGCTGCGGGTCACTTACCGCCATTGCGATAGCTCTGCGCAAATAACGGTAGCCTTTGATATGCGGCGCAATCCCGATTGACAAGAACATTGTTGTGATGCGCTCATAAAGCGCACGTTCCTGCGGTGCACGTTCCTGCGGTGTTTTCGCACTGCTCCGCGATATAAAATCTTCGCTGACAAACATATCTTGCAGCCTTCTGTAGAGCATGTCATTGTCGCACGGCTTGACCAGGTAGAACTTTGCTCCAAGATTGCATGCCGTTTGCACCAGTATATCGCTGGTGGCGGCAGATACCACAATCGTTTGCGGCATCGCTGCAAACTCGGACGAGTTAAGTCGCTCGAGCAGCGACAATCCGTCGGCCTTTGGCATAACCATGTCGGTAATCAGCGCGTCCGGGTTTGTCTGCTTAATCATCAGCGCGGCCTCTGTGGTGCTGCTGCACGCGCCTATTACCTCGACATCGTCTTTTGCGCCGAAATACTGCACCAGCGTATCGCTTTGCTGCGCATCATCGTCAACGATCAACAGCTTAATTCTTCCCTCCATTGTGCAGCTCCTTTCGATTATACGGTTTGCTCTTAGCTCTATATATCCAAAATTCCGAGTTTCGCCAATCAAGATTAGTGATTTATCGCCTTGTTCCGCCATTCTTCACACGCGTAGCAACGTTTTTTCATCATTTAACCTCAATCTTACTCTTATTCGGTTATTCTATTGCCTTTTTATCCGTATTCGGATATAATTGCACCGAGGTGAGCAATGATTCTTGTCGATTATCTTAAACAAAACGGTCTTAACGTCTCGATTCTCAGCAAGTTGACCAAAATACCGTATGCGACGCTGCACAAGGGAATAGAGCAACGCGGTGTGCTGAAGGCGGAAAACCTGGCTAAGGTAGCAAATCAGCTCGGTCTGACAATGGACGAGGTGTTCGCTATGCTGGACCGCGGGCATCCCTGTAGCACGCTTACAAACACGCTGCTCAGTGAGCGCGATTCCGGTGCACAGAGTGGTATATACCGCTATACACAAGTGCATTTCGCTTATGGCAGCGGCAGTATCGACGGCGCAAGCCTGACGCCCGAGCAGACAGCGGCAATCTTTGACGCGAACGACACCGGCGGCGCAAGCAGTGTGCGCGATATCACAGCGACGGCAAACACCATGTATGTATTTGACGTCATGCTTGGCGAGGTGCAGACAATGCTGTCCGAGTCGCTTTTGCTTTCGTTTGCGCAAATGCTGACCAACGCGACAGGCAGAGGCGGCGCTTTCGCAGACACCCGGCGCATGTGGCATGCTGCCAAAGAGCAGATAAGCCGGCTCCTTCTGTGGTACAATGCATTGCCGAGCGTGTCTTTTTCGGACATACTGCAATTTCATGCGACGTTTATTCGCATCAACCCGATTGGCAGTGCAAGCGGAGCGCTGGCCCGAGTCATTACGTTTAAGGAGTGCCTAAGAGCCCAGCAGACTCCGTTCATCATTCACGAGGACTACAAAGCGTTTTATCTGCGCGGTGTTGAAAAGTTTGACGAGGACTCTACCTTCTTGTCCGATGTGTGCTTGACCATGCAGGAGAGTTACCAAAACACTATCAAGCAGTTTCTTGGCGAGGAATACTTACAAAAGCTTATTGGTTAGCGATTTAGCAGCCTATGTTAACCAGTATAATACTCCACATTGCCTTGGAATGTGTTGTAAACCCTGTAAGATTTGCTTATGTATACAATCCACAATATCATAATTACAATGTCAATCGCCGATACAACCAAGATCACTTTATACAAAGTGGAAAACAAAAAGAAGAATGATGACATCCTGACCACTGTTATTAAAAACATAATTATATTGTATAGTGTGATTAACACAAAGGTTGTCGTTGCCATTTTTACAAAGTAGTATCGCTTCTTCACAAAAACAACAATCATAACGGTATACACAACGATTAGCGCTGTGCTTATTATTGAGCTTAACGTAATACTGCTTTGAATAAAAGAGCCGATAGAACTGTAAAGTGCCGCCGCAAGACATAAGCAAATATAAATTAGAAGAACGACCAGCCAACCTTCAATTCCCGATTTGTTTGCTTTCTCATTGTCCGATTCTTTTTCCTCAACAATACTGATTGTCTCCATTTCGTTCATTGTTGTCTCCTTTATATGTCGTTCTTGTTGATGCGATCATTTACATTTTGTAATCGTCGAATACTTTGTGCTCTAGTTCTATTCCCTGCCAGTTGCGCACAAATGTGTTGCTCACGCGCACGGATTTTTTTAGGTATATTGACCATGCCACCGCAGAAACGACAGACACTACTGTGAGAAATCCAAACGTACCAGAGTAAAGGTCTATGAAAAGATTAAAGGCACCCAATGCGATAATCACAATAAAGTACATTAACGGGAAGAAGTGAAGCTTTTTTACCATTGTAATCAGCAAGAAGATATACAACAGTATAAACGGTAAAAATACCGAAACAGTTATTGTAGTGAAAATGCCAAATCCAAACGAGCTAAACATAGAGTAAAGCATTTCTACAATGCTAATGCATATACCGACCAGCATTACAATCAGCCATCCGCCGATGCCCGTTAGGTTTGGGTCTCTGTAGTCCACTTTTTCGTCCTCAATAATGTTTATGGTCTCCATCTCGTTCATAGTTGTCTCCTTTATATTTGTTATTATCGTTTATGCTTAAATCTCTGTAGCTAAGGTCACCGCGTAGAGTGAACCCGCGGCGCTCCCAAAAAGCGTTGCCCTGTATGTTGTCAGAGAATACGACCAAAGCGATTTTGTGGATGCCTATGTCTTTGGCTGCGTTTTTAACCGCTTCAAACAATTTGCTGCCGGTGCCCTGCTTTCTGTGGTTTTCTGCAACAGCTGCGTGGTAGATGTACGCGCGCCGTCCATCGCTGCCGCAAAGGATTACTCCGACGATTTGCCCACCGCTCTGTGCAACAAAGTTGGTGCTTGGGTTGCGCGACAGGAAACGCTCTATACCCTGCCTTGAGTCGTCGAGGGTGCGAAGCCCTACGCCGTTTGTGCCCGACCAGAGAGCATAAACGCTGTCGTAGTCGGATATTCTCATTGTTCTGATTTGCATGAGTTCTCCAATTGCGTAGTTTACTGCTTTTGGTCGGCCGGCGGGTGCCCCCTTATCTGTAAACTGCATGCGAGGATATACAAACGTGTTTCTTACACGACTTGATTTGTATAGATAAATAATCCCCAGTATTGAGAAGATTGGTCTGAGGAATATAAAAGCCATCCAACTTTCTGTAGCCTCATGTATAGAAATTGAAACTATTATAAGTGTTGCCCTTATTATCAGTTCTGCGACAATAATCATTCTAAATTTTATATTTCGTTTGTAAATGAGGAATAGCGCAACGCCACTTAAAATAAAAAAAAGTAGCATTTGAGTCATTCTGTAAATCCCAATCGAGGATAAATCAAAAGCCGCCAAAACAACTATCGAGAGGGCAAGCCCTGTAGCCAATCTCAAACCTAAAATAGTAGTTATCAATCTCATCCAACCATAAAGACCTCTCAAGTCCATGTCAAAGTCTTGTGGGCGAACGCTCGTCTTTATTAGCTTTCCCTTATGATAATCGTTGCTCATGCAGTTTTCCTTCATGGATGTTTTGTATATAATACCATAAATAGTATGCACTTTCAAACAAATGTTTGTTTTCTGTACAATGAAAAGCAACGAGATTGCTCTCGCCGTTTTTCATTGACCGGGCTATTTAGTTACTCTATAGAACGTAATACCGTTTTCGTTACGAAATTCGTTGTTAATTAGAAAGTTTCCGCAGCTTTTCACGTTTGCGAATCCATTACTTTCAAGAATGGATTTTATGTCGCCTTCGTTGTAAAAGTGTTCCCAAAAGTGATAGGTGGTGCATTCATTCTCCTCATCAATGACGATGTGTTGGTTCAATACAATCTTGCGCTCTTTATAAAGCTGCTTTGAGGTTAACAAAAGGTATGGCTCTGCTTGCCAAAAGCCGCCGCTTGAGAACTCCCAGCTCTTTTCGTCCTTTGCGCACTTGAACGCTGTCTCATTTTGCACATCAAAAATGAATTTGCCACCCGGCTTTAGCGCGCGGTAGATGTTTTGAAGCAATATGTCTCTCTCACTGCTTGACATTACGCAAAAGTCGCAGTATATCATAATGATTAAATCTGCTTTATCATGAAAGTCGAGCATAAGATAGTCCATGCAGAAGTACTCAATATTAAGCTGCTTTTCTTTGGCGCTGTTTTTTGCGTACTCGATCGAGTTTTCTGAGAAATCGACGCCTGTTACGCTGTAGCCTTTTGCCGCCAGCCTTTCTGTGTACAGACCCGGTCCGCATCCTATGTCGAGGACTGCGCCGCCGCTTCTGCCAAACTCGCCTGCTATCCAATCAACCGCTTGCTCAATGCTTGCGCCGTTTCTGCTTGCTAAATCGTTGCTACTATCAATATGCGCTTTTAGCAGCTGACCCGAAATATACTCGTCCGTCCACATAACGCCTGTCCCTTTTTCGTACAGCTCTATGTCCTGTGTTAAGTTAATCAGTTTATCAATGTTCATCATATTCTCCTAATATTATAGTTTTTTGCAGTAACAATACTCTTTGTTTTTTCCATAATAAAAAAGCAGTCTTAGAAAAAGATTCCCCGCAAACCGATAATTCATGCATCACCAACAAGCCTTTTTGTCAGCGCATACCCAAAATATTCGGTTGGCAAGTTCACATTTTTTCCAAACTACTTATGTTACTTGAGATTATATAACACTAAAAATTCGGACAGCATTCCACCTTTTCGAGTTGTTTAAGCATCGTTACTACATAGCGCAGTATACCATATGGCAAATATTATTTCAAATTAAAAAAGCGACAAGATTGCTCTCGTCGCTTTTGAGATTATACTTCTATAGCGTCTTTATCCAGCCAAAGTCGTCTTTGACCACACCGTACTGCATACCCGTCAGCGTGTTGTACAGCTTGCGCGTAAGCTCGCCCATGCTGCCGTCCGCCACGACGATGTCTTTATCTTTCCACGTCATGCCGCCGACCGGGCTGATAACCGCCGCAGTGCCAGTACCGAAAACTTCTTCAAGCCCGCCCGATGCGTTCTGCTCAAACACGTCCGCGATCGCGATATTCTCTTCGCGCACAGGGGTGCCAAACACGTCGCGCGAAAGTGTGATTACAGAGTCTCGGGTGATGCCGGGCAGTATGCTTCCTGCAAGCGGCGCTGTAACGAGCTCGCCTCTTATCTTAAAGAAGATGTTCATTGAACCGACTTCCTGAACGTACTTTTTCTCTTTGCCGTCAAGCCATAAAACCTGCGCGAAGCCTTTTTTGTGCGCGATTTCGCCCGCAAGCAGACTTGCAGCATAGTTGCCGCCCGCTTTCGCGAAGCCGGTACCGCCGTCAACGGCACGCACGTACTCGTCCTCGACATAGATATCGACCGGCTCTAAACCCGATTCGTAGTATGCGCCCACGGGTGAGAGTATGATATAGAAAAGGTAGTTCTTGCCCGCGCTGACGCCAAGGAACGGATCTACCGCCATCATGGTTGGGCGGATATACAGCGATGTTCCGGGCGTTTTGGGTACCCAGTCTTTTTCTATTTTCAAAAGCTCGTCCAAGCTCTGTAATACAAATTCTTCGTCGACCTCGGGCATGCACATCCGCTTTGCCGAAATGTTCATGCGTCTAAAGTTGTCCCACGGGCGAAAGAGGTTCATGCCAGCCTCGGTGTGGTACGCCTTAAGCCCTTCAAAAATCGTTTGGCTGTAGTGCAGCACGCTACACGCGGGAGAAAGCGAAAAGTTCTCGAACGGTCTAATCTTAGCGTCGTACCATCCTTTGCCTTGCTCAAACTGCATTGTAAACATATAGTCTGTAAACAGTCTGCCGAAACCAAGCTTAGTCTCGTCCTGCGGTTTTGCTTTTAAGTTGCTCGTTCTTACGACTTCAAGTTTCATTACGCTCACTCCTTTTCTTAAGATTGATATTGCTAATATTCTATACTGGCGGGGCGATATAGTCAACACCGATGTTGGGCGAAGGGGCGTTGATGTGGGTCGGCAGCAATCAGCACAAATGTTTGCTTAAATTTTGCGTTGTGGTATAATTAGGCATATCCGCCTTGATAAAGGAGTTCAATATGAAAAAAGTAATTGTGGTACTTATGCTCGTTGTTTTCTGTCTGGTTCCCGTCACGGGACTGGCTAATGATGCAATACCGATTATTGACAAGGACAAGAATTTGTCTATTACCGTAGAGCTTAAAAGTAGGAATGCAGAGATTGGCGGGACGCTTGATTTTACCGTTAGGTTGTCCAACAATACATCAAACCCTATAACAGATTGGCATATCTTACGCATTTTCTCTAACGATTATGTTTCCGATGATGTATCAAGTGCATTCAATAGCCACGCTGATTCAACTATTGAACCATATGAAACTATAGTATGGGATGTCTCTGAACCTATTTCTCCAAGCATATTTTTTTATGAGAAAGATGGTTTATTCTATACCGATTTTCAGTTTAGGATAGAGTATGAATTAGAAGATGCTGACGGTCATAGAAGCAACTATTATTATACTACAGAGAAAATACCTATTAGGCTTACTAACCTTAACCACGGGGCACATTTTCTAAATACAGTATCTGTTGAAAGTGAGGATGCCATTTATTTAGGCAATACATACTACTCTGATTATGAATCTTCTATAAGTTATGTGGAAGGAGAGGTACATAGTTATATTTCAGTAGCGAGCACCTCCGGATTTACACTCAGTAACTTAATAATTCGGAATGAAAATGAAGAGTTTATGCTAATCGATTCTCTCGGGTCTCAAGAAGTCATCACAACTGAGCTAAGATATACTTATTATCTTAACAAATCGAAAATACCCTTAACGCTTCCTTTAGATTTTACAATAATCTTTATGTTGCAAGATAATTATTATGCAGTATATAATACAAAAAATATACCTGCAAGAGAAATTGATATGCCACAGCTGGAGCTTACACTAACCCCCGTTGAAGGCAGTCAGAACCGATACTCATTGTCAGTAAAAAACGTATCTGACCGAGAC
>Ga0233437_1002428_pt1 | contig 28104 bp, 31 predicted proteins | sample SI_122_August201_FD_182714 | JGI IMG/M metagenome (GOLD analysis project Ga0233437, IMG submission 182714) | Seawater microbial communities from Saanich Inlet, British Columbia, Canada - SI_122_August2016_200_MG | ecosystem: Environmental > Aquatic > Marine > Inlet | place: Canada: British... | reverse complement strand
TGCAAAGGCTCACGGAAGGACCGTTCATCTCGAGAATTTCCGAAAGGGATACCCGTTTACTTCCTCCCATTTCAGCTGCACACCGGTTCAATATTTTCATACACACCATGGCATCGGCCAGGGCGCGGTGAAAGGTTTCGGATTTTATACCGAAAAACCCGGCCAGGCTTTCGAGGCTGTAACTGCCCGCGTAGGGGAACAACCTTTTGGGAATCACGCAAGTATCCAGAACCGGTTGATCAGGGACCGAAAGATTCAGCCTTGAAATATCATAGGCCAGAAACCCCGCGTCAAAAGGCGCGTGATGGGCCACCGGCACGGCATCCCCCAGAAACGCAATAAAACGGGGAAGCACTTCCTCGATTGTGCGCTTTCCTCGAACCATTTCATCCGTAATGCCATTGACCGCTGAAGCACCGGGCGATATGGACCGACCCGGGTCCACAAGTTCATCAAAAGTCTCAAGCACTTCATCTTCACGAAATCGAACCGCACCAATTTCGACAATAGAGTCTACTACGGGTGTAAGTCCCGTGGTCTCAATATCGATGGCTGCAAAGGTTATATCCGCCAGGAGCCTTTCTGTTTCCATGGTCATCCATTCATCCAACCCGTATTGACTCTCTCTCGAAGTTCGCCTATCATCATCATGAAAGTATTTTAGCATTGCTTGTCTAAGGAGCGCTATCATGACAGAAACCCAGCTTCAAGCCATCGAAAAAGATGTGGCAACGCTCTCCCTTCATGACCATATCAAGTTGATGGAGGTCCTCGCGCGTCAACTGATGGTCAAAAGCCGCAGATCCGAAAATCAATACGACTGGTCGTCCCTTTACGGACTGGGCAAAGGTCTCTGGGATGGGGAAGATGCTCAGACTTATGTTGAACGAATGCGAGGCCAGGGACGTTCTTGACTTAAAAACTTAAATGCGCTCAAACCCTTCTTCTCCCTGGTTCCCATGCTCCGCGTAGGAACCCATCCGTGTAATTGGGGACAGACCACATTTATTTACTCTGTGGTGCCATGTTACCCCTGAACTTCCCTATGCCGTTTCAAGAAAAGCATCGATGATTTTCGTAAGATTTTCCAGGTGCTCAGGCTTTGCCTTGTTACCCGCTACCGGTTTGAGCGCTACTGCCCCCACACCTTCAAAGGACTCTCATAACGGTGAGGGGGAAGCCCGTATCAAGATCAATAATGCTCATTTTCCAATTCTTCCGTATCAAGACCGAAACACTCCGGGCAGCTTTCGTAGGTTTCCCCAACGAATGTATGACCGCAATCAAGGCATTTCATGTTCACCTCTTTACCATCGATACCTAAAACAACTTCATCGGTGTTGATGCTGTAACATTTCGGGCAACTTTCGTAGGATTCTCCAGTGAATCGATGGCCGCACGATCCGCACTTCATGTTCTTTCTTTTTTCTCCGGTGATTTCATCCTGTGCATCGTCGCTCAGGAAAAAGTAGGCGCTGACCGGATTGGCGATATTCATCGGGTCGAATCCGCCTTCAGAACTCCCATTGTCAGACACGGAATTGTTTCTATGCGAAGCATGGCTCATTTCTTCATACCCGTTATCATATTCGTCATCCCAGTCCATTTGGTGCCTCCTGCAAAACCTGCATCCTCTGGTTTTTTGACCCATCCACACACTGTTTATGGAAACCCATAGCATATCCGTGTGACAGATACGGTCAAAGTCGAAGGAGTTTTTTGGAAAAATCCAATTTTTTGATTTCATGCGCCGGTTAACTCAAAGCAGCCCGGCAAGTCTTCTGTCCTTCCGAACCTCCCCTTCCACCTCCACAATCCGGAGCAGGCTCAATGCCCGGGAGATGGCGATGTGCATCCGTTTTTCATACAGATCCGATACCAACCGAAGATCAGTGACAATCACCGCCGGACGTTCCAGCCCCTTAAAGCGAAGGAACGTGTCGCAAATGATGTTTTCCCCGGCTTTGGAGTCTGTGGCCAGGACGATAGGGTGGTCACCGATGTTCTGCCGATGGGTGATACCTTCTTTTGGACCCCTTCCCCGCAGTGACAGTACCGCGATGTCACCGGGCTTGAGGCCGCCGCTCAGCAATCGATTGATTTCTTTTCCGATCTGTTTGAGAAGTTTTCCTTCGGAGCTGGTGATGATCCGAATCACCCCTTCTTTCAACCCGTCCCGAAGGATTTTCCCATCCGGCTGACTCTGCCCCGAATAACACTCGTCCAAATGCTGGATCGCCGGATGACACCGGTATGGCCTACCGAGGTTGAATTTCATAAACCGCTTGAGCATTTCTTCTTGAACACCCCGGTCACTCCAGAAGGCCTGGGCCTGATCCGCAAACACCCAGAGTTTTCCCTCGGGATGCACACATTCCCTGACCAGCTCCCAATCATCACCGCTGAAATCCTGCCCCTCATCCACAACCACCGTGTCCCAGCGTTCATCTTCCGGTGAAAGCCCGTCCACAGCTGCCCTGAGACTGACGCCTTCCCAATAGGATGATGATCGCCCCATGAGTTTTTGGGATGCGTTTTCTCCCAGAAGGTTGGATGCAAAATTCTGAATCGGACCGACCGTCAGCGTCGAGCCCTTCAAACAGGCACTCAAGAATGTGGCCAGCGCCTCGGTGTAACACAGAAAAAGCACCCGCCTCCCCTGCCGCGCTTCACGAAGGGCCGCCTCACAAGCCAGCAGGGTTTTCCCGGTGCCTGCCGCCCCATGTATGAGCAGTCGGTCGTTTTCAGACAGGCACTCGATGATATGCATCTGTTCATGGTCCAGCCTCAGACGTTTTTCCTCGTCCAGCTGAACCCTGCTTCCGAGGCAGATATCCGGAACCCATGTCTCACCCCAGAGTTTGTGGAGGGCCTGAACCCATGTATTCGACGCGGGCCAGGGGTCCGGAACAGCATGCGCCATGACGGTTGGAAGGACTTTCATAAGGTAGGGAAGATCTTTTTCACCGATGACCAACCCTTCAAGGTCGTCTCCCGGCGGACCTTTTTCGAAGATGGCATCAGGAAAACAAACAGCACACCCGATTTTGGAGCATCGATATTCCGCTGCTTGAAACGTTCAACCAGAAGGGAACGAAAAGAGAGTGCCTGATTGAGAGGTGGCAGATCCATGGGATGGCCATTCTGGTACCACCGACCATCCGATGATTCTATCAAACCCCCTTTTACCTCAAGGATCAGAAGTGAGGATTTCGAAGGATCTGCAATAACAAAATCCGTCTCGCCGAACCTGCCGGATTTTCGACTTCGAAGCCGCAGGGAGTGCCACGCCTGCCACCCTTTGGGCAACCCACTTTTCAGGGCCTTGTAAACCTTCTTTTCACCTTCTGAATCCGTATGCCGCGGTAATTCTTTGGGCCATAAGTTTGCCATTATCGGACCTCCAAATCTGGTGGTTCCGTAGACATGGATACTCACATGAAACAAGACTTTCCATCAGCAGGCTTTCTGACCTATTTGAACCCGGAATCTGAATATTCAGCTCTTGAAAAGTCCATATGACTTTCCTCACCAAAATTCGTTCATATCTTTTTGCAGGCAGTCCGGGGGCTACTTTAATATCACCGTCCTTATTCATTGCCATTTTCCATATTCTTGTTTCCCAATAACCCACGAAACTGGGACAAAGTAAGCATGCAATCAGCATGTAATGCATAGCCGGCAAAACTGGCCACATAAAATCTTAGATCAAAGTTCGGCGAGCGATCATACGCATCAATTTTCGGGTCTTTTAAAATTGCGTTGAGCTTCGAGCTGCGAGGGTTATGATTAGCCAATATAAAGATTACTTCCGGTTTCTCGTTGGCATCCAGCTCAATCTTTGTCCAGTTAGCGACCCGATTGAAATGCAGCAATCCAAGTTCATCCAACTGGTTGAACTGACTTTCCATCGTCTTCAGCAGGGCCTTGTACTTGTCACCATTAGAGATCAGGGCGTCAATATCCTGTAAGTGTTTGAGCACTCCGGCATTGCCGCCTAAAGCGCCATCACCATATTTCATTTCAATCAATGCCGGTCGGCAGCTGCTGGTATTTTTCCGCTGTGACACAAGCCAGCGCAAGACCAGCATGTCGAATCGGGCGCCAAGCGCTGCATCGGAAAATTCAATATCTGATACAAAATATTCACTCTGATTCGCGATGGTCGAGAAATTGTTCTCCCGGGCAATCAGTTGTTGAAATTCCCTTTCCGGCTTGCTGAATTCAGAGAAATAGAAATCCATTATTCCCTTGAGATTTTGGAATGAGTCCACCCACTTCCTTGCCTCAGTCTGGTTTTCAATCGTGTCAGGTAAAGCAGGAATTGGTTGTCCGGACTTATTGTACTTTTTGTCAAAAAATGCATTGTAGGACCCATTAAGCTGTTTTATTCTCAAGATGTTGCCGCCCCGGTAATAGATATTAATGTAGCCTTTACGAATTGAAAGCATGAGCGTATGGTCTTGTTTTACCCGCTCGAGTACCGGGTGAAGCAGGCCACTCGGGTCCAATAGGACATCCATAAAAGATTTAGACAGTGTTCTCATTTATACCTCCCACCATTCGCCATCATTGTGAGCCTCCACGTTGGGAAATAGCTCAGGATATTTATCGGGGAAAAAACTGTGAATCGGAACCACCTTATGTGGGTCGATTGCTGAGACCATCCTTTTGAGATCGGCTGGACTGGCATGCCCCGATGTATGAATGCTGTGTTTCTGAATGGAATGCCGCACAAGCCAGTCTTTGACCGTATCGTAAGCACCCCGTTCCCAGTAACCTTCCCATTGCGAATAGATGTAGGTGGCTCCCGAAAGGCAGTTACCCCGTTCAAGATCAAATCGATGCAAAGGGCGGAAAAGCAGGGTCGATTTCCTCGATACCTGTTGAAGATTTTCAATAAAAATACGATTGGCAGAGTGCTTTTTCAGCAGGTCAAACCAGGCATTCTCTTTAATCTGCACACGTTGGGACTGAGGCACATACAAAGCGACATCTGACCAATAGGACTGGGGGAGCTTTTCGTTGCCTGTCGCCTCCAGAATTGCCGCGGTATAGAGATCGATAATCAGCTTTCTCCCGGTTTTTTTGGAAGCCTTAAAAATTGAAACGATGCGGTCAATATTCTGGCCTGCCGCATGGACCAGTGCCATGCCCTCGGTAATTGAAAAGAGATGGATTAGTTGGTCTTCGATTTCTTTTTCTGTGGGAAAATGTTGATCCACGTTGAGGCGGCCGAGTGAAGATCCTTCCAACAGTAGCGCATCAATGTTTTGGGGTGGGTTTGCCGTCAAGCGCTCAAATAAAGTTGCCTTGCGCCCATGGGAACGCAAATCGCCGCTGTAAAAGATTCTTTTACCGCTACTTTCTATCAATACCGAGTATGCGTCATAAGCCGAATGATCGACAAGAAACGGTGTGACAGAAAAGGGGCCTATCTCGAAACGCTTCCCAGACTCGTAATCCCAGCCCTCTGCGGGAATTGGCCAGTTGCCAGGAAGGAAAGGGACTGCTGCTTTAAGTATTCGACGAGCGGCGGCGCCCATTCTGACCGGAATCTTCTGAGAGATGTGGGCGAGTAACCCGAAATGGTCAAGATGAGGATGGGAAATCAGGATACCCAGAAGAGATGGATCGCTACCATCTAATCCAATAATTGTTGGTACATATTGCCCGTGGTTCTCTTCTGCATCCAACGGCAGACCAAAATCAATGAGGAGTCTTTTCCCTCGACTTTCAACCTCGACGCAACTACCGCCTATTTGCTTGCTACCTCGATGAATGCATGCACGCATGATGTTATCCCTAACGACCGGTCTCGATCAGCGATACAATCCGTATGAAATGCTCCCCATTTTTAAATGAGAATTACGGGGACACCTTACTTATCTTTCTCCTCAGAACCATTTTCTGGCGCTTTTTCCTCGTTCCCAGGCTCTGCCCGGGAATGCACTTCCGGACGCTCCGCGTCCTCACACCCGGCAGATTTCTCGAAACTCAGACAATGCCCTGCTACCCGCCGAAACCCCGTTTCCCCCCTCGTTCCCATGCTCCGCGTGGGAACGCACCGGCTGGCGCTCCCGCGCCCCTCAACTCCCATCCTTCAACACATACCCCAGCCACACATCCATTTCCCGGATCTTCGACACCTGCCGGGAAGAATCCACCACTGACAGGTTCAGGGCCTCGAATATTTTACTGATGTATTCCTCCCGCCACCGGTAAAAAATGCGGTTCCCCGAAAGCTCAGCATCCTGCCCCCCCTCTTTCAGAGTGAGGAGCACATGCCCCGGAGGCTTTAATGCCCGCAGGATATTGGAAAAAACGACTTGAAAACGGTCCTGGGGTACGTGCACCAGCGCCCCCACCAAAAGAATTGCATCCACTGCCATGACCGAAAAATCATATACTTCAAAATCTCCCTCCAGCACCGAGCAACCGGGGTTCGCTCTCGCAAGTTCAGCCAGACCCGTGGACCGCTCAAACCCCGTGGGGCGAAACCCCCGGTCTTTCAGCCACCGCATGTCGCGCCCGGAACCGCACCCCACATCGAGGATGCTGCTGCCGGGAGTCAGGCACCGGACCAACGGGGTTAGAAAAGATGCGGGATCCATACTGAAGGTCTGCTCGTGGTAGGTCTCATAATTTTCCTGGTAATAGTCTTTCATTGATGACCCTTCCTTCCACTCACACGCCCCTTCATTCCCATGATCCGCGAGGGAAGGCCCTGGTAACCTTCCGTATGCTTACGACTACGAAAGCCGTCATCAAAAGAAAGGATCAACCGCCATATCGGGCCTCCCCCTGAAACACCTCTCGCACATGCCATTGTACGAATCGAGGCTTTGGGTAAAAATCCGGCCGCTGCGGTGCTCGAAGGGGTTTTCCATGAAAAGCGGTCAGCCATTCCCGAAACCCCTGGGTGCCGTATGCCCGGTCCGAGACCTGGATGATCCACTCCGGCGAGACCGTAAACGCACCCCGGTCAAACAGCTTGTGGTGGAGCGCGCAAAGGGCAATGCCGTTTTCCTCAACATCCGGGCCACCCGCCTGGTGCCATTTGATGTGGGCTGCCTCCAAGGCCACCAGGGTGTTGCCAACCCTGACATTAAAGCCGCATACCGCGCACTGATGTTCATAAGCCCGAATGATACGATCTCTGAAATACGGATCCCTTTTCCGTTTTTCAGATACCTCAAGTTCGGATTCCAATCCCACGGCCTGAAGGATGTCTTCATGTATAGAGGATGGGAAATTCGCCTCCAGTATGGCGTGCGCCAGTTCAACAGCGGTTTCAGGATACGCTTTCAGATGCTCGAATATTTCGTTGGTAAACCCACCGCCCACCTTTTGGGTCATGAGGTCGATTTTGCGGGCATCACCGCTGCGGTTGATTCTCACATTCCGCGCGTTTTTCAACTCCCATATGTCATCGTTTTGAAGTCTCCAGAAGGGATATTCCGGATTGTAGTTTTTTCGACTGGGACCAAAATCCATGAGGAGCTGTTTGAGCTTTTCATCGATTTCAAGGTAGGGGATGAACCGCTCCTGATTTCGTTGACCACGGGCCAGGGCATACAGCAGGAGCAGGGGTTTGTGGGGGGCACGTTGGGCGCCCTGTTTCCAGACGGTGATATTTTGAATGAGGGTTTGGAGATGGTGTTTGTTCATATCAAGGCTCTTACCTGACTGCGTTTAAGCTGTTTCGGCACAATGAATCTGGGACCTGAAGGGCTGACATTGATCACTTGACCGAATTCATTGAGCCAATCCCTGAACGGAACCAGAAGCTCGGGATTACAAAGAGAATCCGTCAATGCCAATCCGAGATTTTGGACCAAATGTGCCTTCGCCCGCTGTCCATCAAAGCGCCATTCACTCCGATTTACACTAACATATCGCTCAATAGACATTCCGGCAAAATCCAAAAGACTCGCCACTCCTGAATTTGAAGTGTCTGATGTACGAATGAATGTGTAAGCACAGAATTTACTCGGAGCAAAGCGCCCACTTTTGTCATCGTAAACAAAATAGGTGACGGTTCTTTTCCCCCACATTTTCTTTGCCGGTATTGTTTTCATTTCGAGGTTCCATGTTCTAATATTCAAAAGCACCTCCAGAACATTTCCCGCAAAATGTATCCTGGCACCGTTAAATGAAGAAAGGGGCTCCGCAACCTGAAAAACCCGCGACATCTCCGGGCATACATCGAGTTCGGCCTCACGGAGAGCACCGGACGGCATATGGTTGAAGTGCTTGATTTCACGCGCACTGAACTGCGGAAAAAGCGTCGTCTGAAATGCATCCATTCCCACCCGCCGCATCAATGACACAGCTGTTGCTCCCAGGTTCCTCCTGCCCTGGGCCACGTGGGCACTGACCATTGAAACAAAAATGTCCTTAAGCGGTTGCGGGTTGAAGAGGTGTGTTGCTGCAAACTTCACATGATTTGCCGCAGGATCAGCTCTGCTGACCTCGAATTCGATCCAGTAGCGCCTTGTTCCATCATCTTTTTGGAGCAGCACATCCGCTCGGGGTGTAAACCCCAGGATTCGACAAAGGTTTTTCGGAAGCACGGCGGCCTCTGATTGGCAGGACCAGCCCTGGGGCTTTTTGAGGGAGAATTCGCTTTGCAGAAACTGCGTCAGTACAGCCAATTTACAATACCCGGTTTAATCGGATTTCTTTATAGTTCAATAATCTGAAACCACACCATATTTCAACGTTTCAGCCTGCATCGCCATACGAACATTACCCGCCCCGTCGATTATTCTCAAACATCTGAACCGGCATGGCGTATTTCAGCTGCCAAACCACCCGTATGGGCCGTTCGCTCTCATAACTGACGATCCGTGCGGGGCCGAGAAATGTAAAGGGTACGGCCCATCCGTTGTTTTTTTTGCGATCTCGAGCAAAGAGCAAAATGGTGTACCCGCGGTCAATATGCTGCGTCAGGTTCATGCCCGCCTTTGAGCCCTGGGCCGTGTTGGACTGTGACTCCCAGTGCATCAATGCCCTGCTGATGGGATAGTCCGCATACATGGTGCCGGGGGAAAATTCGCGCTCGGTCTTCTGGAACGTCACCAGCAGGGCATATGCCTTGATTTCCGGGTAGTGTATCACACCGATTCCCCTTTGCCCCGGCGACATGAGGGTGGCTTTTCCCAAGGCGGCCTGGATATTCAACAAGCCATACCGAGCATGCAGCTCCAGCGGACAGGGAAACGGAAGATCAGGTATTCTCCCGTCCGCCTGGGTCTCTTCGGCACACCAGTTGAGAATCTCATTGAGATCCGACAAAATACTCGGGTTTTTCGCCAGCCGTGCAAAAGATTTTTCAATGGAATCGATTCCCAGGCCCCGACCGGCATCCCCCCACAGCCGATAGTGGACCGGCACCGCCGCGGCCCCCGAAACGGCTACCGCCCTTTCTACATTCCCTTGCCGTAGCTCCCCGACGACTTTCCGCACCGTGGAAACCTCTTTGGGTCCATCCATGAAAGAGGCCCGGATAAGACCTTTTTTTAGTTGCAAAAGATCCTTGTCCGTTGGTGCCGGTCCCAGGCGTGCCCTTGCTTTCCACCCGCTCCAGGAATCCTTTATCAAAATCTTTTCGGGTTCGTAATCATGGAAGCGAACAAAGTTCCCAAAGGTGAGCGGCTGCCTGGCTTCATTTTCAAAGGTCAGCAGCCGCTCCGGGATCTGAACAGCCAGGTTCCTGAGGTTCTGCCGAATGTTTTTGAGCACATACTCGCGCGAGAGACGGTCGAACTGAATGGCGCAGCCCGGCGGCAGGTGCGGAAAATTCATTTCCACTTCCCGATCAATGCCGAACCGATGCTTCGGCAGGAGCGCCTTCAGCTTGCTGTCCATTCGATATAGCCGATGGGCCTGCCCCACAAAGTCGAGCACCGTGAGGCACTCTTTTTCCGGCGCGTGCCGCAGACCTCGCCCCAGCTGCTGGAGAAAAACCGTGAGGCTCTCCGTGGGCCGCAGGAAAAGAACCGTATTCAGTTCCGGCACATCCAACCCCTCGTTGAAAACGTCCACCGTGAAGAGGAAGATCAGTTTTCCGCGTTTAAAGTCTTCCAGAAGGGAAACACGATGTTCATTGGATGTACCCGATACGAGTGCCGCTGAAGGGATCCCATGATCATTGAACATCTCCGCCATGAACGCGGCATGGCTAATGCTCACACAGAAACCGCTCCCTTTAACCCGGAGCATGTCCGGCTCATACCGGAGCAGGGTTGATAAAATAGTCTGCAAGCGCTGACGGGCCAGCGCGTGGGAGCCCGTGTACACTTTTTCAAGGGCGGAAATATCGTACTTCCCGCTCTTCCAGAACCGGTCCTGGTCCAATGAAACAGGGTCGGCCACCCCGAAGTAGTGAAAGGGGCAGAGGAGTTTTTCCGACAGAGCTTCGGGGAGCCGGATTTCGGCGGCAAAACGGTTGCCGAAATCCGCGGCCACGCTTTTGCCGTCCATGCGCTCGGGCGTGGCCGTCAGCCCGAGAAGGATTTCCGGTGAAAAACGGTCGAAAATATGACGATAACTGTCAGCGGTCCCGTGATGCGCCTCGTCAATGACGATATAATCGTAGAACCGTCTATCCACATGCTTCCAGAGCTTTCGACTCGAAAGCATGCCGATGGAGCAGAAGAGGTGTTCCAGCCGGGCCGGTTCGTGGTTCCCCACCAGCAGATCCCCGAAATTCCCGTCCCGCAGGACATTTCTGAAGGTGCCCGCGGCCTGTTCGAGGATCTCCTTTCGATGGGCCAGGAAGAGTAACCGCGCCTGTCCCTTTCTTTCCGCTAAAAACCGCCGGTAATCAAATGCTGAAATCACCGTCTTTCCGGTGCCCGTGGCGGCAATGACCAGGTTTCGTGTGCGACCATGTATAGCGCGTTCGCGCTTTAGCGCGTCCAGAATGCGCTCCTGGAAAGGGTGGGGTCTGAGGTCGAAAAACGGCATGTGTGACCTGTCGTCGGCCTTGCGGGCCCGCTGGATGGCTGCTCTGAAAGGCTCCGGGTTGCCGGGATCAAAGGGGGCAAATCCCCGACTGTGCCAGTAGGTCTCGAACTCCGCCGTAAATTTGTCCAGGATGTGGGCCATGTCCTGGGCGGTCACTTTCAGGTTCCATTCAAGTCCGGCGGTCATGGCCGCCCTGGACATATTGGCCGACCCGATGTAAGCGGACGAAAATCCGCTCAGCCGTTTGAAGTGATACGCTTTGGCATGTAAGCGGGTCCGATCCGTATCGTAGGAAACCTTAACCCTGACGTTGGGCAGACCGGCCAGCCATTCCACAGCCGGCGCGTCGGAAGCCCCCATGTAAGAGGTGGTCAATAAGCGCACCGGCACACCACGAGTGCGCAAATCTTCAAAGGCGGGCATCAGAAGCCTGAGCCCGGACCACTTGATAAAAGAGATGAGGATGTCTACTTCGTCCGCCGAGCGCATCTCTTCCTGGAGCTCGTGCACCAGCTGGGCCTCGTTCGGGGAGCCAGTGAAAAGGCTGCTTTCAACCATGGATGTGTGGGGCCGCGGCATGGCCCCGCGGCCATAATGCGGCGGGGTGATCTCAAGAAGGAGCGGCTTTTTGGCCCCTTTCAAATTTCGTTTTTCAAAACGCCCCTTTTCAGACCCCTTTGAAATGATGTCGACCAGACGATTGCACAGGGCAAGCCTTGTATCAGGATCCTTTTCTTCCCGAAGCGCCTGCTCCAGCACCTTCCCGATGAAATCAGCGTAACGGGCCGGCTGTTCCTCAAAATCGAGTTTTCCCAGCACGGAACGGAGTTCCGGAACCCGGTCCAGGGTCTCCCTCAAGTCCTCGTCCAGTAGGCGGTCGTACAAACCGTATGGAAGAACGCCGGTCACAGCGGGGATTCCTCTTTAAGCCCGGTCATTTTCAGAAAGGCGGAAAGAACCGGCCTGTCGGCCTCCGCCCAGTCCAGACCGAGCAGGTCGGCGGGTCTCAACCAGGCGGAAGCGGCATGCTCATGCAGTACCACCTTTCCTGCTTCCATGCCGCAGACGAATGGATAAAGGGTCACGGTGAAACCGTCGTACGCGTGGGTCACGGGTTCGAGGCCATCTTCGATGATGACGGATATTTCCAGCTCTTCCACAAGCTCCCGCTTCAGGCATACTTCGGGGGTTTCGCCCGGTTCAATTTTCCCGCCGGGGAATTCCCATTTGAGCGGCAGGCGCATCTGTTCGCTCCGCCGGACGGCGAGTATGCGACCGTCCCGATGGACGATGCCGCAGGATACGTGGATTGGTTTTGTGAGTTCACCTATCAAACTTCACCCCGTTCGATGTTCAATCATCCTGAAATGCCTCATGAAACAAATTGGAAAGCCCGTCATGGTATGCCCAGCCGATGCCGTCAGCGGATTCCATGATATCTTGAAGTCTGGTTTTGAAAGCAGCTCGTTCTTTTGACGGAAGCTCCAGAACAGTCTCAACAGCATATTCGTACATCTCCAGCATGGCATCGTAGAAATCCTCATCAATATCGCCATAGCTCAGCGTAAAATTGTTGCCGCATTCCACATAAAAAATCCTTAGCTCTGCTTCACCAGCAGGGTTATCCACCGCTTTACAGTATCTGTTGATGGCATCATTCGCGTTTTCAATCTCCAGGGTCTCATGATCTTCAAGATAAGGATGAACGGAGTCTTGAATGATCTTTTTGTATGTTGACAAAGGATCATCGCCAATTGAAAATCGTGTCAAGAAGAAGTCTTTGTTTTCTGATGACAATCCATATAAATCACGTATAAGTTCAGAAAATTGGGCTTTCTCGAATTTACTGATTCTTTTCTCTACGTCTTTCCAGCCCGGCTTTTTTTGTCTCTTTTTTCTTGCCATGCAAATTCTGTATTTGTTTGTGGGGACACTGTGTTCAACCGATACCCGTTTTGACCGGCAATGGTTTTCCCCTTTCAACTAAACGGACGCGGAGCGTCCCGGGTGCTTTCCCACGCTGGAGCGTGGGGACGAGGGGATCCTGTTTTTTCTCCGAGCACCGAAATGCATTCTGCCGACCCTATGGGACTCAGAGCGTCTGTCTGCCATGATCCCAGCAATGAATTGCCGGGCTATTTTCGTGTGTCCCCATGGGACAGGTTCGGAGTAGCTTTTCAGGTTTCGTTTTCAGCAGCTATAAGAATCAAGTAAAGCGTCCCCCGGAATTTTCCGAAAATGGAGTGTTTTTCAAGTACCGCATAAAATGGCCCGGTCACCTCCACCGGTTTGTTGGCCGGTTCCTTAATCTTCCCAAATCGGGTATTGCTCGGGATCAGGCCCGATAGCTTCAACCACTCTTGGATATTTAATACCCGCTTCCGGTTTTTTACCACCACGCGCTTTTCTAATTTCAAAGGTCCATTTATCCCCGAAGTCGAAAAGGTAATAGAGCTTTTTCCGGCCCAAGGGATAAATGTCCTTGAGTTTGATTTTTGCAAAGAGGCTCTCTCGGGCGGCCCAATCATCATTTTCGATCAAAGAATGCTTATGCGCCCATGGCGAAGAGCTATTCGCAAGATAGAACTCGAAGGGATGGTCATGACCGAAATTAACTGCATCCTGTGTCGTTCCATGTAAATCAACCAAATCCATGCTTTCGTCGATTTCGATAACGCGGATGCACGTCTCTTTCAAGTAACAACCCCTTACACACTCAATTCTGAGTTTAAATATCACAATATGACTCTCGATTAGGAGGTCAACAACCATGCTCACGGGTTGGGGTGTAGCGCCAGCGTAACCCCAATCCGAGTACGGCATGTTGTTGTGTGTTTAATACTCTTCAATGGTAATAGGGCCTTTGCCATAATCAATGACTTCTGTGTGAAATTCAATTTTGAACCATTCTTGAAAAAGCCTGAACGTTCTCTTTTGAGGCCATGCTTTTTCATCAGTATGCCATCCATAAAGTTCATATTGAAAAATAGGACTAAAGATTCTTTTGAGATAATTTATGGTCTCTTCTTCTGTATCAAAATGCGGGAGAAGAATTGCCGTGCAATCAGTTTGGAGCTCGTCGATTGACACTGGATCAACAGTTCCCGGAAGGGAATTTATCCAGTGAATATATGGATTTTTGGGCTTTAATACCGCAACTTGTCGATTGATAGAATCCATTATTTCCTTACACACAACAGTATCAATATCCGGAAAACTTTCCACCTATTACAATATCAAATTGCAAAATGCGGAAAATTCAAAAATATTCCGAGCGCATCCCTTTCATCTAAAGGAGCGCGGAGCGCCCCGGGTACGTTCCCATGCAGAGCATGGGAACGAGGGGCGATGGGGTCCGGCCCGCAAGCCGCTAACGGTTACCTCTTCCGGAGCCGCTGCCGGATCCTTTGCCGGAACCATCCTTGGTGCCTTGACCAGATCCCGCGCCATAACCCGAACCATCCTTGGGACGTTCTCCGGCGCCTGTCCCGTCTTTGGCACCGTAACCTTTGCCTTTTCCCTGGCCGGAACCGCTGCCGTCGCACTGACCGGAGCCGCTGCCTTTGCCCCCTCCCCCACCACCTCTGCCCCCTCCCCTGCGACCGCGGGCCAGAAGCATATTTGTGCCGTCATTCTGGAGATCAGCGGCCACCTGGGAGGCGGGTTGGGTTCGGGAGGAAAACCAGCCGCTGGCATCACCCGGGCCGGTATCCGCGCTTGCGGGTGTTCCCCAGGAGATGAGGGCCATGCCCAGTCCCATGCCAAGCACTTTTACCCATCCGGTACGCTTTCGCGAATTTTCGGTTATCCGTTTCATTATTGAGCTCCTTTCCGTGCCCCCGACCGCACTGGTCGGACACGGAGCGTCCCGGGTACGTTCCCACGCCGGAGCATGGGAACGAGAACAACGAGAATAGCCCAGGTTAAGAAATACAAAACCCCGCTCTCCATCTGTTCGGGAGTAACGGGGTTTTTAGCTCGATATAAACCATTCTTAATCCTCTTTTTTAATTGAATCAAAGAAGGAATACTGGCTCACGGATTCTTTATGATGTTGCCTACACCCAACTAGTCATTAAGTCAATATATATTTGATGCCGAACGCGGATTTATGATCGTTGCCCCGATTTCTCAGGGCCTCGTCCAGCATCAGGTATTACAGGCCCACGCTGTTGGTTGAGAGCAATAGGAAAAGCGCCAGATTTTTGCAGGACTGCTTCCGGCCGACTTTCGTCTGTGCCAGATAATTCTTGATAAGGGTATCCATGTTTGTGTCCCTCCTTGCGTTGAGCTTGAAGACATTCTAGCTGAGGGTTTTGACAGATGCGGTCACAGTTGGAGAAGTTTTTTCAAAAGATTTTCTACTTTTTTCGAAAGATCAGCGAAATAGCATTGCTTTTTTTGTTGAAAAATTCATTACTATTTGTTTAAACATTCTCAAGCCTTTGATTTATAGTTCTTAACACACCAACCAGAATCTTTTGATTTTCGGGAGGATATATATGGCCAGGGGCGATCAATTAGGCAGGCAGTGGAAAATCATTCAAATCCTTGTTTCATCAAAAAGAGGAAAATCGGCAGCTGAACTGGCTGATGAACTTGAATGTCATCCCCGGACCCTTTATCGGGATCTTGAGGCCCTTCAAGTAGCCGGTTTTCCCATTTATACCGATAGAGTGGATGGGAAAAACCTCTGGTCCCTTCTGGACACAATGAAACACCATATCCCTGTCCCGTTCAGCCTCACAGAGTTGATGGCCCTTTATTTCGGAAGGGACATGCTCAAGGTTTTTAAGGATACCGCCTTTTATGATTCCTTAGAGTCGCTTTTTCAGAAGGTCAAGACAACCCTCCCACCTGAATCCATAAAATATCTGGAAAACGTTGAGCAGACCCTTCACATGGGCATGAAACCCTACAAAGAATACGGCAAATTCAAGGCGATTTTGAACCGGGTCAACGATGCCGCCGTCAACCGGAAATCCATTGAAATCGTCTATTACACCATGAGTCGGAGGAAAGAGTCCCGGCGCCTTGTGGACCCCTACCGCATCTGGTTTTTCAACGGGACTTTTTACCTGATCGGTTTTTGTCACACGCGAAACGAAGTCAGGATATTCGCCCTTGACCGCATCAAGATGCTCCATCAAACAAAAGAGGCTTTCGAGATCCCCGAAGATTTCAATCTTGAGAAATTCGTGGGGTCGAGTTTCGGAGTGTATCAGGGAGAACCCGTACATATAAAGGTATGGTTTCATCCGGATATCGCGGGTTATATCAAAGAAAAGATCTGGCACGAATCGCAGCAGGTTCATCTCCGGGATGATGGTTCCATCATCTTTGAGGCTGAGGTTGCGGGAACTGATGAAATCAGGTTCTGGATCATGACCTGGGGGTCAAGGGCCGAGGTTTTAGAACCGGAGTCCTTGAGGGAAGAGATCAGGGCAGAGGCGGAAATGATGGCCAGCCGGTATGAGGTAAATACGGTAGAGGAAGAACGCCCGACTTACGGCGAACGGCCGTATGAACGTCCTTTGCAACGCAATTGACTCATCATCGACGATTCATTCCCGGCACCAATCCCGGAGGAGATTCCGGGAGGAAAGCAAGGGAAGAAAAAATGGGACCCATTTTTCCTAGCAAAGGAGGAGCCGAGCGTGGAAGATATGCTTGTTAAAAAAGGAGACGATATCGTTTGTGTGGCGCCAACAACAAGCCGCTTAATCGTGAAGCGCGAGGGACATAGCATTACCAGAAAAATCCCAAAACCCGTTGTTCTGGTGGATACACGTGAGCAGAATCCTTTGAGTTTCCATCACTTCCCTAACTGGATTGCCGGAACCAGGAAGCAGAAGCTCGATGCGGGTGATTACAGTGTAGAGGGGATGGAAGATCTGTTGATGATGGAACGGAAAAGTCTTTCTGATTTGATATCAACATTGATGCAGAACCGGATGCGGTTTTTCAAAACATGTGAACGTTTGGCCCAATATCGTTGGCGTGCCTTGCTTGTCGAGGCGAGTTATGAAGATATAAAATCACCATACGATGAAGGATATACAGAGGCCCATCCCAATGCTGTTTCGGGCTCACTCGATGCTCTTGAAGCCAAATTCGGTATTCCGGTCATTTACACATCGCAATTCCGACCTTTGGCTGAAGAGAAAGCCGCAAGTTGGCTTTCTAAACATTTCACATATTGGTATCTGGAAGAAAATGGTTTTGGTCGAGTATTACAGGAAGGCGATTTATAATCATCTCAACTGTGCCCTATTTCACATCCTTTTCCTTCTCGATTTTCGAAAGAGCTGACCGTATTTTTGTCACATCCCCTTCTGCGCCATGATATGAACCGCTCTCTTTACCGTGGATTGCCTCATGATCAAGTAAATCCACATATTCCCGGGCGGAATGGACGACCTCCTCAATGTCCTGTTTTTTTAGCGCAACATATATATTTCGCACATAATTTACCTTATGAACTATGTCTGCATTCTCAAGTGAGTCAGTCATCTCCCAACTGTAACGGATGAGTTCTTTTTTGCCAGGTGAAAGAAGTCTTGTGTCATCCCATTTCTCAGGATCACGTACTTCGGGTGGCGGGAGTGTCCCTGGTTCATGGAGCTCAGCCTCGGAATTTGGCGTATGGTCTTCAGGCGATGCAAATGAGCTGAATTCCCTTACATGACCACACGCAAGACAAGTCCAGAAATAAAGGTATTCCTGATCTTGATCCTCATCCTCACGTATGTTTTCTTCATAATGATCCGGCATTTCACGAAGCCAGGCGGTACATTTCCCGCATTGAACTTGTCCCCAGTGGCTTTTTCCTTTTCCACCATACTCAACCAGTTGAGCCATAATTGATTTCCTTTCGTTCAGTTTACAGGTATCTTAGCAGACGGTTTTGACAGATCCGGTCACAACTTGAATGCTTTTTTCAGAAAAACCTGTCTCGGCAGAAAAATATTGAGCTATCATAACAATAGATAGATCATTGTTGAAATTGGGGGTAATATGTGGTTAAATATTCAAAATCTCAGTGGTATTTGTTTTAACTTCACTGCTGGGGTGGCGTTGGACGAACCGGCGTCATGATTGGATGCTGGCTGGCTCGACATGGGTATAAGGGGCAAGCCGCATTAGGGCGTCTTCACAAACTTTGGCAGAAGTGCCCCAAATCACTTCATAGAAAGTCTCCCGAAACGAAAGAGCAAGAACGGTACATCTTGGGGTGGGAGGAATCTACATGATTACAGAGCAAATGCGCTATCAGGGTTGCATGATAGGACTGGCTGCGGGAGATGCGCTTGGGACTACCGTCGAGTTTAAGTCACCCGGCAGCTTTTCTCCTTTAACCGATATCGTTGGGGGGGGTCCATTCAGGTTGGAACCTGGGCAGTGGACGGACGATACGTCTATGGCCCTTTGTCTTGCGGAAAGTTTGATCGAAAAGAAAGGGTTTGATCCCAAAGATCAAATGGAACGGTATTGTCGATGGTATCGGGAAGGTTATATGAGTAGCAACGGGAGGTGTTTTGACATTGGAAGCACGGTGCGAAGTGCTTTGGAAGATTTCGAGGAAACAGGTAATCCCATCTCCGGTCCCACAGGTTCCCGTTCAGCGGGAAACGGTTCCATCATGAGACTGGCACCGGTGCCACTTTTGTATGCCGATTTCCCTGAAACAGCCATTGAGCTTTCCGGGAAAAGCTCCACCACAACACATGGCACCGAGGCCTGTATTGATGCCTGCCGCTATTTTGGAGGGCTTATTGTGGGCGCCGTCAAAGGGGCTTCCAGAAAAGAACTTCTTTCGCCGGGGTATCGGCCGGATGGCCGCTCCTGGCAGAAAGACGATCTGGTTGAAGAAATTTTTGAAATCGCAGAGGGCAGGTACAAATATAAAGAACCACCCGAAATCAAGGGCACCGGCTATGTGGTAAAGTCGCTGGAAGCAGCACTCTGGGCCTTCTGCCATTCCACTTCTTTTAAAGACGGGTGCCTTCTGGCCGTCAACCTGGGAGATGACGCAGACACGACCGGCGCCGTGTATGGTCAACTGGCAGGGGCATTTTATGGCGTAAATGATATCCTTGGCGATTGGGTTCAAAAAATCGCACATAGAAAGCTAATCGAATCTCTCACCAAGAAGCTTTTTGACCTCAGCGACCGTATTCAACAGAAACATTTTGAAAACTAAAGACCCGCGACTGCTGCATACTTATTACGATCTTTGGGCGCCTTTTCTCTGCCCGGAATGTGGCGAATGTTACACCGACGAGGAATGAAATAACGGAAACAATGGATTTGGCTACTGTCCGGAAAAGCATCGTCGTAGGATAGAGGAAAGGTGATAGGGAAAGCGTCAGCTTACAATAATGTTCGGCAGCTGTCGGATTCCTTTATCTTTTATGACCTGTTCCAGGATTAGGTTTTCTACAGGACGCAGGTCGCGTATCGCGAAATAGGTATTGTTGGCAGCGTTGTATTGAAAAGACCTATCAACGGTGTCCAAAACGTTGGCCCATCCTGCACCGAAATAGTTTCGGAAAGTCTTTTTCAGTTCCTCTTCTGTAACAAATTCTGGGACTTCAAGCCAGGCCTTGTGGAGGCTGCCAACGGCAACCACTCGGCGTGGGATTATTCATCCGGTTTCATAGAAATAGGCCGGGAATGAAAAGGCCGTGCCGTCCGAAATCCTGGCACTCAGATCAGAGAGAACCGCCCCGTCCATCGTACCAAAAACAACAAAAGAATGCCTGGTAGTGATCTCAAGTATCCCAGGCAGACGGCCACAGCCGATTGCAACTATGAGCGCTCCTTTTCCCACATCAACTCCCTGTTCCCAACCCTGGTCAGTTCAAAATCAGGGTCAATAGGTGCTTCATGATTAGACTCCTACTGCCGTCCCGATGGGACTCAGGCATTCCGCTGTTATTATCCCGGTAATGAATTGCCGGGCTATTTTCGGTGTCCCCATGGGACAGTGAATTTGCGCAGTGGGGAACATCCACAAGTGCATCCAGAATCAAATGTCACCCTTTAATACATGTTCAATTTGACATAAACTTTTAAACATATAAACGTCCCCATTCCCAGAGGATTTTGACAGATGCGGTCACAGTTGGAAAGTTTTTTCAAAAGATTTTCTACTTTTTTCGAAAGATCAGCGAAATAGTATTACTATTTTTGTTGAAAAATTCATTGTCCCGTTCAGCCTCACGGAGTTGATGGCCCTTTATTTCGGAAGGGACATGCTCAAGGTTTTTAAGGATACCGCCTTTTATGATTCCTTAGAGTCGCTTTTTCAGAAGGTCAAGACAACCCTTCCACCTGAATCCATAAAGTATCTGGAAAACGTTGAGCAGACGCTTCACATGGGCATGAAACCCTACAAGGAATACGGCAAATTCAAGGGGATTTTGAACCGGGTCAACGATGCCGCCGTCAACCGGAAATCCATTGAAATCGTCTATTACACCATGAGTCGGAGGAAAGAGTCCCGGCGCCTGGTGGACCCCTACCGCATCTGGTTTTTCGTCACACGCGAAACGAAGTCAGGATATTCGCTCTTGACCGCATCAAGATGCTCCATCAAACAAAAGAGACTTTTGAAATCCCCGAAGATTTCAACCTTGAGAAATTCGTGGGGTCGAGCTTCGGAGTGTATCAGGGAGAACCCGTATATATAAAGGTATGGTTTCATGCCGATGTCGCCGGCTACATCAAAGAAAAGATCTGGCACGAATCGCAGCAGGTCCATCTCCGGGATGATGGGTCCATCATCTTTGAGGCTGAGGTTGCGGGAACTGATGAAATCAGGTTCTGGATCATGACCTGGGGGTCAAGGGCCGAGGTTTTAGAACCGGAGTCCTTGAGGGAAGAGATCAGGACAGAGGCGGAAATGATGGCCAGCCGGTATGAGGTAAATACGGTAGCGGAAGAACGCCCGCCTTACGGTGAACGGCCGTACCAGCCCAGGGCAACGCCCTGGGAATAGGTTGCAAAGGTTGTTGAGCCCTGAAAGGGCGTGACAGTATACGAATAAGTGACAGGCTGGATCATTTATGTAACGCCCTTTCAGGGCTGATATTGCTATTAAATTCTCACCCAGGGCGTTGCCCTGGGCTAATATGTAGTGCCCTTTCAGGGCTGGATCAGGAAGGTATCAATTGAGTTGCTTCGCTGCAAGCGGGACTCATCCCCGGACATCTTCCCGGTGGTTTTATGACGCCCTAATCGTCCATCTTCATAATAATGGTGGTATTACCCTTATTGTCGATTATAGCGTAGGCGTCATCATCGAGATAATCATAGCTGATGACATTCAGGACCTTTGTAGGTCCATCATCACTGGTTATAACGTAAGTATCCATTTCTCCTGGTGCCGGTTTTTCTATAATAGGTGAAAAAATGAAATCCCCTGCGAAAGAGCAGGTTGCGAACAAACAGATAATAGAAACTGCAATTATGACTTTTTTCATTGTTCCCCTCCCATTTTGGATTGTGGAATTCATATTCTGGAGGACATTATAACAGAGGGGTTTGACAGATCCGGTCATAACTTGATCATTTTTTTATGGGGATTTCACTTTTTCAGCAAAATTCAGTGCCCCATCAATCGGATATTTACGCTATCGCCCTTTTTAGCAACCCATATCGTCAACACCAAAGCTGCCGAGATAGCCTGCCGGATCGCTTGTAAATTTGTCGGAATTGGGATAAACTCGACAACAAATATCACGGTGAATTTAAAAATGATCCGTTTTTCCAGAACTATATTCTCCATTGTCATCTTGATTCTTTTCCTGTCCGTTGAATCTTCAAACGGTTACAGCGACATCGATGTGAAGCTTTTCAATCAGCCTTGAAAATAAAAAAGGCAATAGAAAAATAATGAAGAACCCAGACAGAGAAACAGTATCACGACTTGAAGCCCTTCCCAATATTGGCAAAGCGATAGCGAATAAGCTTCAATTGATTGGCATTGACAATCCAAGGAAGCTGATTGGAGAAGAGGCATTTGCGTTATACGAAGCGCTTTGCACAAAATCAGGGAAAAGGCATGATCCCTGTGTTATTGATGTGTTTATGTCGGTGATCTATTTTATGGAAGGGGGAGAGCCTCTTCCCTGGTGGTCATTTACCGGGGAACGAAGAATGAAAATTGCTCAAAAAAAATCCTGAAGGAATCCGATACTGAAGTTCCCGCTGAATTAGGTGATAATCATGAATCTGGTTGCAGTGATAGGAAGCCCTCGAAAAGGCAAAGCAACTGACACATTGGTTGACAAGGCAATTGAAGGTGCCATATCCAAGAACCCCAGTTGGCTGGTGAAAAAGTTAAATTTGGTCGATTACGATATTCAATATTGCAGGAACTGTCTGGTCTGCCGGGATGCGAAAACGGAGGAACCCCTTTCAAAATGCGTTATCAAGGATGGGATGTCTCAGATCTTCGAATTTCTGCTGGAATCCGATGCGCTTATTTTTGGAACACCGGTTCATTCAGGATACCCCACAGCGCTGATGATGGCATTTCTCGAAAGAATCACATGGACATTGGCGAAACCTGAGAAAAGCTACTTTACAGCACATGGATGCCCTCTTCCTAGATCCGGCAAGAAACGAAAGTCGATTATTATTGTCACATCCGGAGTTGTCCCGCCGCTATACAGATGGTTTTGCGATTCGGCAACCAAGTGCATCAGAGGAATTTCACGGGAGTCGTTGAATTCTAAAACGGTAGGCGATATGTATGCCGGTGATGTTGAGAACAGAGGGGTCGATTACTATTTTGAAAAGGCGATCAAACTCGGTCAGAAACTTGCTTGACGCTGCTTAGGGAGAGGGATTTTTTGATCTTGCAGTTTGCCAATTCTTATGGAATATGGGGCACTAGTTCTGGGGGGCTGGTAAAAAAGTAAAAATCAATTTGTTCAACCGATACCCGTTTTGACCGGCAATGGCCCTTCCCTTCTCAACTAAATGGACGCGGAGCGCCCCGGGTACGTTCCCACGCAGAGCATGGGAACGAGGGAGTCCGTCTTGCGAACCGCTAACGGTTACCTCTTCCGGAGCCGCTGCCGGATCCTTTGCCGGAACCATCCTTGGTGCCTTGACCAGATCCCGCGCCATAACCCGAACCATCCTTGGGACGTTCTCCGGCGCCTGTCCCGTCTTTGGCACCGTAACCTTTGCCTTTTCCCTGGCCGGAACCGCTGCCGTCGCACTGCCCGGAGCCGCCGCCTTTGCCACCTCCCCCACCACCTCTGCCACCCCCACCACCCCGACCGCCGCGGGCCAGAAGGATATTCATGTCGTTGTTGAGGAGATCAACGGCCACCCGGGGAGCGGGTTGGGTTCGGGGCGAAAACCAGCCGCAGACATCACCCGGACCGGTATCCGCGCTTGCGGGTGTTCCCCAGGAGATGAGGGCCATGCCCAGTCCCATGCCAAGCACTTTTACCCATACTGTACGCTTTCGCGAATTTTCGGTTATGCGTTTCATTATTGAGCTCCTTTCTGTGCTCCAGGCCGCCCTGATCGGAAGTGGCGTTTCCCGGGTACGTTCCCACGCTGGAGCGTGGGAACGAGGGGGTTCTGTTTTTTTCCGAGCACCGAAATGCATTCTGCCGTCCCGATGGGACTCAGGGCATCTGTCTGACATTATCCCGGCAATGAATTGCCGGGCTATTTTCGGATGTCCCCATGGGACAGTGAATTTGCGCAGTGGGGGACATCCATAAGTGCGTGCAGAATCAAATGCCACCCCTTTAATACATGTTCAATTTGACATAAACTTTTAAACTTATGGGATGTCCCCATTCCTCGGTTCATGGCGCGTTTGGCGTGTTCCTGGCGGGTTCCCCCATTCCTCAAGGATGACGTGTTTGGCGGGTTCATGACGGGTTCTTTTCTCCCTTGCCAACGGTGGGAATCGGTTTAGCAATTACATAATGCGCCGACTGTCCGGTTCCACCCACCTTATTGAAAATTCCGAGATCTGTAAGTTGCCTGAGTTCTCTTAGGGCCGTTCTCGGAGATACTCCCGTCAAATTCCGGTACTGAGCATTATTAATGTGGCCCCCAACTTTCACATGTTTAATTGCCTTTTGTTGCCTATCACTCAAATGGAGCTTTGTCAGTACCTCATCCGTCAGCCAGTCGCGCCAAACCGTCACAACGAAATACGGCCCGCGTTGTTCAAAGTCCGGTTCGGGAAGCTCAGCTTTTCGGCAGTCGGCAATCATATCCGTTGTTCCGGTTCCGGCTTTTTCCACGTACTTTATGCGGTAAAGCGGTTCGGCGATCAAAGGATTTCGCGGCATCGGCCCATGGGGTTCGCGCAGAAGTTGAGGTGTAAGTTCAGGCGGAAGTTCACCTGGGTTCCACACCTCCATGCGATCGGCAAAAACAATGACCTGGACAAAACCGTTGCTCCTGTAATTTCGATGGGCGACGGCATTAACAATGGCCTCCAGGATACCCGTTTTGACCGGCAATGGTCTTTCCCCTTTCAACTAAACTCCCGGGTACGTTCCCACGCTGGAGCGTGGGAACGAGGGGGTTCTGTTTTCCGGGCGACGAAATACATTCTGCCGTCCCGATGGGACTCAGGCATCGGGCTGTTATTATCCCGGCAATGAATTGCCGGGCTATTTTCGGGTGTCCCCATGGGACAGGTACGGAGTAGATTTTCAGGCTCCGCCTTCAGCCGTTATGAAAAACAAGTATGCCCCCGGAATTTTCGTGAGTTTAAATATCAGTAACAGTTCACAGGGTGCAGTTATCAGGGTGCAGGAGGCCGAATCTGGTTGCGGGTTCATAAACTCAGTTTGGAGGTCCATGAATCCCTGACCAAAATTCAAGGACTCATGAACATCCGAAAGATCATTTAATAACTGCGCCCTCCACATATCCTGCGAAAGGCCGCCACATGTAGCGTTTGGTCGACCAATCCATACTCTGGAACATGAGTACCCTGATCAAGTTCTTGTTTGGATTTACACCAAAGAGAGTCCCGCCCAAACCGACCCAAAAAAAAGTGCCGGGCTCTATGGGTCCAGCTGGCTTATTAAAAACTGCTACGCCAAGTCCAAAACCCGCAAAAGGCCCGGGAAAGTATTGTGGATCTGTTCGGTTGCCAAGAGGTCCAATGTGGTCTTTTGTCATCAGAGCAACAGCTTTTTTGTTGAGGAGTCTGACGCCGTCGAGTTCACCTCCATTTATCAACATCTGGAGAAAGCGTGCATAATCACCCGCTGTGGATACCAAACCGCCACCACCGGACAGAAATTTAGGGGGAACGGAGACATCCAAAAATCGTTTATCTTTGGGTTGAGCCAGCCGGTTGAATTTTTCCGGCTTCACATAAAAACCGGTGTCAACCATTTTCAAGGGCTTGAAAATACGGTTTTCCAGAAACTGGTCCAGCGATTTTCCAGAGACAACCTCGATAAGTCTTCCCAAAACATCCGTTGACCGGCCATACTCCCATCGGGTGCCCGGTTCAGAAGCAAGTGGTAATTTTCCCATCTTTTGAACGAATTCTTCAGTTGTGAAATTTTGAAAGTGAATTCTTTTTTCCTTGTACATGGCTTTCACTTTTGAGGCAAAAAAGATCCCGTAAGTCATACCGGATGTATGTTTAAGGAGGTCCAGGATGGTAATTTCCCGTTTGGAAGGAACCAATTTAAATTCTCCACCCGGTCCTTCTACGCCCACCTTTAAGTCCTTTAATACAGGGATGTATTTTGAAATAGGATCGTCAAGTGAAATTTTACCTTCCTCCATCAACATGAGTACAGCAACGGTAATGACAGGCTTCGTCATGGAATAAATACGGAAAATGTCATCCGTTTTCATGGGTGAATCAGTGAGTTCATCCCTTAGCCCAAAGCTCTCGAGATAAGCAATCTTACCGTCTCGGGCTACCAACACAACGGCTCCGGGAATCCTATCTTCTTCAACACTTGTTTGAATGAATTTACCAAGTTCTGCAAGTTTTTCAGAAGATAAACCAACATCTTCTGGTTTTGCATTGGGCAATGAGTACGTTTTCGCTGTGCCCTCATCTTTCACCTCTGAGGAAAAGCAAGGCAGGGCGAAAGAGAGGCTCAAAAATAAGCCGGCCGATAATACAGCAATGAGTAAACGGTTTATTCCAAATCGATTTTTCATGGGTTTTCCTTTCAAATTGTAAAACGGGGAAAATTTAAAAATATTCCGAGCGCATCCCTTTTATCTCTAATCTAAGGAGCGCGGTGCGCCCCGGATGCGTTCCCACGCAAGAGCATGGGAACGAGAATAGCCCGAGTTAAAAAAACAAAACCCCGCTCTCCATCTGTTCGGGAGTAACGGGGTTTTTAGCTCGATTTAAACCATTCTTAATCCTCTTTTTTTCATTGAATCAAAGAAGGGATACTGGTTCACGAATTCTTTACAATGTTGCCTACTCCTAACTAGTCATTAAGTCAATATATATTTGATGTCAAACGCGGATTTTTAATCGTTGCCCCGATTGCCAAAGGCCTCATCCAGTATCAGGTATTCCAGACCCACGCTTTATGTTGCGAGCAAAAATTAAGTATCGTGTTTGCAAAAAATCAGGGAAAAGGCATGATCCCTGTGTTATTGATGTGTTTATGTCGGTGATCTATTTTATGGAAGGGGGAGAGCCTCTTCCCTGGTGGTCATTTACCGAGGAACGAAAAAAATATTCCGAGCGGATACGTTCCCACGCAGAGCATGGGAACGCGGGAAACCAAACTTCCGGGTGTCATGAAAAAGAGCCTTATTACTTACGGAAACCCTGACCGCCGCCTGATTTATTACCGGTACCTTCCTTAATTGGTGTAACGGGATAGCCCTCTTCGTCAACCATGCCCCGTTCCATTTCAGCGGTCAGTATATCGTCAATTTGGTCTTGGTCTAAATACTGGGCCGAATACTTTTCGTTATTAATGGAGAGTTGGTACGCAAATGCCCTTAAATGGTTCCTGGACCCCTTGGCCAGGTTTTGATAGACGGTTTTGACATCAACGTTATCCGTTTCTGCTAGAAATTCGTAGAGATCGAAAAGATCCAGGTCTTCAATGGTGGCCCCCACAAAAAGGGCATCAACAAGCGACAAATTCCCCATGGCCGTAAGTTCCTCATACAATTCCGACATCTCTTCCGAAGAAAATGCCCCCACTGTAGAATCAACCACAGGATCTGTCAGACCGTACTTATCCAGCAAAAACTTGACCGCCGTCATATGTTGTTGTTCGGATTGCGAAATATTGTTGAAAATGGCCAAACCCCATTTTTCGTAAAGTGTCACGTAAACGTCCCGTGCCAGTTTTTCCTCCTCCCGCATCTGAATAAGCCCTTCGATTTCCACTTCACTCAACGCTTCATATGGCAACCCGGCAATGACAGAGGATAAACCCATCTGATTTCCATTCTTTCCATTTCCAGAGCCTTGTCGAGCCTCTACGGTCATAGCGAAAACGAGGATTCCCAGAACCGCAAGAATCCCCACACTTCTTATGAATTTTTTCCTGAATTGCATGATACCTACCTCCTGAAGTCAACCTGATTGATTTTGAAAAAGATTCCGGAAAGTCGTCCTTAGAGTCTGTTTGAAAATTTTCAGGACCCACCTCCGAAAAAAACGTGGTTTTGTTATTTCCATATCAAGAAGCATGCCAAAACCGGAAAAAGATAGTACTGGCAATAATATCAGTATGTTATTTATTAGGATACGGTCGAGGAAATTTCTCGAATTTCGACATGTTTTGCCTTTGTTCGACAAAAATGTCGAGTGTACTGGTGGGGACGCTGGTAAAAAAAGTAAAAATCTATTTGTTCAACCGATACCCGTTTTGACCGGCAATGGCCTTTCCCCTTTCAAGTAAATGGACACGGAGCGTCCCGGGTGCGTTCCCACGCAGAGCATGGGAACGGGAAAGTCGATGGGGAGACTGCATGGTTTAGAGGCCGGAAGGGCCGTGACATACCAGCCCGGGGCAATGCCCCGGGAATAACAGGTTACAAGATTTCATAATAAGTATCTGATGGGTTGTCATTAAGCATAAGGCGAATTTGGGCCAATTCGATTTTCTGCTAAACAAGTATTTG
>Ga0233437_1002422_pt1 | contig 28227 bp, 21 predicted proteins | sample SI_122_August201_FD_182714 | JGI IMG/M metagenome (GOLD analysis project Ga0233437, IMG submission 182714) | Seawater microbial communities from Saanich Inlet, British Columbia, Canada - SI_122_August2016_200_MG | ecosystem: Environmental > Aquatic > Marine > Inlet | place: Canada: British... | reverse complement strand
AACTGGTCGCTCGCATATTTGCTGTTATTGAGAGAGGAACACCCTATGTGAACACTGCAAAGTTCGCAGCCTGAAAAAAATGAGCTAGAAATTTGGTTTAGTCTTAGAATACGTAACCTCGCAACCATTCCCCCCCTTTTCGTATCTTCACGCCCATAAGAATTGTTTGACATGAAGACAAATTTTCGAATCTGGAATCGGCTGGCCGGCTGGTCAACTTTTTTAATAGCTTTTATCACCTATTATCTTACTATGGAACCCACAGTATCATGGTGGGATTGTGGTGAGTTTATTGCTTCTGCATCTAAACTGGAAGTTGGACACCCCCCAGGGGCTTCCTTGTTTATGCTTATCGGCCGTGTGTTTGCTTCCATCGCTCCCGATCCTACGAAGGTGGCCTGGATAATTAACCTGATTTCTGTTCTGGCAAGTGCATTTACAGTGCTTTTTTTGTTTTGGACCATAACGCATATGGGTCGAAAACTTATTGCTTGGAATAAAGCTTACTCACTTACAGAAAAGATAATGATAATAGGTGCAGGATTGGTGGGAAGCCTGGTTTTCGCTTTTTCAGATTCTTTTTGGTTTTCAGCTGTCGAAGGGGAAGTATATGCTTTGTCATCATTGTTCACAGCAGTGGTTTTTTGGGCAATTCTTAAATGGGAGGCTGAATGGGATAATCCTTATGCTTTGAGATGGATTTTATTGATCGCTTATCTGATGGGATTGTCGATTGGAATTCACCTCCTTAACCTTCTTGCAATTCCGGCTATTGTATTCATATACTATTTCAAAAAATATCCCACCTCCCTAAAGGGAATATTATTGACTTTCGCTCTGTCGGTTTTCCTCGTGTTGTTTATCATGTATGGTGTAATTCCGGGAGTGGTTACTCTGGCTTCATGGTTTGAATTGTTTTTTATAAATCTCTTTGGTTTACCATTTAATTCAGGGGTAATCATATTTGCCATTTTAATTATCGGATTAACTGCCTGGGGGATTTATGAGACACATAAGCGGGGTAAAGTGCTATGGAATACAGTGTTATTGGCTTTTTCAGTTATTATGCTTGGATATTCATCTTATGCAACCATTGTGGTGAGGGCCAATGCAAATCCACCAATGGAGCAGAATAATCCTGATGAGGTGTTCAAATTGATAAAATACCTGAACCGGGAACAATATGGAGACCATCCTTTGTTGTATGGAGCATATTTCAATGCTCCTGTTATCGGACAGAAAAAAGGAAAGCCAACCTATACACGGATAGATGGAAAGTACGAAATTACAGATCGTGTTAATAAACGGGTATATGATAAGCGATTCATGACGATATTCCCTCGTATGTGGCACAACAGTCCTGCACATGAAGCATCATATAATGAATGGGCTCAGATTGAGGGCAGTCCGATTCAAGTGAAAAATAACGAGGGAGAACCTAAGCTGATTAACAAACCAAAATTCGGAGAGAACCTCAGGTTTTTCTTCTCATATCAGTTGGGACATATGTACTTCCGTTATTTCATGTGGAATTTTGTTGGGCGTCAGGATGATATCCAGTCGCACGGAGGGATACAGCATGGAAATTGGATGAGTGGAATAAAGTTTATTGATGAGGCCAGGTTGGGTCCACTGGATAAACTACCGGATACAGCCAGGAATCACAGAGCCAGGAATGTGTATTATTTCCTGCCGTTTCTATTAGGTTTGTTTGGAGTTATCCATCAATACAGAAAGGGAAACAAGGATTTCTGGGTGATTTTTCTATTATTCCTGTACACCGGAATAGCTATAGTTGTATACCTGAATCAATGGCCTAACCAGCCACGAGAAAGGGATTATGCATTTGCCGGCTCCTATTATTCGTTTGCCATTTGGGTTGGATTAGGAGTTTTGGGCCTGTTTAGTGCTTTGAAGAGAAAAGCAAACTCTGAATCCCGATCATGGACCGAAACAAGATTTGGCCCCCTGGGAGGGATTGGGATTGTTTTGCTTGGATTGTTGATTCCCACCTTAATGGCTTTTGAAAATTGGGATGATCACGATCGCTCAAATCGATATATGGCTCGGGATTTTGCATACAACTACTTGAATTCGTGTGCCCCCAATGCTATTTTATTTACAAATGGGGATAATGATACCTTCCCATTATGGTATGCTCAGGAGGTTGAAGGTGTTAGAACTGACGTTCGGGTAATCTGTTTACCTTACCTCGCAGCCGACTGGTATATTGAGCAAATGACACGTAAGGCATATGAATCTGAACCCATTCCATTTAGTCTTAGCCCTGAGCAATATCGTATGGGAAAACGTGACTACCTCCCGTTTTTTCAACGTATTGAAGGGGCAGTTAACCTGAAAGATGCGATAGATTTTGTTGCTTCGGATGATGAGGGATCAAAAGTTCCATTACGGGATGGGACATCAATTGATCATTTTCCGACAAATAAGTTTAAACTGCCTGTCGATTCAGCAAAAGTAGTTCGGAATGGTACTGTTCCGCCCGAAGATGCTGATAAAATTGTTCCTGAAATAGTTTGGGAAATAAAGCGGGGGGGAATCGGAAAAAATGACCTGATGATTCTGGATTTACTAGCGCATAACAACTGGGATCGTCCTGTATATTTCACCTCCATCATGCATCAGAATATGAATGGATTAAAAGATTATTTCAGATTAGAAGGACTTGCATATCGCTTTGTACCTATAAAAAATAGTCCGGAGTCAGGTCAGACTGCCAATATTAACACCACTATTTTATATGATAATTTCATGCATGTTTTCGATTGGGGAAATATGGAAGATCCGAAAACATGGGTAGATTACTATACTCAGCGAACATCGATAATTTTAAGAATCAGATATAATCATATTCAACTGGCTGATGCATTAAGAGCAGAGGGGAAAATTGAAAAGTCAAATGCTGTTTTAGACCGAATTGTTGAAATTATGCCCGGAAGTCAGTTCCCGATGGATGTTTTTACAATTGGAATTGCTGAATCCTATTTTCGAAATGGTGAATCAGAAAAAGCAATCAGCTTAATCAAAACCTATCTTGAGGTCGTTTATGATGACCTGGCTTATTTTCTCGATATCCAGAAAAAATATGGTAATGCCATGAACGCAGAGGCTCAGCAAACAGCCACGGTACTTAATGAGATTATGCGATTAGTTGAAGAATTTGAACAAACAGAGTTAAGTCAGGAAATTGAATCACGTGTTAATCTCCTGGTGAAATCGGGTTCATGAAAATTAAACTGTCAAAGCGGATAAAAATCAGATTGATTGTCAGACCTCCTAATTGGGCCAGGTTTTTTTCAGGCCCGATCATCTGGAGAATGGATGGTAGCGAGAATAAATTATATCTGACTTTCGACGATGGTCCGATTCCGGAGTTGACCCCATGGATTTTAGGTGTTTTGAAGCAACATCAGGCGAAAGCAACTTTTTTTTGTGTTGGTGATAATGTACGTAAGTACCCGGATATTTATAAGCAGATCAGAGAGGAAGGCCATGGCATTGGTAATCATACATTCAGTCATCTGAATGGCTTCAGAACCAGTATTCGGCGATATGTAAGGGATGTGTACCGGGGAAGAAAATATATTGAATCAAAACTGTTCCGCCCACCATATGGCAGACTGCGTGGGAATGCCAGACGCTTGTTAAGGGCAAGATACAGAATCATTCTCTGGGATGTTCTCAGTATGGACTATGATCAGGGAATGGAGGGTAGACAAATTGTACGGAATGTGATTGGGAATATTAAGCCTGGTTCCATAATTGTTTTTCATGATAACAGTAAAGCCAGGGCTAATCTGGAGTATGCTTTACCTCGAATATTAGAGTATTATTCGAAAAGAGGATATGAATTTGCTAATTTGCAAACTGAACTTGAAAGTAAATAATATACCATCTCATGAATGTACTAATCTTAGGATCAGGAGGAAGAGAACATGCTCTTAGTTGGAAGATAGCACGAAGTCCCTTATTGAAGAAGTTATTTATTGCTCCCGGTAACTCGGGAACATCTGAGCTGGGAACAAATGTGGATATGAATCCCGGGGATTTTGCTTCAATTGTTGAATTCATCCGTGATTTTGCAATTGATCTTATTGTTGTCGGCCCTGAAGATCCATTGGTTAATGGGCTTCATGATTTTATCCGGCAGGAGCCCTTTTTTAAAAATATTGTAATAGTTGGGCCTGCGAAGGCTGGAGCAAAGCTTGAAGGGAGTAAGGAGTTTGCTAAAGAATTTATGACACGGTATGGGATTCCAACTGCACGGTATGCCAGCTTCACCAGAGATGAGCTGACAGATGGCAAGGCCTATATTGAAACTATGAAGCCACCATATGTTTTGAAAGCCGATGGACTTGCAGCCGGTAAAGGGGTGCTGATTATGACTGATCTTGACAATACACTTGATGAACTTGAGGCCATGCTTGACGGGAAGTTTGGTATTGCATCATCTAAAGTGGTGGTTGAGGAGTTTTTAAAGGGAGTTGAATTATCTGTGTTTGTATTAACTGATGGAGAATCATATCATATCTTACCTGAAGCAAAGGACTATAAACGAATTGGGGAGGGTGATACAGGTTTAAACACTGGCGGTATGGGTGCAGTTTCTCCTGTTCCCTTTGCTGATGATGAGTTCATGAAAAAGGTTGTTGACAGAGTTATTGAACCAACTATCTCAGGTTTGAAAGATCAGGGAATCCCATATGAAGGATTTATTTTTTTCGGACTGATTAATGTCGATGGGAATCCTTTTGTTATTGAATATAATGTGCGGATGGGTGATCCCGAAGCTGAAGTAGTCATACCAAGAATTGAATCAGACTTGCTTGAGCTTATGTCAAAAATGGGATCTCCTGAATTTGCTAACTGTCAGATTAAGTTTGACAAACGGGCAGCAACTACAGTAATGATGGTTTCGGGTGGATATCCTGAGGCATATGAGAAAGAAAAGGAGATAACAGGACTGGATAATGTAGATGATTCAATTATTTTTCATGCGGGAGCTAAACTATCGGATGGAAAAGTATTGAGCTCCGGGGGTCGTGTTCTTGCTGTGACTTCGCTGGCAGATCAGTGGCCGGATGCTTTGAAAAACAGCTACAAAAATGCGGAAAAAATCCGCTTTGATAAGATGTATTACCGTCGCGATATAGGATTTGATCTTTAAATTATTGCAGGATGATCGGGGCATTTAAATCCCAGAGTATCACAATGCAGGTTTTAATTCCTGTTCTTGGATTTCTTCCCTTTATTACTTTCATTCTGTTTAAGGCCGAGCCCCTTCTTTCTGAACATAATGCACAAGGTTGGTTGTATACCAGCTTTGCGATCGGATTAAGCAGATATCCGGTATGGATGATCCTGTTCTCTTATTTGCAAATGGTGGTGATCAGTTTTGTCTTATTTCGCACCAATATCAAATATGAATTATTGGGGCAACGAACTGTACTTATTTCATACCTATTTATAATAATTAGCTGTATCCCTTTGGTTCAGCAATTTTTTCATCCGGCAGGCTTGTCAAGTCTTTTCATTTTTGCAGGTCTTGTTTCTCTGTTCAGATTATACCATAACCATAAAGGCCTGCCGGATATATTTAATGCCGGAGTATTGTTAGGGCTGGCAATTTTGTGTTATCCTCCTATGATCCTGGTGTTTGTCATTTACGTATTAGCGATAGCCAGATTGAAGCAGATCAGATGGCGGGATTTTGTGGTTCTGTTGCTGGGAATCATGGTTCCTGTATGGATCGTTGTGGCCATTTTATTGATAAACAAGAATATTGAGTATGCATGGATTGGATTTATCCAGTGGTTTGAAATCAGAACAACCTGGCCTCCACCCTTATCCGGTAATTCAATATTATGGCTCATTTGGTTTGGCTGGATCTTGCTGAGCCTCCCGATGCTAATAAATGCCGGCAGATCCCGAAAAGATGTGGGTAGACGAATACTGAATGTATTTATTCAGTTTGTCTGGATTGTTCCCTTGATGATTTTACTATTCGAGAGGGTATCGCTCGAGGTTTGGCAACTTGTGGCCATCCCTCTTTCCCTGATATATTCAATGATAATTATAAATTCCAGACAAAACCGGAAAACCAGCTTACTCTTTTTGTCTTTTCTGATCTTTCTGGTGGTTTTTCAAATTCAGTATTTTATTGCATGATGGATATTATCGCTACCATGCTTGAAATTATTTCCCTTATCAATACTTCATTCAAGGTACGTGGAAAACCCATAGTGGATTTGGCTTCAGAAGCTTTGTCACAAGGTAGAGAAATGGGACTGGATTATGTTTTAATTGTACCTGCCGGATATAAAAGTTAATCAATAATATTTGCGTCTTCGGATTCTTCATTGAAGCTATCGAAAATCCTGCCTTTACCTTTTACTATATCAAGGAATCGCCAGAACCGCTTGTCTTTCACTTGCATATCTTTGACAATTTTCTTGAGTTTTTTATCCTGATTGATTTGATCCTGAATAAACTCCTTACAAATTTTATCAAGATGAGTTAGGCTGACAATGAGGTCAGACGACCAGAGCTCGTATTTTTTGTACAATACTTTATCAGTAGCTACAGTTTCGCTATTGAGATAATCAGGAAGAGTATTCAGCATAAAATCTTCACATGATCTGCGATGCTTCCTGTCAAGATTCGTTATTTCAATGAATTGTTTATCAATCAGAGAGATTTTGCCTTTCAATTTCAGAACATCTAATATTTCAAGATTAACCTGAATCACATCAAGCAATTCCCTGACCAGATCAATACTATCCCGCAGGTTTTTACCAATAGCTTTTCGTTGCTCCATGCTGCAAAGTTAGTAAAAACTTAAACCAAGGGGACCTTATTAAAGAGGGATATTACCATGCTTTTTTGGAGGATTGGAATGACTTTTGTTTTTGGTCATCTCCAGGGCTTGTATAAGCTTTTTTCGGGTTTCTTTTGGATAAATAATTTCATCAATATAGCCAAGTTCAGCTGCTCTGAATGGGTTGGCAAAATTTTCCTTGTATTCAGCAACGGCTTCTTTCTTTTTCTCATCGTCAAGATCGCGGTAAAGGATGTTAACAGCCCCGTCTGGTCCCATAACGGCAATTTCACCAGTTGGATATGAGTAGTTTACATCTGCGCCAATATGTTTTGACGACATCACATCATAGGCTCCACCATATGCTTTTCTTGTGATAAGGGTAATTTTCGGCACAGTAGCTTCAGAAAAGGCATATAATAATTTTGCTCCATGTTTAATAATTCCACCCAGTTCCTGATTAGTTCCGGGAAGGAATCCCGGTACATCAACGAATGTAATCAGGGGGATATTGAAGGCGTCACAAAACCGAACAAAGCGAGCGGCTTTCACTGAAGAGTTAATGTCTAAACAACCAGCCAGGAATGCTGGTTGATTGGCTACAATACCTACTGTTCGTCCGCCTAAACGTCCAAAACCAACGATCATGTTTTTGGCGTAATGAGCTTGTACCTCAAGAAAATTATGGTCATCAACAACTGAATTAATAATTTCAGTTATGTCATAGGGCTTGTTTGGATCATTCGGCACAAGGTTTTGCAGTTTCTCATCCTCGCGATTGGGATCATCATTGCTTGGCTTAAAAGGAGGATCCTCAAGATTATTCGATGGGATGAATGATATCAGATCACGGATCATCATCATGCTTTGCTCATCGTCCTGGGCAGCGAAATGGGCTACTCCGGAGTCTGCATTGTGCGTCATTGCTCCACCGAGAGCTTCCTTAGTTACTTCCTCATGCGTTACTGTTTTGATAACATCAGGACCAGTAACAAACATATATGACGATTCTTTAACCATGAAGATGAAATCAGTGAGGGCAGGTGAATATACAGCACCTCCGGCACAGGGACCTAAAATCGCCGATATTTGTGGGACGACCCCACTGGCTCTTACATTTCGGTAAAAAATATCTGCATAGCCTGCAAGACTTCTGACACCTTCCTGAATACGTGCACCACCAGAATCGTTTAGTCCAATGAGGGGCGCACCCATTTTTACGGCCATATCCATAATCTTGACGACTTTGTCAGCATTCGACCGGCTCATGGTTCCGCCAAAAACAGTAAAATCCTGGGCAAAGACATACACTAATCGATCATCGATTTTTCCATAACCGGTTATCATACCATCACCAGCTATTTTTTTGTCTTCCATTCCAAAATCTTTGGTCTGATGCTTGACCAGCTTGTCAATTTCAACAAAAGAGCCCGGGTCAATCAAATCATTGATTCTTTCCCTGGCTGTTTTTTTGCCGGCATTATGTTGTTTGTCAATTCTCTTTTGACCCCCGCCTAACTCGGCAGCTCTATTTTCGGATTCTAGTTTATCGAACTTTGATTGTAGTGACATATTATTATTTTTTTTCAGTCCAGAATTACCATTACCTGTCCACTGTCTACGGTATCACCTTCCTGTACTAATACTTCCTTAATTATTCCGTCTTTACCAGCTTTGTATTCACTTTCCATTTTCATGGCAGATACAATCACCAATGTTTCATCTTTTAAAACCTCTTGACCGGGTTTTGCCATCACGCTAACAATTTTCCCGGGCATTGGAGCCAGTATGCGATTACCTCCTTCTTCCTGCTCGTCGCCCTTTCTGGCCTTTTGGTATTTAGCAGCAGCGTCTACAATTTCAAGCTCATATCTGGTAAAGAGGGTATTGACAATATATTCCCTTGGATTAACACCAGGGATTGTTTCAACATTATAAGATTTCCCGTTATACAAGATGGAGTACACCCCATCTTCTACCATCAGAATATCCAGATTGTATTCTTTACCGTCAACCATGAAGCAGAAGTTGGTGCCATTTTGGACACGAAGTTCAATCTGTGCTTCCCTGTTTAGTTTTGCAATATCAATTTGCATAGTTGTAAAATTAAAAACGATTCAAACTGGTTTTTTTACCAAAGGCTTTCCATGCAGATTGCCCATTTTGTGAGCTTGAGGGAGCTTTTTGTTGTTGTAAGCGGTACTGGTAGTCAACAAAAGCAACCATAAGTGAGACATCCTGACAAAGGGAATCACAGCTTCTTTCTTCAAAAAGGCTGGCACTGTTCTTTTCGATAAATCCAGTATCGTAATTACCAATAATAAAATCCGGCGTATCCATAATTCTCTCTAAAAATTGAATTGAGGTTTTTATTCCGGTAATCTTATACTCATATAAAGCACGCCTCATTCTTTGGATAGCTTCATTTCTTGTTTTACCCCATACAATCAGCTTTGAGATCAGTGGGTCATAGTAAATTGGGATTTCATATCCTTCATATACATATCCATCCTGTCTTACACCTAGTCCGAGAGGTTCGGTCAGATGCCGAATTTTTCCCGGGCTGGGCATGAAATTATTGTCAGGATCCTCTGCGTATATCCGGCATTCAATAGCGTGTCCTTTTTGAATCACTTCATCCTGCTTCATTGAGAGTTCTTTTCCCTCAGCTATCAAGATCTGTTCTTTCACCAGATCGATACCAATTACTCTTTCTGTGATAGGATGTTCAACCTGAAGTCTGGTATTCATTTCCAGAAAATAGTAATTCAGGTCATTGTCAACCAGAAATTCTATTGTTCCGGCACCTTCATAATTGACAGATTTAGCAGCAGCTACTGCATGTTTTCCCATTTCATTCCTGATTTTATCGTTTATCAGGGGTGAAGGGGTTTCTTCTATTACTTTCTGATGCCGGCGCTGCACTGAACACTCTCTTTCACAAAGATGGACCACATTTCCGTGCTTGTCTGCAATAATCTGAAATTCGATGTGGTGAGGGCCCTCAATATATTTCTCCACATAAACGGTTCCGTCGCCAAATGAAGCCAGTGCTTCTGACCGGGCTCCCCGTAATGATGGAAGAATGTCTTTTTCTTCCCTAACCAAGCGCATCCCTTTTCCTCCTCCACCAGCAGAAGCTTTCAACATTACAGGCAAGCCAATGTCGTTTATGGTTTCGAGGGCTATTTTTTCATCCGACAGGTCTTTATTCGTTCCAGGAACCACAGGGACACCAGATTTCATCATGGTTTTACGAGCAGTAATTTTATCGCCCATGGTTGAAATAACTTTTTCATCGGGTCCAATAAAGATGATGCCTTCTTTTTTGCAGAGGTTTGAAAAGCTTGCATTTTCTGACAGGAATCCATAACCAGGGTGAATAGCATCAGCACCTGACTGTTTGGCTACTTCGATAATTCTGTTCTGGTTGAGATATGATTCGGCTGATGGGGCTGGCCCGATATGAAAAGCTTCATCCGCATATCTTACATGCATTGAACTTCTGTCTGCATCTGAATAAACGGCTACAGAGAGGATGCCCATTTCCCGGCAGGATCGCATCACCCGAACAGCGATTTCACCACGATTGGCAACGAGTATTTTCTTTATCATTTCTTCAAACTTAGGTAAAGGTATTGAGGTGGATAAATATATAAATTTTTATATAGATTCATAAAATACCCCATAATAGTTTTTATATTCGCATTAAACCTACTAAATCAGAAACAATGAATCGTAGTAAAAAGTTTATACTAATCCTTGGAGTTGCATTATTGAGTTTTTCTGCAATGTTTGCACAGGTGACTTATTCACCATATTATAAGGTAAAAGAAGTTAATGGTACGGTAGATGTTGCCATGGAGGAAGTTAAGAAGCAATTGACTGAAAAGGGCTTTGAAGTACTGGGAACTTATCATCCGGAAGGCAAATCAACGATGGGTGTTTTAGTCTTTACTCGGGATGATTTGAAGAAGGCGGTAATTAGTAACAGGAAAAGAGGCATTCATGCTGCAGTTGTCAGAGTTGGTTTTATTTCAAAAGGAGGTAAAACAACTGTATCATTCACTAATCCTGATTATTTTAATTACGCTTATTTACAAGGGGATGCTGGTAAATCAAGTAATCTCCGGAAAATAAATGCAGATGTGAAAGCTGTTTTCAGATCTATGGGCTCTCTGCGAGGATTTGGTGGTCGTCTGGAGGCTAAGAAGCTGGTAAAGTACAGATATATGGTCGGGATGGAAGGGTTTAAGAATCCTGTTGAGCTTCAGACTTTCTCGTCATTCAAAACCGGTGTATCGAAGATTCAGAAAGACCTGAAACAAAAAGAGGGTAAAACTCAACTGGTTTATTCTATTGTTGATGAAAAAAATCAGGTGGCGATATTTGGTATCGGATTGTTGAACAAAGATAAAGGCGAGCCTCATTTTCTACCAATAATTGGTGAGGATCATGTAGCAGCTATGCCATATGAAATTGTTATGATTGGCAAAGAGGCAACGATGTTGCACGGACGTTTCAGGATTGCTCTGCACTGGCCGGAGCTCACCATGGGGACCTTTTCTAAGATTATGTCAACTCCGGGAGACATAAAGGATCTTCTCAAAGCGCTGACAGAATAGGATCACACCCCCCCAAAAAGGAACTACCATATTTGGAACCGCCAACGCTTCGCGTCGAGATGTTCCAAATATGGTAGTTCCTTTTTGGGGGGGTTAGCAATTTGCTTTTTTATTCATCGTAGATACTGTCAGCAGGGTTGAGAATTGCTGCTTTATATGCATGAAAACTAACCGTTATACCAGTAAGAAGAATTGCCAATAATCCCGGCACCAGAAAGACATAAATGTTCAGACTGCTATGGTAGGTGTAGTTGTTTAACCATTTCGCCATGAAATATCCTGCTGTAGGAAATGCTATGATCATGGATACTCCAACCAGAATCATGAATTCTTTCGATATGAGTGCAACAATTGCTCTTTCTGTGGCTCCCAAAACCTTCCGGATACCAATTTCTTTAGTTCGTCGCTCAACTGTGAATGAAGCCAGACCAAACAGTCCTACACAGGCGATAAATATGGCCAGGAAGGTAAATACTGTAAATATGACACCTCTGTTTTTATCAGCGCCGAATTGATCCTCGAAACGATCCGTCAGAAATTCATATTCGAATGGATGATTGGGGAATACCTTGTTCCAGCTTACTCCTATAGATTCGAGGGTATTATTAATGTTATCCGGACTTAACTTGATGTACATGATAGGGTTTTCGTTTCGATAAAGCCACATAAGTGATTCCACTTCATTGTACATCCCGGTTTGATGATAGTCTTTCATAACTCCAATTACTTCAGCCCTGATGGTGTTGTCATCCCCAAGTTCCACCTTCTTGCCTAAGGGTTCATCCCAGGCGAAACGATTTGCAAGAGTTTGATTTACTATAACGCCCAGAAGGGTATCTGCAGGTCGGTCAGGAGAGAAATCCCTGCCTTCAATAATCTCTATACCCATCGTCTCAGCAAAATCATGATCCACAACATTGAAATTAACACCCCTTTGGGCCATGCCTTCACTGGTTTCAATATTAAATATGGTTTTAGAAGATCCTTCGCCTATTCTGCCATTTGTATTAGAGACATATTTTATTTGTGGATTGGATATAAGTTGTTCCTTTAGAACCGACATTTTAGCTACTTGTTCATTATTAGGAAGCTGCAAGCTAATTACCTCCTCCATATCCCATCCACGATCTTTGTCTCGCAAGAAATTCAATTGATTGTATACGACTATGGTGCAAACAATCATCGCTATTGACAGGGAAAACTGAATTACAACGAGAATTTTTCTTAACCAGGTACCTTTTTTTCCTGAATTTGATTCACCACTAATTGCCACTGCGGGTGAGAATCGTGATAGGTAAAAAGCCGGATAGCTACCTCCGATTATCCCAACAAGAATAACCAGACCAATCAAACTGAAGAGTATTATTGGACTATAAATAACATCCAGTCCAAAGTTCTTGCCTGCCAGATGATTGAAACTTGGCAGCAATAATCCCATGAGAACTGTACTCAATATCAGGGAAATAAGAGTCAGGCTTATTGATTCAGTGAGAAATTGTAAAATTAATGCTCCTCGTCCGGAGCCGACTACTTTACGCAGTCCAACTTCTTTGGCTCTTTTAGCTGAACGAGCGGTGGCAAGATTCATATAATTCATTACCGCAATTAGAATCAGGAACAGAGCTACGAGAGCGAAAATGTACACATATATTATGCTACCAGTTGGCTCAGGTTCCTGGGCATTATCCGAATATAAATGAATCTTGGTTATTGGAATTAATTCGTATTCAATGGTGATTCCAATAGCCTCAAAAATTGTAGCCATGTATTTCTCATACATCTCCTGAATCTTCACTTCAAATGCATTCACATCTACATTATCGGGGAACAGCAGATAGGTGAAAACTCCGAAATTACCCCAGGTACCAAACTCCTGAGGCAGACTTAAACGGGATACCAGGGCATCAAAGCGAAAATGTGAATGTCGGGGGACATCTTCGATGACCCCGGTAACCTCGTAAAAAGTATCGCCTGACTTCATTGATTGACCTATTGGGTTACTTTTCCCAAAATATTTTAAGGCAATTGTTTGAGTCAGAACAATATCGTTGGGCCGGCTTAAGCTTTGCTCTGCCGATCCATGAATAAAATTATAACTGAAAATATCGAATACTGTTGTGTCAGCAAAGAAGAAATTTTCTTCAAAATTTTCTATATCATCAACAGAGAAAAGGGCCCTGCCGAAATCGATAAACCGGGTTACGTTCTCCACCTCAGGGTAATCAAGTTTTACCTGATCTGCGAAGGGAGACTGGGCCACAATCCAGGTAAATTCATCGTCTGTTTCTGTGATATGAGATTGAACTCTGTAAATTCTATCTGATTTTTCGTGGTAACGATCGTATGATAGCTCATCAGCAATATATAGAATTAGAAAAAGTGCACTGGTAAGCCCAAGAGTCAGTCCAAGGACATTAAGAACGCTATATCCGATACTTTTTGAAATATTTCGGAGAGCGGTTTTCAGAAGGTTTTTGAACATAATCTGTTAAATTAATGACTGTAAATAGTAAGACTATGTTTTTGTAAAATAGTTACAATATCAGCAGCCTGAATATTATTTGTATTTTTATAATACCTAAAAATCATTACCATGAAAAATCCCTTTATTGTTTTAGTAATATCAATGTTGCTTTTAACAAATTATCTGGAGGCTCAGACAACAGATGATTCAGGACATACATTTAACAATTACTATGAAGATGAATATCTGAACCATGTAGCTTTTCCTATCGGAGGTATTGGGGCAGGGATGCTATGCATAGAAGGCTCAGGAGCATGGTCTCATTTTTCGATTCGGAACAAGCCAGATGTGTTTAATGAACCACTATGTTTTGCAGCAATTCATGTGAAAGGCCAGGAAAATGGCACGAAATTATTGCAGGGACCTGTCCCAAAAAGAAAGGTATTTGGTGGTCCTGGAACTGGTAATGGTAAAAGAGAGCGTTCATTTGGCTTGCCCCGCTTTGATGAGGCTCGTTTTTTAGCCCGATTTCCTTTCGCCGAAATTGAATTGATTGACCAGGATATTCCTTTGGATATAAAACTTACAGGATGGAGCCCTTTCACACCGGGAGATGAGGATAATTCAAGTTTACCAGTTGGAGCTGTCGAATACAGTTTTCATAACCCGGGGGATGTTGTTATTGAGGCCGTGTTCAGTTGGAATACTACTCAGATTATTGCCTTGAATAGCAATAATGAGATTCAGGCTTTCAATAATGGGATTAAGCATTATCAAGCCGGTTCTGAAGATCAGCCGGAGAATGAATCCTGGTTTGCTGTTTGGGTTGATGATCCTGAAACGACAGTAGATTATTGCTGGTTCAGAGGAGGGTGGTTTGATGCTCTTACCATGGCCTGGAAGCAGATTGAATCGGGTGAATTGATTCAGGATGATCCGAAGGGGAAGAATCCTCCGGGAGCTTCTTTTTTCGTACCAATAAGATTGGAGCCAGGGGAAACCCGTGTGATACCCCTCAAGTTTTGTTGGTATGTGCCTCAAACAAATCTGACTGTTGGTGCCTCTGCAAAACCACAGGGACCAGCTTTCAGTAAGAGTCCCTCAGGAGGAGCTGCATCAGGTCAGCAGGAAGTGACCGGGTTCAAGGGAAGCGGATTAATCAATTCTTATGATCCACTTGGGGATGGACAAACCGGGGTTCTTACTTCAAAAGAGTTTATTATCGAAAAGCAATTAATCCGATTTCTGATAGGTGGGGGAGCACAAAAAGGGCTTACATGTGTCAATCTTCTGATTAATGATGAAGTTATTTACTCAAGTACGGGAAATAATGATGAGCATCTTGACTGGGAAGAATGGGATGTTACGGAATATGCAGGTCAAATGGCCAGGATTCAGATCGTTGATAAGGTCACAGGTGCATGGGGACATATAAATGTTGATCATCTTGTCATGGTCAATAAGGCAGAGGGCAGAAAGCAGAAGGTCGAAGTTGTAGTTTTTGAGGATTTTGAGCAGGGCCAGGAGGGGTGGGTCTTATCTGATACTCCCGAAGATGAAGAACCCTGCTGCGAAGATGGGGAAGAATGTTGTGAGGAGAGTCCATTTTATAAGCCCTGGTATGCCGGAAGATTTAAGTCTGTTGATGCTGTAGCCAAATACTGGAATATTCATTATGAAGATTTGCGTCGGACATCAGCTTTGTTCAGGGATGCAATTTATGCCAGTACATTACCTCAGGAGGTAATGGAAGCTGTTACTGCAAATCTTACAATATTGAAATCGCCAACTGTTTTACGTCAGACCGATGGTAAATTATGGGCATGGGAAGGCTGCAGTGATAATTCTGGCTGTTGTTCGGGTAGCTGCACTCATGTCTGGAATTATGCACAGGCAATTTGTCATCTCTTCCCGGCTCTGGAGAGAAGCTTACGTGAAACAGAGTTTTTTATAAGCCAGGATGAACGAGGACATCAGACCTTTAGGTCGAGATTGCCTATCTCACCTGTGCTTCACAGTTACCATGCAGCTTCAGATGGTCAGTTGGGTGGGATCATGAAGGTTCACAGAGAATGGAGAATCAGTGGTGACACCAACTGGTTAAAAGCAATCTATCCATCTGTTAAACAAAGTCTTGATTTTTGCATGTCTGCCTGGGATCCCGGTCAACAAGGTGTATTGACTGAACCCCACCATAATACATATGATATTGAGTTCTGGGGCCCGGATGGAATGTGTAGCAGCTTCTATCTAGGTGCTCTGACAGCTTTCCTTGAAATGAGCAAAGCCCTGAACGAGCCTGCTCAGGTATATTTGGATATACTGAAACGAGGGAAAAAATATATGGAGAGCGAGTTATACGATGGAGAGTATTACATACAAAAAATTCAATGGACTGGCCTCGCAGCCAATGATCCCACTGATCTGACTGAGGAGCAGAAAAAGCGAATGAATGATGAAGAATTAGTAAGATTATTGGATGAAGGCCCAAAGTATCAATATGGCACAGGATGCCTGTCGGATGGGATACTTGGTATGTGGATGGCAACAGTTTGCGGTTTGGATGAGGTTCTGGATACTGATCAGGTCACATCTCATTTGAAATCTATACATAAATATAATCTGAAGTGGGATTTGAGTGATCATGTCAATCCTCAGAGACCCTCTTTTGCCTGCTCTGATGATGGAGGTCTTCTTCTTTGCTCATGGCCAAAAGGAGGTGCTTTAAGTTTGCCTTTTGTTTATAGCAATGAGGTATGGACCGGTATTGAATATCAGGTAGCCAGTCATTTGATGTTTAAAGGTGAAATCCAAAGGGGCCTGGATATTGTTCAGGCCTGCCGGATCAGATATGACGGAAGAATACGTAATCCATTCAATGAATATGAATGCGGACACTGGTATGCGAGAGCAATGTCTAGTTATGGGCTGATTGAAGGGTTGACTGGGATACGTTTTGATGCTGTAGACGGCACCTTATATATTCAGTCGAGAATTGGACAGGATTTTGTGAGCTTTCTGTCAACTGAGACTGGGTTTGCCAATGTAGGCTTGAGAAATGGTGAACCTTTCATTGATGTGAAATGGGGACATATCCCGGTCAGGAAAATTGTTAATCTCTAAGCAGTGAAAAGACTGAAAATATCTTATTGAAAAATACCAATTGTTCCTCCTGTATGCCAGAATAGTACTTTATCATCAGGCTTCAACAGGCCTTTCATATAATAATCTATTACGGCAGCAGCAGCCTTTGCTGAATAAGTTTGGTCGAGTAGAATTCCTGTTTTCATAGCAAATAATTTCTCTGCCTCAATTGAGGCAGTACTGGGTATTCCATAGCCCTCACCTATATATTGGGTATCGACCTCTATGTCTTTTGTTGTTACAGGATGAGACATCTCAATACGTTTTTCAATTGGCCGTACAGCTTGAAGAACAGATGCCTGTAATTCCTTCACAGAACTATCCACACTAATTCCGATAATTCTGGCCTTTAATCCAAAAAGCTTTTTGCCAAGAACAAGTCCCCCTTGTGTCCCTCCGGATGAGCTTGCATGAAAAATATGATCGAATTCAACGTCCAGTTCTTCTTCCTGCTTTTTCAATTCCTGAACAGCATTCACGAATCCAAGAGTTCCGAATTCATCTGATGCTCCCAGAGGTATTATATAGACTTTTCTCCCTTCCTGCTCAAGTGAGCTCTTTAATTCCAACATTTTGGGCATTCTTTCAGAGCGATCTCTGACAGCATGAATTTCTACTCCAAGTTTTCGGTTTACCAAAAAGTTTGCCACGGGAGGATCAGGAAATTCTCCATTTAGGACCAGGATAACTTTCAAGCCCAATTGCACTGCTGTTTGGGCTGTAGTTCTTGCATGATTGGATTGCATGCCACCAGTGGTGATTATGGTATCAGCGCCCTGCTTCAATGCTTCGGCAAAGGTATACTCTAGTTTTCGCAGTTTATTACCCCAGACCAATGGGCCTATGAAATCATCTCTTTTACAGTACAATCCTGAAATTTCAGTAATTGTATCCAGGGAAAGAGATAATCTATGTATTGGTGTGTTTAGTGGTGCTAAGTGGGTGGTTTTAATTGAATTAAAGGCGTGGATGCTTTTTTTCATAATAAATAAAGATACTTTTTTTACATAATCAGATTACTATGTTGTTTAAAATATTTTTACTCATTTGAATTCATAATATTTCGACTTAGCTTTACTGTACAAACACAAACCTTAATGCGTATGAAAAAAATTACTCTATTATTAGCAGCTATTGGCTTGCTTATTGGCTCGTCAGGCATGAGCCAATCCACAAGTTTAAAAGGTAATGGGGAGACCTTTTACAAAACAACTTTTGATTGGGGAAATCCTGCAGATGAAAAAGGCTGGACTGCCCCGGAGGGGTTCACAATGGAAGATCCTGATGATATTGGGTATAATTTCCACTGGTATCCCAATGACTCTCTCATTTCTGAATGGACCCGGGAAATACCCTGGCAATCATCATCAAAAGAAGATGGTCATCTGGCCCTCTTTTTAGGTATGTATACAGGCTATGATGAAAACTACTCAGATGTTAATAACTCTATTGTATTCCCACTCTTTGACTGCTCAGATAAATCATCTGTTATTGTGCGTTATGAAACAAGCTTTATGTGCTATTCATCAGGATGGGATATGCTTGTCGAAGTTTCAAATGATGATGGAGTTCACTGGGCTGCCTATGATGCAGGCTTTAGTTGTGGGCATAAGGATCGCCCGGATGATATTAGTACTGGACAGGTTGCAATTTTTGAAACGAACATTTCTGAGGTAGCATCTGGAATGGCTAACGTCATTATTAAATTGACATGGAGAGGTACATCTGATTATTTCTGGTTGATTGATGATTTTGAACTTGCTGAAGCATATAATAATGACCTGCGTATGAGGCATTATGTTCTTGAGTGGGATGATGGGGATGAGAACACCATTGAAAGTTTTATTCATAATATTCCAATTTCTCAAGTGGGTGGTTCATTTAAGAATTTCGAGGCAGGAGTTTATAATTTTGGTGAAGAGGACCAGTGGGGTACTTATTTTGAGCTAGATATCAGTAAGAATTCGCAAAGTGTTTTTAACCAAACCACTGAGACTGATATCATGCCTACTTTGTATCTTGATACAATGCGGGTAGCTGAACCCTATACTCCAACTGAATTCGGACATTACAAAATCACCTATGATTTCAAGCAAGAAGCAGAGGAGCAAACTCCTGAAAATGATATGGTAGATGTGTTTTTCAATGTTACCGACAGCGTATATTCTCGTTGTGATGACACTTCAGAAGAGTCTTATGTTTATGGATTTGAGGCTTACGGGGAAGAAGGTGTACCAAATGAGCAACACTTCGTTGGATCACAATTCCCAATATATGGTGATTGCGAAATTGACGGGGTAGCTGTTTATGTTGCTGGAGGAATGGCTGATGGACAAATTGAGTTCAGGGGTGCGCTATACTGGTTACCACCTGAAGATGAGGACCCTGAAGGTCTCGGAGCTATAGAGTGGTTGTTATCAGATATTGTTTTACTGGATTCCAGTATGTTTGATACATGGGTATATTTCCCATTTGATAAAGATGGTGAATCTGAATTCCTCTTTGAAGGTGACCGGGTTTATGCTGGTATTGAATACTGGAACTGGCATACTGAAGTACGACCATATAAACGATATGAGAACTTTAAAATCGGATCGGATGTTGGTGTGAAATTGAATGATCCTGTATCGATTGTAAGAGGTGGTGCTGAGGGTTCATGGGATTCAGGTACAACTGTGACCAAGCGTAAATTTATGGTTAAACTATTCCTGAACGACCATAGTAATGTTATTGACGGTGTGGAGCAGAATCGTGCATTGAGTTCATTAGCTCAGAATTATCCTAATCCATTTGTTGGAAGTACTGAAATACCTTATGAATTGGGTCTGGCAAGTGATGTAACAATTGATATTAAAGATCTTACCGGAAGAGTTGTTATGCAGATTGATGAAGGAACACAGCCGGCAGGACAGCACAACTTTGTCCTTAACGCAACTCAGCTTGAAGCAGGTGTATATTTCTATACCCTCAAAGCTGGTCAGTTTCAAGAAACCAAGCGTATGATTATTAACTAGATTTGTTAATAAAAATAGATTAAAAGCCCCGTTTGTCGGGGCTTTTCTTTTTACCCTTTTTGTAGTTTAACAGGCAAATATTACATCAATAGCACTATGAATATCCCTGTAATTTGTGTTGAAGAGAATACTTTGGCTGAAGCATACGAAAAAGCATTAATCAGATTGTATAAAGAAGGAACAAAGTTTCAAACCCAGTATGATAAGCCGGGGGATCCTTTAAGCCTTGACTGCACTGTCAATATTACCATTATTGAGCCTGAGACCGACCCCATGATTCATAAGGCTTTCCCGGGTGGGATTGATGATCTGAAAGAATATGTTCTTGAACTGAAAGGTTATAAGGATGGCTGGGTGAAAAACATGAATGATCCCGGGGATACTCGCTGGGAATATACCTATCATGGGAGACTCGCTGACTATGGTTCATGGAAAGAACTTTCTGATCTTGCCGACAAGGATTCATCACATATTGCCGGATTCAGGGTTGACCAGATTGAGGCTGTTATTGCAAAGCTTGTGGACCAACCTTTTACACGTCAGGCTCAGATGATCACATGGATGCCAAATATTGACACACAAGTTTATGATCCTCCATGCTTGCAATCTCTGTGGTATCGTATTCTTGAGGACAAGGATGGAGTTTATTGGTTGAATTCTAATATACGGTTCAGAAGTAATGATGCCTGGGGAGCCAATTTTATGAATATGTTTGGATTTGTTCAGTTTTCTAGAGAGGAAATCGCGGATGAAATACAAAAAAGGACTGGGAAAAAAGTGAAACTTGGACGAATGAACTGGCAGGCTGATTCTTTTCATATTTATGGCAGAGATATTGAAAAAGCAAAGGGAATGCTGTTCGATCGGGTTGATAGCATGAGCTTTGAAGAGAGAACATATAATTTCCATGATGAATTCATCCAGGAAATGTATCAGATGGCAGAGCCTGTTATTTTGCAAAAAATCAAAGATTATCAAGAAAGAAATGCATAAAAAAATATATTTCTGCGGATCAATAAGAGGAGGCAGAGAGGATTATAAAATTTATCAGGAACTGATAAACTACATCTCGGATTTTGCAATTGTGCTTACAGAGCATATTGGTGATGTGAATGTTTCGGGTGATCATTTATTAAGTGACATTGAAATTCATGATCGGGATATGGATTGGCTCAGGGAATCAGATATGATTATTGCTGAGGTTACGCAAACAAGTTTGGGAGTGGGATATGAGATAGGAAGGGCTATTGAATTGGGGAAACCGGTAGTTTGCCTGTACAGACAGCAAAAAGGAAGGCCTTTGTCAGCGATGATTACAGGCTCTTCAGAAATTCAAACCTTTAGCTATTCTGATATGAAAGAGGCAAAAGAAATTATTTTTAATCAGCTGAAAACAAACTGAAAAGAAAGGAAACAATTATCTGACTATGCCAAGTCCCTTATATTCTTTTACCTCTCCTGTTATTTCATCAACTACTCTAATAGTATATTGCCCTTTTGAAAAAACAAAAGCCTTGAAAGTGTTGCTCTCAGGACGAAGAGCATATACCAGTTCACCAGTATTTTCAGAATACAATTGGAGATACTGCTGTTCTGGATTCAATTCAATTTCCTTCAGATAAGCAAGTTTCTTTTTACCGTAATTATCTAATTGACCTATCGTTACTGGCCAACCAGGAAACTGATTGTCAGAGTTTTCGCGATCAGCCATGTTGGCCAGAAAACGAAACGCTTCAGACTGGATAGTTCTATTATCAGTATTGAAATGAATCAGCCCGAATCCGGATGAACATTTCTGAGCCTTTACATATCTGTTAGGATCTGAGGTGTTATCTTCAGGATTTCCAACAGCATATACATAGCTTGGATGACCAAAAGGATCCCTGTATTTTCCAGTATTGGGAAGATTATGTTCAGGGCGTTCAGAGATTGGCCAGGCCAGCTTTTCAGGCTGGAAACGTCTTTGATACCCAACTGAAATGGCAGGAGTGCAAAAAGCCCATCCAGCATCCCGATAGTTTTCAGTACCGTATTGAATCATTGATGGTAAGTGCTGATCACCGGCAATATGAAAGGAGAAACATGAACGCATTACTTCAACTGCCTCATTTCGAGCTGTCATCGGCCATCCTCCTGAGTCAAGATCTGCGAAAAGAACCATTTTATTTCCGCCATGATGAGTGGCAATATTGCTGAAGATCGTCTGACTGAGCAAACATTTCATTTTAGCCCCACTCCAGTTTTGAGCCCAGTTTTTGAGAAAATTCATTTGTCTGTCTCCTAATAACTGTAAGCCGGGAGGATTTATTCTGGATAAATTTCTGATCGTATCTTTAATGTGATCTTGTCTTCCCGGCCAATAAGCCACAGTATTTGGTCCGGATTTAAACATGCGGTCACCCACTATGGCAAAACTGACATCCCCATATAACAGCTCTGTGTAATAAGGCGGAATACCCTGATCCATTGGGGTGGAATCGTAAGGGTCGGGGAGATGACTGCACTGAGTGAGATGAACAACGCTTACCATTTTGGCCGGCTCAATGTACCCACCACTGGTGCCATGGAATTTGCTGAATGTTTCCTGAGATATCTCCCTTCCACCATCGCCCCACAGATTACCCTGAAAAATATCATGATCGTCAGGTATGGTGATGGTGGGACGATCTTTCATAAGATCACCAAAGGCCCATCCGAACATATACCATTTACCCAAATAATTCAAAATAGCTGCATCAGCAGGAAAGCGGACAATTCCGTAGCCACCATTGCCTTCATACAATTGATCACCTGAAAAATACAGCATGTCAGGATTAGTTTGTTGCAGGTTTTCAACAAGTGGGCGATATGGGAAGCCATAGTGATACTGACAAGTCAAACCTCCCAGAACAAGAGTCTTCTTTTTGGGTTCTTTACGAATAATTCCCTGCCGGAGGTGCTCTGTTTCCTCTCCGGATACTGATTTTTCCCGGTAGATCAGTTTATAATCTTTGTCGATAGCACTATTCCAATTATCAATTGCAAAAACGGCTGTCCGGCTATCAGGATTCATTTTTACTGATTGATTTATCTCCCAAACATCGTTTTCAAGAAAGTGCAATTCAATATACTGATTGTCTTTTGGTCCTAGCGGTGGCATTTGAACGCTCAGTTTTAGTTTGTTCTTACTCAGGGTATACATTGACCAGAGGATAGGTCCGAAAGCATTTTCTTCATGTGATATCACCGCCGTACCTGACAAACTCAGGTCATCAAACCAAAATCGGGTGTTTCCGCTGTATTTTTTCCCTGATGGATGATGATTAACTAAAGCAATAGCCCCTGCAAAAGATTCTATGTCATCTTTTTCAAGAATAGTAGTACTGTTTCCATTCTCGTCACTTGCTTGTAATCGTACTACAGCATGGCCATCTTTGTACAAGCCATCAATATGCAAGGTGAAATCTTTCAAATCAAATTTATCCGGAATAGTACTGGATAATTCTCCCAGGAATAATTGCCGATCAGTATCTATTCCTACATTCAGACCAGTTCCGAAAAAGGTCAGGCTTTTTATATCCATGTCGGTATCATCCTGCATACCGATAATCAATCCTCCTGATCCTGTTTTTTCACCGTCATTCAAAACACCCATCCGGAGGTTAATCAAAAACTCACCTTTCTGATCGAGCAAATGAGTTAGAAGAACCGTTTTGTTGTTGTTTTTTACACCAGTACATTCGAGACGGCCTTCATGAATCATCCAGTTCTCTATCGGAACCGACCAAAAATTTTCATTTATCCAGTTTCGATTATTTTGTGCATCAAAATTTTCATTGAAACTGTCCTGAATCGTGCAAGCGGAAGACACAAGCATCAGAATAAGCCCGCTGAGTATTAAAAACGATCTGGATTTCATATTCTTCATCTATTTTTTTGTAATCTGAAGGTTGTTATATTCCACAGTAACTTTTGCTTCGTCCGGGACAGAGTCATCCTTAAGTTTTCCGTCAGACATTAGATCGTTCATCATGGATCCCGGAAGCATATTGATGTTTTTAATATCAAAAACTACTTCCAGTTTATTTGGTAAAATGATATCAGGAGAGCCAAAGAAAAAATCAATAAGGTAGGAGCCTGAACTTCGTGTGAAAGTTTTCATTCTTACAATTCTGGCTAATACCGGATCAATCCATAATTGGGCTAAGATAATATCTGAGTCAATTGATTCAGGTATGAGTTTGATTATAACAGTATTTTGTTCCCTTATGCTTTCAGGACCTGCATTTATGGCGGTATATTCGCTACGTAATAAGTCCATATACTCCATCTTGAATCCATTCTTCGGTAGAAGTGCTAATCCTTTTATGTCGAAATCGAATTTGTCGGGTGAGGTAAAACTGATCTTGACTTCACGATCTTTTATGTTAATGAAATCTACATCTACTTTGATAAGTGCATCTGCTTCAAAGCCTGCAATCTCGTCGAATTTTAACAAAACAGAACTTAGAATTTCATCGGTCTGATTCTGTGCCTGCGATTGAAAAACCGGCAGACTCATCAGTATGGATAATAGTATTATTCGGGTTGTATTCATTTTAACTCAGGATATCTTTCTTTCGGAAATATATTAAAGTGGCAGAGAGGAATAATAATATGTAGATGAATTGAATGAGCACGGCATGCCATATTAATCCGGGATTGAGATCGGAATGAAAAAAGTATTGCCATGAAGGTAAATAGGTGGTAAACACATATTTATTGACAGGCCCCATTAAGGATGCCCCCACCGTGCTTATAATTGTGACACCGATAATAATAGCCACAGTACCTATTATCGGCCCTATGGAGTTATCTGCAAAAGCAGAGAGGAAAAATGAGAGGGCTCCAACAGTGGTCATCGCTAACAATCCGTATGCATAAGCCAATCCAAACCTCCATAAGAGATCATCTGCTGCAAAAATATTGACCTTATCTGTTACAGCGATAAGATCTCCCATTCCGAAGAAGATTGACCCGACTCCAATGCTGAGCAGGATCATTAATATAATGATCAACAAAGTGTAAATCCATCCAGCAATGAATTTTGCCAGAACAAGCTGGATTCGACTGACAGGTCTGGAAAGTAAAATTCGATAAGTACCGCTGTTGGCCTCACCGGCAAGCAGATCTCCTGTAACCAGAGTAATCAGAAGGGGAACATGAAACCATAGAGTATTGAGAATAACATAAGAGATCAGGTAAACATTAATGATATTTCCTTCAAAAATGAAACGATCTTTGATATTTTGGATGATGAAATCCATCATCTCATCTCCTTCTACTCCGATACCAATCTGAATGGCGATGATAATGATAAAAATGGCACCAAATCCAATATAGGTTCTTGGTTTGGTGAAAATTTTATAAAGCTCTATGCTAATTAGTTTTCTCATTGTCAGTAACTTGAAGAAAATAGTCTTCTAATGATCGTATTGGTTCAATTGAGATAATGCCAGAGCCTTTTTCAGCCAGGTAGGCATTTAAAGCAGGTATATCATCTTTGGAGATTTTAAAAAAGAATTTCTCCTGCGCTGAACTCACCATCTTGTTCGCCCAATCAGATTCATTTATCAGTTGAAGTGTTTTTTCCGGATTATTGACTGTGATGGTAACTTGTTGTTGACTTTCTTTCAGAAGACCGTTTACACTGCCTTCGATAATTGCTTCGCCTTTGTTTATAATGATCATACGGGAAGCTATCAACTCTATTTCGTGCAGAAGATGACTGGAAATGAGAATAGTAATATTCCTTTCCTCCTTTAATCTCAGGATAAGTTCACGAATTTCTTTTTGTCCCTGGGGATCTAATCCATTTGTGGGTTCATCCAGAATGATCAGATCAGGATTATGCAGTATGGTTTGAGCGATACCCAGTCTTTGCTTCATACCTTGAGAGAAGGTACGAACTTTACTGTGGCCTCGATCTGATAAGCCCACAATATCCAATACTTCATCAACTCTTTTTTTCAGCGGAGTAACTTCGGAAAGTTTACCCAGAATTTCCAGATTTTTTTTTGCTGAGAGGTAATTATAAAAATCAGGTTTTTCTATGAGGGCTCCAATCCTGTTAAGGGTCATATTCTTTCCGGATGTGATTGCTTTTCCAAAAAGCTTAATCTCCCCTGATGTTGGTTTAATTAATGAAAGGATCATCCTGATGGTTGTGCTTTTCCCTGAACCATTTGGACCCAGAAAACCATAAATATCACCTTCCTGAACAGTTAAGGACAGTTGGTCAACAGCCTTAAACTTCTTATAATACTTGGTAATAGATTCAACTTCAATAAACATAGTGTAAAGATAGATTAATAGGCGAATTAGGAGATAGGAAGATGCGGAAAAACAAGAGCAGGTGCATTCAGCCATTCAGCAAGTGTTTCGATTTTTGGCAAATCCTTTTGTGGCTTCCAGATTGCCAAGCTGATATCATGATTTCCTATATCCATAAATCCTGGTGCTGGTCCGGTGCGGGATTCGGGTTTGATATCATATTCGTGCCAATGACAATAAGCTGCAGATCTGAGAACACTGAGGCGAAGCTCAGAATTGACAAAATCATAGCCGTGAAGTCCGTTGTGGGCAATACAAATCTCCTCCTGATTTTGGTTCTTCTGTCCGATTTTCATCCAAGTACCATGGCAATGTTCCTGGCCATCAGCTTTTCTGGTGATCATACCACCGGGGATTTCACAAGTACAACTGTCGTAAGACGGATCAAGGGGTAGCACCAATTTGATTCTTTTCTGCTCTTCATGCCAATTTATCTGAATGCGGTATTCAGTAAGAGGCCAGTCAGCATATTTGATGACTTGAAGTATTATGCTGCTATTATTATAGCTAAGCAATGATTCCTGTATGGTTCTTACTGATCCGTGAGATACAATTCTCTTTGATTTTTTTTCATCAGTGAATTCACCAATGACATCATCCCATTTCCAGGTTTGTGTGCCCCAGGAGTCAGCAATATCTCTGACGACAATAAACTTAACCTTAAAAGGATCATCTATTAGCTCTGGTTCGATTTCCTGCCTCGATAAAGCCGGGACAGGATTCAAACCGAAATGATGTATTCCCGGCTGCATATCCCTGGCCATAAAAACTATTTTTCTTCTCCATCGATGAAAAGGAAGTAAGGCATCAGCTTGCTCTTCCTGACATGGAATAACAACACCTTCCCTGTTGGTCAGAATCAGTTCTTTTTCTTCATCCCAGAATGGACGATAGTCTGACATACACTCAAATTCAATTGGCAGTTTCGTGAACCCACTGTGGTCGTGAAAAACAGTAAGTGGAATATGAGCAACAAGAGGCATAGCACTACTGTTTATCAGGGAAACAGATTTCATATTCTCCTCCCGGATGTTTTCCATGGCTCTGCCAAACAGATCCATAGCATCTTCCTCAGCAGTAGAGATGCAGGTGCCTGTGAGAATATCATGAAAATCGTTGAACAAAATGTCGTGCCAGATTTTGCCGTGAGCTGTTTCCTTTTCAGAATCAATATTCGTTTTACTGTCGTGCGGGATTATGTTGGATAGTTTTTCCATTTGACTGGCAGCAGCACTTGCCTGCAAAGCCTTTCTTTTCAAGCGGGCCATGGAAGTATATGTACCAGTAAAAACCCTTTGCAGTTCACCTTGATAAACCGGAGCTTTGACAATATACCGGCTCAGTGATTGAAAAAATCTGTCAGGAGTACTATGTATAAAATTCACTCTATTTTCTTCAGTAATATATTCCTGAATTTTTTTCAGGTCTTCCCGTGTGGCACCACCACCATGATTTCCCAAACCCCAGAAGACTGCTACATCCCGATTAAGCTGAACCGACAGGTCAGCACCCTCTTTCATGCGTTGTTTGATATTGTTGCGCTCAGTGTGGTAAAGTCCGATCTCAATGCGATAAGCTGGAATGATGCTTCCATCCGATCCTTCCCAATTATATAGACTGGATGGTAGTTCAAGAAGATCCAGCTCAGGACGTTGATGGATATAAAACTCATATCCATGCTCATTAAGCAAGCCTGGCAAGCCTGCTGAATGGCCAAATGAGTCAAAATTATAGGCCACCCTGGGTTCACTATCGAAGTGTTTTTTAAAGAATTTTTTTCCCTACCGGATG
>Ga0233437_1002421_pt1 | contig 28229 bp, 21 predicted proteins | sample SI_122_August201_FD_182714 | JGI IMG/M metagenome (GOLD analysis project Ga0233437, IMG submission 182714) | Seawater microbial communities from Saanich Inlet, British Columbia, Canada - SI_122_August2016_200_MG | ecosystem: Environmental > Aquatic > Marine > Inlet | place: Canada: British... | reverse complement strand
CCCATAATCGTGAACTTCGTCCTCAAAATGAGCATTCTCAACTTTCTCTTCAGCCCCAAATAATGAGTAAACCCACTGAATATGTGGAAATTCAACCATTGGAGTATTTTTAGTCCAGTCGTCACCATCAGAAATAAGCAGCATCGGCCTTGGAGCAGCCAGGGCAGCAATTTCCACATTACTGGTCTGAAATCCCTTCCAGGCATGTATTGGCAATCCGCTTTCGCAAATACAGCCTCCAAAAAAATGGGCTGATACCTGTACGGCCGGAACTGCAACACGAATTCTATTGTCGAGTGCGGTCAACAAGAAGCTTTGGGTACCTCCACCTGATGCTCCCGTAATTCCAACCCGCTTCTGATCCACCTCAGGACGTGATAACAAATAATCGAGTATTCTTATGCTGTTCCAGCATTGCATCTTAAGAGCCTGAGGATGATGGTGTTCATGTGTATCTGTCTCGCCATAGCCAAGCATATCATATGCAAAAACCATAGCACCCATCCGGGCCAGAGTAGCACATCTCATTTGCATATCATCTCTGTATCGTCCGTAATCAGAAGGATTAGACCAATGTCCGTGCGGGCAAAGAATAACAGCCAGCTCGCCTTCTGCAAGAACAGGTTTATAAAGATTGCCGTATACCCAGGTACTATCACTGGTTCTAACAGCCAGACTTTGCACCTTATAACCATTCATTATTAAAGCATCGCTCTCTCTGCTTGAAGGAATTTCTCTGAAAACATCCAAATCAGGAATATCCGCCCCTTTTATTATCCCCTCCCGGATTCTACCAGCGCGCTGTTCCCAGTCTTTCAATTGAGCAACCTGGCTACGTATATTATTAAGAAATTGTGCCCCCTCATCCTCCGACCAATAGTGTCCTGCACAAAGGTGACTACCTGACTCTTGAGTCCAGCCGTTTACTGATGATAAACAAAAACTCATGATTAATATTATTGCTGGTTTTTGCATAAATCAAAATTTTCTGGGAAAATAACTATTTCTTTATCACAAAGTAATGGACTTTTTCTTTTTGATTGATTACTTTTCAGCTAGAATTAATCCAAGCTATGAAGAAATCCTTGTCTCTCCTTATTGCTTTGGGCATAATGTCCTGTGCTGTTCAAGCTCAAAAATTCACAATACTTCACACCAACGACATGCATTCCCGATTGCTGGGTTATGCTCCAACTGCTGATTATTCTCCTCTGCAGACAGATAATGATCTAACCCGAGGTGGTTTTGCAAGAATAGCCGGATATTTTCAGGATGTAGAAAAAGAGATTGGTGCTGATCCTTTAATTCTCGATGACGGTGATTTTCTAATGGGAACCCTGTTCCATACTTTAGAGGAACAGGAAGGTTTTCAGCTCAGATTAATGCAAACAATGGGTTACGATGCGGTTTGTATTGGCAATCATGAATTTGATATGGGTCCAGCCTCACTTGCCAACACTATCAATGCGGCAAAAGCTCATGGCAGTATTCCTCCCCTACTCTTGTCAAACATCCAGTTCAATCCTGATGATCCTGATGATGATAGCCTTCAAAAGCTATTTCAAACTGGTATTGTGAGTAATACATATGTACTGAGACATGCGGGATTAAAAATTGGCCTCTTCGCGCTGATGGGGGATGAAGCTGCATCAGTTGCTCCCTATGTTAAGCCAGCGGCATTTACCGACAAATTCATCGCGGCAGAAGAAATGACCAAATATCTCCGTGAAACAGAGGAGGTAGATCTGGTTATATGTTTAAGTCATGGCGGTATAGTGAAAAATAAAAAGGGGGAATGGGAGGGTGAAGATATAGAGCTGGCGAAACAAGTTGAGGGGATCGATATGATAATCGGTGGTCACAGTCATTCTCACTTATTCGAGGCTCTTGTAATCAATAATACTCCAATTGTACAGGCCGGGTCAGAAGGAACTTTTGTTGGTCGGGTGGATGTAGATTATAAGGACGGCAAATTGATTGTATTGAATTCAGGGTTAACCGTCATAGATGATAAGATCCAGGGGGATCCTGTTATTCAAAAAAGAATTGAATCCTATCAGGATCTTATTGTTGATCAGGTATTCGCCTCTTTGAATCTGGAAGCTGGAAAACCAATTGTGGAAACTGATTTTGATTTGCGATTCAATGAACAAACATATAGGGTTGAATCCAATTTAGGCCCTTTGGTTGCCGATGCCATTCATTGGTATGTCAACCAAACACATCATAATGACTTTACCCTGGCTGTTGCTGGTTTAATCAGAGATGAGATAAAACCAGGCACCAATGGAGAACAATTAGTTAATGATTTGTACAGAGTTGTCCCTCTAGGTTCTGGTGTATTTGACAATTCTGCCGGCTATTCTCTGGCTCAGGTATACCTTACTGCAGCTGAGATTAAGAATGTGTTGGAAGCAATGATGCTGGCTCCGAAACTCAGCACCGGAAATTACCCCTATTGGGCCGGAATTCAGTATAAATATAACCCAAGAAGAATCCTTCTTGACCAGGTGTATGAAGTAAGTCTTGGTGACCCGGTAAATGGGTATAAAAGGATAGACCTTTCGAAGAAAAATGAGAACTTATATTCTCTTACCACTAACAATTATGTTCTTGAATTCTTCGGATTAGTACAGGAAGTAACTTTTGGTTTGTTGAAAGTAAGTCCGAAAGATAGATACGGCAATCCAGTCACTGACCTGAATGACCTGATCATAGATGGTAAGCCTGAGCAGGCAGGTCTGCAGGAAATGAAAGAATGGGAAGGTTTTATCCAATATCTGAGTCAATTCCCCGATGTAAATGGAAATGAAATACCTGATATTCCAGAATATTACAAAAATCCGAAACCAGCAGCTTTGAGTACTCCATCATTGAATCCAGCCTTATTATGGAGTGGAGGAAACGGAATAATGGCTACGGTAAGTATTGTAGCCATAACTGTTCTTGCAGGTACCGGACTCATTTTTCTTTTATAGAGAAAAACAAGGACCTTGCAAGCCAGATAAACTATGGAAGAAATGGCGAATTAATAGCCTGCTCCTTGTCGTTAAGGTTTCCTGAAAATCCATACATCCTGCTCAGCCTGTCCACTAATTACTTGTCCTGGTGTATGGTTTAATACCTCAAATTTTTCGGCCCATTTCTGAATAAAACTCTCCGGATGAAAGGCAATAAACGTACGATGACCTTCTTTCACCTGACCACGGGTTACCAAATTTCCCTGATCAAATAATTGCGTTTCTCTCTTGTCGAGCTTGCTCACAAATATCTGTCCGTGCAAAGTCAAAAATAAAACTCCTTTTGGTCTGAGCACCCGAAACAGCTCGTTCAACCAAAGCTTATGAGCTTCCTCTGATAAATGTGTAAAGATTGATATCCCGTAAACAAGATCGAAACTTGAATCATCAAAATTCAATGGTGGGGCAAGATCATTCGTCTCAAACCGAATTCCTTTGAGATAACTCTTACACCAGGAAATAGATTTCTTATTGTAGTCAGAACCTGAAAAACCGGACTCCCCTGGTAATAGATCCGGCATATGCCTAATGATTCTGGCGGGTCCGCATCCCCAATCCAGTATATCAAGCGAAGGTTCTGCCAGATAAGGTTTAACCAGGTTAATAAGCCACTCTGCAGTTTTTCGTCCGTTCAGATAATATCGGGAATAATCAATCCTGAAGGACTCATACATCAGGTAATCAGGAGGCAAAACTACATCAGGATATTCTTTTTGGAAAGCTCTGTTGCTTTTGCGGTTTCCCCACTTCATCAGATGATACCTTAAACGGTCAGCTACAAGCATAAGGCCTAACAGCCGCAAAACTATTTTGATCAATCTTTTCATCCGTTTATATTTATTTTTATTTGTCGGATGGAGCTCGCACAACAAAAACAATCATCTGCGTGTGTGTTAAATAAATTTTCCTTTTGTCATGCTCGGTTCATCTGTATATGTTACTTTCTTGTTTATTTTAAAATGGAGGTAAAGATAGCAATTCTGTCAGCTGATTAATTCCTTGCGCCTGGCGTATTCTTTTGTCTGGTGCATAAAGGCCTGAAAGCGACTTTCAATTGAAGCATCAGCCTGACCGTCATAAGAAAAATTCTCCCATGGGATATTATCATGATCCTTCTTGAAAAGTCCGGTGATTGAAGTATTCAGAGTTCCGGGCATACATGTGAAAGGCAGAATATTTACCACACCTGATATGTATCCTTTAGCAAGTATAGAGGCCGCACCGATTGAAAGTGGTGGGTCACCATCATAATCATGATGAATGTAACTGTCACAATGAGCAAGCATATCTTTCACATGAACAATCGGTCCAACCGGAATAACCTTATTAACCGCATTAAAGAGGCCTCTTTCTATTTTTGACTGCACAAAAGCCTGTAAGAGTGACTTGTACATAGATTTTCGATCATTCTTCCATCGACTATCACGTGTGTAACGATAGGTGGAATAACTGATCCATTCTGCTATTGGAGCCATAAGGGTTTCTGCGCCCAAGGCCTCCAGCCGATCAACCAGGTATGCTGAACAATAGGCATTGTCACGCATAAAAATCTCTCCAACAACAGCAACAACAGGTTTTTTCGGACCTCTGGTTTTTATTCTTTTGAATTGGACAGCAGCCTTGTTTAACACTTTTTTTAGGTTTTTAGCTCCACTTTCAAGTGAGCTGATTACCTCTTGCAAATTATGTTCATACACCTGATTAGTCTCACCTTTACTAACTTCATATGGCCTTATTTGCTGAAGCATTTTTCTTAGTAAATCAATGGCTACCATACCCTTCCATGTAACAGTTCTCCATGCCAGAGGGTTCCCCGGAGCTATAGTACTGTAATTATCTTCATTGCTGGGATGGATCATGAGCACATCATCAAATCCCAGGCGTTCAAAAATGAGGGAATGTAATTTATAATATCCCCCAAAACGGCACGGTCCGTTGTGAGCGGGCATAAAAAAGGCTGACTTTTGGGCTATAATTCCGGGTTCAAAAAGTTTTTTGAGAAAACTACCTGCTGTACTGATAAACGGGAAACACTCCTGACCATTGGTATACTTACGGCCCAGGGAAATATCTGTATCATCAGGCATGGGCAGCACTTCAGCTTTCATTCCTACGTAGCGGCAGGCTGCAGCAAAAGCATGAATAACATCATTTGCATAAGGGAAATATAAAGTCCGCTCAGTAACAGGGAGCGAAGAAACAGCAACATTGGCAGCCACTTCATCTGGCCTTGACTTTTTTGCCATGTAGCCATCAAGACTATCCATGTATGCCTCCAGGCGTGTAATCATACCAGCGTTGGCACTATGCTCATCAACTTCAAGATGAAGAAAAGGTTTCGAATTCATTTCTTCATGCATGTAATGTCTGAGAAAAGAATCCGGACCACATCTGAAATTGCCAAGAAAAACTGCATTCAAACGCTCATCCTTGCTGATAATCCTGCATGCCCTCAGAATCTTATCTCCATTTGGCCAGTACATCATTGGATAATCATCAAATATATTCTCCTTATCCAGAGGCAAAAAATCAAGAGGTACAGGCATCACATTCAAGCCGATCAGCTTTTCGATCAGATTAAGATTAAGCGCAGGGTCAGAAGTGTTATATGGGCGCCCGAGAACTACAAAAACTTTCTTATCAGTGGGGAGATTTGCTAAAACTTCAGTACCCCTCGCTCGAATTTTACTATTAAAAATAAGCTGTGCCTCTTTCGCTTTCTGAATCGCTGAAAGCGATTGTTCCTTTGAAATCCCAAAGCTTGAAGAAGCAAATTCAACAAATTCTTTCTCAAAAGCTCTTTTAAAGTATCGGAAATGGAAAGTCGGGATCAACAATTTCTCGCTCAGTTCTGAATCCCGGTAGGCTGCTCTTATCATAAATGGATGTGATTGTATCCAGGGGCAATTGCAATTGTGAGTAGGATTATCAGCATCAGCTTCCATATTTACAACAAAAGGAAGAAATACATAGTCGACCTCTTTGTTCAGCAGGTCATCCACATGGCCAAAAACCATTTCAATTGGCAAACAGGTTTCGGCTGTCATAAGGTCGATCGATCGGGCCAGCATTTTTTTATTTGCAGAAGCTGATAACACCACCTCAAATCCCAGATCTTCAAACAATGTTCTCCAAAAAGGAAACTGCTGATAGAAAACACTGAGTCCACGTGGTATGCCAATCCGTTTTTTTGACGATGTCTTATCAGGCTTATATCCTTCAAGAAGCATATTAGTGCGCTCCTTGAACAGATTGGGTGTATTTATCCCAATACCCCGCCTTTCTTCGATCTCGTATCTGTCGCAAATCCCGCCATAAAAAAGGGGCTTAAACCCACTTATACTTACCTGCCGGATTTCACACTGGTTCGAACACTCTTCGCATACAAATTTATTAGTGTTATAAGGGATCTCACTCACCTCGAATCCTCTGAATCGGGATTTCTGACCTGAGCGCATTCTATCCCGGGCCAGCATTGCCGCACCAATTGCGCCGGTAATATCAAAATGAGGGGGTATATGAATTTTTTGTCCCGTGAGCTTTTCGAAAGCAGCCACGATCGCCCCATTATTCGTTACACCTCCCTGATAGTAGATCTTTTTACCCACCGGCTTGTCCCTCACTACCCTGTTCAGATAATTCTGCACAGTTGAATATGCAAGGCCGGCTATCAGATTGTTTTTCTCCTCACCTTTTTGGAGTAAAGAATTAAGGTCGCTTTCCATAAAAACCGTACAGCGGTCACCCAGCTTTGATGGTGATTTTGACGTGAATGCAAGTGATTCAAACTCTTTTTTAATGTCAATGTCGAGTTTTTCAGCCTGCTCTTCAAGAAAGGAGCCGGTACCTGCTGCACACACCTTATTCATTTCAAAATCTACAATCACCCCATTCTCGATGGATATATATTTGGAATCCTGACCTCCAATTTCAAAAATGGTATCCACCTCCTGATCCATTGATATCGTTGCTGTTGCCTGGGCAGTTATTTCATTTTGAATAACATCTGCACCAATAAAATCTCCTGTCAGATATCGTCCTGAGCCAGTAGAACCAGCGCCCAATACCTTTACCTGTTCTCCCACTTCTTGTCCGATTTCTCTTAATCCCCTTCGGATGGCTTCGATAGGTTTTGAGGCTGTTGGCAGATACCTACGTGCAACTACCTGATTGTCCTGGCTGAGTAACACCACATTTGTACTTAATGAACCAACATCAACTCCCAAAAAAACATTAAGCACAGAACCATCATCCGGTAGGGGCATAATGTCTTTATTGAATATTGTAGATGCAGGTTTCAGCACATCCAGAGATGAACTTTGCTCTTGCTCATACTTATCGAGGTAATCCTCGAGAGCTTCCAGGCCAGCAAACTCAATCTGCTTCCCTGCTCCTCTTTTATCGGCATATAATACGGCCCCAATGGCTCCCATGGATGCATGATATTCAGGAATAAACAATTCCTCCTCTGATAGCCCCAAAATTTCCCTGAAGGCTCTTACCATTCCGGCATTCGCTGCCACGCCACCCATGAAAATCACTGGCGGGGTGAAATGTTTCCCCCTTCCAAGTGTGCTTGTAAGATTTCGCGCTACTGCAAAGCACAATCCGGCTATAATATCTTTCACTGGAGTAGCAATTTGCTGGAGATGAATCATGTCACTTTTTGCAAATACACTACACCTGCCTGCAATGCGGGGCGGATGCTCTGATTGTAAGGCCAGCTCACCAAAATCATTAATAATATTAACTCCGATACGCTTTGCCTGTTGATCGAGAAATGAACCTGTTCCGGCAGCGCAAAGATTATTCATCGAAAAATCTGACAAAGCTGATTTGCTTGTAAGATCCTGAGCGTCCAAAAAGATGAGTTTGCTGTCTTCACCTCCCATCTCAATGATGGTTTTAACCTCAGGATAAAGCTCAGAGACAGACTGTGACTGAGCAATAATCTCATTTACATGTACAGCTCCGAGCAATTCAGCAGCATGCTTCCCTCCAACACCGGTAAATGCAAATTGCGACAGCTGATTATCAGCATGATATTGCAAAAGATACTTCAGCCTTTCATGTAGTTTATGAAAAGGCCGTCCAAAGCCATAGTCATAAAATTCCTGAACCACCTGATTATTTTCATCCAATACAACCGTATTGAGAGAAATTGATCCGATGTCAATACCGATTTTGTAAAGCATATGTTAGTTTTCTGAATGGCAGGTTATTAAGGTAATAATATTGTTTGCGTGAAACAAATCACAGTACAGGCATTAATAAACCCAGTATTTCCTTTGTGGCCTCACTGGGAAGAAAATGGACATTTGCTATCTTTGTATAAGCTAAAAGCATTTTTTATGCATGAATTACAAAAGAAATATCGCCGCAGCATTCTAAAACTGGCAAAAGCCAGTCAAAAGATTGCAGAAAAGGGCTTTGTAACCTCTCAAGGAGGTAATCTGAGCTATAGGGTTGACACTGACGTTGTACTGATCACACCAACAAAGGTTCCTAAATCTGAGGTGCAGTTTGAAGATGTTGTTATTATTAACCTGAAAGGAGAGGTGCTGTTTGCATCAGAAGGACGTAAGCCTACGGGTGAAACCCCTTTTCATCTTGACATTCTGAAGAAGCGTCCGGATCTCACAGGTTTAGTTCACGCTCACCCCTTAGCCATAACAGCCCTGGCCATGGCTCATAGTGATTTATTGTCGCGCCCCCTCCTTCCTGAACCCATTATCGAGGTTGGGCCGGTACTTAATGTTAAATACGAGGAACCGCTGTCGCAGGAATTAGCTGATGCCTTCATGCCCGTACTAATGAAATCAAATGCCTTTCTGATGCTCAATCATGGGATTTTAATTGGTAGCACCACCAGTGTATTAAGAGCTACTGAACTACTGGAGATGATTGAAACTACAGCCCATTCTTGTATTTTGGGTTCCCAAATGGGAGAAATAAAAGAATTGACAAAAGCTGACCTTGCTAAACTTGATTATACATTAAAAACCAGAAATCTGAATATGCCTGGTGCTCCGGGTGTAAATGCCTCACTGGTTGATCTGTATTTCTGATACTCGTGCTCTTTTTTTCCGAAAAAAGACGACTCGCTCTTGCAATAAATAAAAATTTACCTACTTTTGCAATCCAAAGTTGCGAACGATAACTATTTGGCCCGTTCGTCTAGGGGTTAGGACGCCAGATTTTCATTCTGGTAACAGGGGTTCGATTCCCCTACGGGCTACAAAGAATTAATAGGAGCTAGAGATAAAATGGCACATCACAAATCAGCATTGAAGCGTATCCGTCAGTCCGAAGTACGGAGACTACATAACAAATACTATGCACGTAGTACACGGAACGCAATTAAGAAACTCAGGAGTACAACTGAAAAACCAGAAGCTGAAGAGCTTTATGCAAAGGTTGCATCCATGCTTGACAAACTGGCAAAACGCAATATTATCCATGATAATAAAGCAGCTAATATAAAGTCAAGCCTTAACAAGCATGTGAACAATCTTTAGAAAGTACAAAAAAGATTTTAGAGGGAACTATCAGTGATAGTTCCCTTTTTTTGTTGAAAAAGTTACCGTATTATTTCCATTGGAGCATTCCCGATGCATCTATATCCATAGATAAGTACAAACTAAATAAATTTACGAATCTATGATCCCCTATTCAACAGTAAAAATGGCTGACATGGCCCTTGAAGACCGTCCGCGTGAAAAATGTGCCCGAACCGGAATTAATTCACTTAGCAATACTGAATTGCTGGCGATTATTATTGGTAATGGCACAAAGAACCAATCAGCTATTGATCTGGCCCGTTTAATCCTGAAGCAGGCTCGTAATGATCTTTATTATCTGGGAAAGATCAATGCTAAAGATCTTCAGGAAATCAAGGGGATAGGTTGGGCAAAAACAGTACGTATCCTCGCCTCCCTCGAGCTTGGAAAAAGAAGAATGGAAAAACCAATTCCTGTTAAAAGAAGCATAGCCTGCTCACGTGATGCATTTAATACTATAAAACCTGAACTTAGCGAGTTAGCCCATGAGGAGTTCTGGCTTATCTTGCTCAGTCGGTCAAACAGGGTTCTCGATAAAATAAAAATTAGCCAGGGGGGTGTATCCGGAACCATTACAGATATAAGAATCATATTGCAGGAAGCTCTTTCACGGCTAGCCAGTGCAATTATCCTGGCACACAATCATCCTTCAGGAAATTTATCACCATCAGAAGCCGACAAAAAAATCAGCATCAAGATAAAAGATGCTGCTGCCCTGATGGATATTTCAGTATTAGACCATCTCATCATTGGTGAAAACGACTATTTTTCATTCGCTGATCAAAACCTCATGTAATCATCGGGTGCATTACTACCGAAATTACTATCTTCACATATCAATACCCTAATTTTATGCTGATTTATAGTCCGGAACTCAGTCCTCGTTTTAATTATATACTGGAATTAATTTTCGGGAAATTGTTGGGAATATCCTACCGAACTACCAATATTAAAGAGGAAATTATTCATCATGAAGGTCCTTGCCTTAATTATTCAATGACCGACATTGAGGGTTTGCCTTTTTTACGGGCATCCGGCCTGCTTTACGAGCGTGAAATCATCGATCAGAAAAAATCTTTAGGCGCCGTTTTTACCTGGAAAAATATGCCCGTTTTTTATCCGGCAGGAGAACCTTCCATTCTTCCATTTGATATTTTCGCAGCAAGCTTTTACATGGTGGCCAGATATGAGGAATACCTTCCCTTTGAGGCTGATGAGCACAATCGCTTTCATTCTGGTGAATCCATTGCTTTTCATAATGGGTTTCTTGATCAGCCCATTATTAATCAATGGGCGCTGCAATTCGGAAAAGAGCTGACCAGGATTTTTTCAGGTAATATCCAGATTAATCCTTTAGAATATCAATTCAAACCCACCATTGACATTGACAATGCCTGGGCTTTTCTGAATAAAGGTTTGTGGCGAAGCATGGGAGCATTATTACGTCCGGGTCAGAGCATGGCAGAGAGAAATTATCGTTTTCAGGTGTGGAGAAAAAAGCAGCCTGATCCATTTGATCAGTACGAATTCATCAGGCAATTAATGCATTCTCATCAGCTTGATCCCATTTTTTTCTTTCTGGTTGGCCCCTACGGCCCTTATGATCGAAATGTTTCACCAGCTAACAGTGGATTTAAACGATTGGTCAGATCTCTTGCCTCAGAATTCAGGCTGGGCATCCACCCTTCATATAACTCCAACTCCTCTGCTGCACAAATTCAGAAAGAAATTGATATTCTGGCCCACCTTAGTGGCAAGGAAATAACAGACAGCCGGCAGCATTTTCTGAAAGTTCATTTACCACACACTTATAGTATTATTGATAACCTGGGAATTAAAAATGATTATTCAATGGGCTATGCTGATCGTGTAGGATTCAGGGCTGGTATTGCTAATCCCTTCAGATTTTTTGATCTTGAAAACAATACTTCAACCGATCTGGTCGTTCATCCTTTCCAGGTCATGGATATTACCTTGCAAGAATATCTCAAAATGGAGCCCAAAGAGGCATTAGACACTATCAGTCAGCTGGTTTCAACAATTAAGGATGTAGGTGGAACATTCAATTGTTTATGGCATAATGAATCATTGGGAGAGTGGAAGCACTGGACAGGCTGGTCTGGGGTGTTTAGAGAAATGCTTGAAATTGCAGGTTAATACAAATGCAGATTTATCACTTAAAACACAAAGATATTGACAAGAGTCGTTGGGATACTACCATCACTCGATCCATTAATGGTAATATTTACGGATATTCGTGGTATCTGGATGCTGTAAGCCCTGACTGGGAAGCTCTGATTAATCTTGATTATTCCATTGTTCTCCCCCTGACTAAAGCCAGAAAATACGGTTTTTCTTATCTCTGCCGACCCGTATTGAGCCAGCAATTGGGAGTGTTTTCAACTGAGATGATTAAAGATTCTGAAGCACTAGAATATTTTAAGGCCCTACCAAAACAGTTTAAACTGATTGAAATCTGTTTAAACAAGTACAATCCTTTATTAGTGCCAGGATTCTCTTGTTCACAACATACGAGTTATGAATTAGACTTAATAGGGGAATATTCAAGCATCAGATCACAATACTCGCAAAATAACCGAAGAAACATCAACAAAACCAGAGATCAGTTACTAATATTCAAACCCGTTCCTGACCTGGAAGCATTTTCCAATCTGCTTGCGAATGACAGCAGTGATGGCGCTGCAATTCTTCTAAAAGGAAACAATCAAATACGTTTTAACAATCTTCTCAATGAGATGCTAAAACGCAAAACAGGTATTATTTGGGGAGCATACAATACGGATAATACTTTGATCGCAGCCATATTGTTTGGGGTCAGTCACCAGAAATTCTACTATCTGGTACCTGTAAACACACAGTCGGGGCGTGATTCCCGGGCCCTGTTTGGACTTATAGATGCCTTTATTCAGCAGTATTGCGGAAATTCGCTTATTCTTGATTTTGAAGGTTCTGACATCCCTGGCCTGGCGAGGTTTTATGCAGGATTTGGAGCACAAAAAACAAGCTATTCATTCATAAGAAAAAACACTCTGCCCTGGCCTGTTTCGGTACTTAAGAAGAGCTAATGAATTAAGGGTTCACCAATTCCCAGTTTTTTCTTAGTTTTAGAATCTAAACCACTGCCATATGATTCATCACCTTGGGGATCAAAATTCACTGCTGCATTCATTTATTGCAGAAATTCGCGATGAGCAAATTCAAGTCGACCCACTACGATTCAGAAGGAACCTGGAAAGAGTAGGTGAAATTTTTGCTTATGAAATTAGTAAGGAACTGGCTTATGCTGATAAAGAGGTAAAAACTCCATTAGGAACTGCTGAGGTGCAGATGCTAACTGATGAGATTGTGCTCGGAACAATTTTAAGAGCCGGTTTGCCAATTCACCAGGGACTACTTAACTATTTCGACCGTGCTGAAAATGCTTTCATCTCAGCTTATCGTGTCTATGAAAAAGATGGCACCTTTAATATTCGCTTCGAGCATATTTCCGGCCCCCGGATAGATGACAAAGTTGTGATATTGTCTGATCCGATGCTGGCGACCGGAGCCTCTGCTGTTCTGGCATATGAAGCTTTACTTGGCAAAGGTAAACCCAAACATGTGCATCTTGCTTGCATAATAGCATCAAAAGAAGGTATTGAGAATGTCAGACGTAAGCTCCCTATTCATAAAACCAGTATCTGGGTGGGAGCCATTGATGATGAATTAACCTCAAAAGCTTACATAGTACCAGGATTAGGTGATGCCGGTGATCTGGCATTCGGCAGCAAAAGCGATGACTAAGATTAGTCAGGGGAATACCAGTGATAAGTCGTTGAATCTTTGCACTTTGCTAATAACTCAGAAATATTTTTTCTTAATACCGGATGTAAAAAATCAGGCATAAATCTGGCCATCGGTGCCAATACAAACAGACGTTCATGCAATTTCGGGTGAGGAATTATTAAATTCTCCTCCCGGATGATATCATTTCCAAAAAATAGAATATCAATATCAATATTCCTGTCTGTATACACTCCTTCACGAACCCGACCGCTTTCAGTCTCTATTTTATGTATCAGACGAATTATTTCTCCGGCTTTAAATCTTGTTTTGACAAGCAAAACCTGGTTTAAAAACCAGGTTTCTGATACGAATCCCCAGGGCTCACTTTCCACTACCGGAGAAAACTGCTCAATGTTACCTATCAAACGACCAATCTCATCTGCTGTTTTTTTAAGCCAGAAAAGGCGATTTTCCTTGTTTCCACCTATACCCAGAACCAATTCATTCATATTATTGTAAATTCTTTCAAAAATAGTTCAATAAAGCCTTACTTTTGTCGTCTATTACTGTAAAAAATAAAACGGATGAAAAGTTTCTTTAAATATCTCCTCGCCAGTTTTCTTGCCTTCTTTCTGGCTCTCATAATTTTGTTTCTTATTGGTCTGGGCAGTATGAGCGCCCTGATCTCTAACAAAACGGATGAAACAAAGGTAAAACCCAATACAATTCTAACTCTGGATTTGTCGGTCCCGATTACAGATCGCACTATTGATGATCCCTTTTCTTTCGTAAACTATACCACCTACTCCATGACCGGATCACTTGGTATTTATGATATTTTCCAAAATCTTAAAAAGGCCGCTGTTGATCCGAACATCAAAGGTTTACTAATTAAGACATCTATGATTACCCCTGGGATTGCCAGCCTTGAGGAAATCCGGCAGGCTATTGTGAAGTTTAAAAAATCAGGGAAATTTGTTATTGCCTATGGTGATTTCCTAACCCAGAGTGGCTATTATCTGGCGTCGGTTGCCGACAAAATATACATTAATCCTGAGGGAATTATTGAGTTTAGGGGTTTACGTTCTGATGTGATGTTTTATACCGATGCTCTTGAGAAACTAGGTATTGAAGTGCAGGTATTGAGGCATGGCAAGTTTAAATCTGCTGTTGAGCCCTTTATGGATACAAAGATGAGTGATGCCAGCAAGAGGCAAACCAAGGCATATCTCGATGCAATTTGGGGCCGAATGATTGAGGATATTGGAGACTCCAGAAATATAAGTACTCCAGAGTTAAACAATCTTGCCGATAAATTTGCCATTCGCACACCTCAATCAGCACTGAAGCATCAATTTGTTGATGGCTTATTTTACACTGATCAGTTAAATGACGAGTTGAAAAAACTTACCGGTATAGCCTCTTCTTCAAAGATCAGATCAGTAAGTATGAATCAATATATACACGCACCTGAAACTGAAAAGAAAGAGTATACATCCGATAGGATTGCCATCATTTATGGAACGGGATCCATTGGCATGCAAGAAACAGGTGCAACGAGTATTGGCGGACACCACCTGGCGAAGGCTTTTAGAAGTGCACGCAATGATAACAGAATCAAAGCTATTGTTTTCAGAATCAATTCACCAGGCGGAAATGTTCTTGCATCTGACATCATTCGTCGTGAAGTAGAATTGGCGGCAGCTAAGAAGCCCCTGATTGTGTCGATGGGAGATTTGGCTGCATCGGGCGGATATTGGGTTTCAACTCCGGCAAAAACCATATTAGCCAGTCCAACAACACTAACAGGCTCAATAGGTGTATTTGGTCTCTGGCCAAATCTTGAAGGATTAGTGAGCGACAAACTGGGATTGCATTTTGATGGCGTACAAACCAATGACATGGCCGGAATGGGAAATATGTTCAGACCATTGGAGCCACAGGAAAGAGCCATCATCCAGGGCCAGGTTGAAAATAGCTATCAGAAGTTTATTCATCTTGTAGCCAAAGACCGGAATATGAAGGTTGAAGAGGTGGATCAGATTGGTCAGGGAAGAGTTTGGAGTGGAAAAGATGCAATTGACATCGGACTCATTGATGGTTTTGGCGGATTAGAAGAAGCCATCAGGCTTGCAGCCGAAGCAGCAAATCTGGAAGAATACAAAATAAGAGAGATGCCTCAGTTGAAAGATCCTCTCAATGAAATACTTGAACAAGTGCTGGGAAGAAGTGTTTCTGCCAGAAGAATGTTAGAAGCTGAACTTCCGGTAATACGCGATATACGTGAATGCCTGGAAGGAGGTTCCACTCAGGCTCGTTTACCTTTCACATACATCATCAAATAAAACTATTTGAATTCATCATCAATCATCCGCTTTCTCCTACTGCCAATATCAGGCCTCTATGGAGGTGTGGTCTGGATCAGAAACCGGATGTTTGACCTTGGTATACTCCGGCAGGATGAATTCCCTGTGCCAACTGTTGTCATTGGGAACATCTCAGTCGGGGGCACTGGAAAAACTCCGCATCTTATTCATCTGGCTAAAAAACTGCAGGCTCACTACAGCATTGCCATTCTGAGCCGTGGTTACCTAAGAAAATCCAAAGGCTTCAGATATGTTCTTGAAGATGACAATCCCCGGCTTTCTGGTGATGAACCTTTAGAGATTAAAAATCACCTGCCGGATGTTATTGTGGCAACTGATGGCAATCGTCGCAGAGGAATCTCAAGGATATTAAAGGAAGTCAAACCTAGGCCCGAGCTGATACTTCTGGATGATGGATTTCAGCATCGCTGGATAAAACCTGCTTTCAGCCTCGTTCTTACCCGAGCTGATCATCTTTTTACCGAGGACACAATCCTGCCATCCGGGAGCTTAAGAGAATCGAAAAAAGAAATCAGGAGAGCTCATGCTGTATGCGTTACAGGATGTACACCAGACATTGATATTGTCAGAATCAAACAGGCGATTCAGAAGTTCGCAAAGCAGAAAATCTTTTTCTCGAAAATCATATACCGCAAGCCCGAAGGTCATATCCGGCAGGACGTACTTTTACTAAGCTCAATTGCAAAGCCTGAATCCATGTTGAAATATCTACAGGATAAATACCAATATGTTGATCACCTGCAATTTCCGGATCATCACCAGTATACAAATGCTGATATCCGAAAGATTTTATCTAATTTCATGCGCTTAAGTAATGAGCGGGTGATAATAACAAGCGGCAAAGACTGGGTTAAGCTAAAACAGTTCAAGGAGCTTGAAAATTATCCAATAGAATGCCTGGACATCGGCATATCCCTGCTCGAAAAGGGTGAAGAGGAACTTATAAACCAGATTCAGAACTATGTTGAACAATATTCACGAAACTATTGATTTCATATCGGCCAATACGCGTATTCGTCCGACCACAGGTATTATCCTGGGAACAGGCCTGGGTGGCCTGATTGATGAAATCGAGATCAGTAAAAAAATTCCATATAAAGACATCCCTCACTTTCCAACATCCACTGTGGAAGGACACAGCGGGAATCTTATCCTTGGCAAACTGAACAATCACAGGGTTGTTGTGATGCAAGGTCGCTTTCACTATTATGAAGGCTATAGTATGCAGGAAGTCACTTTTCCCGTTAGAATTTTAAAAGGGCTGGGAATACAGCAACTCTTTTTGTCAAATGCTGCAGGCGGAATAAATCCTGACTTTTCAATAGGTGATTTGATGACAATTACCGACCATATTAACCTGTTCCCCGACAATCCTTTGAGAGGCCCGAATGATGACAATCTTGGTCCGCGTTTCCCTGACATGAGTGAGCCCTACAGCCAAAAGCTGATTGATCAGGCTCATGAAATTGCAGGTTCTCTGGGTTTCAAACTTCATAAAGGGGTTTATGTTGGCAATCAGGGCCCAAGTTTTGAAACACCTGCTGAGTACACCTTTTACAGGTTAATTGGAGGTAGTGCAGTTGGTATGTCAACGGTACCTGAGGTTATTGTTGCCCGGCATATGGGACTTCCTGTTTTTGCAGTATCGGTGATCACTAATATAGCTGTACCCGGCAATTTTCAGAAGAACAACCATCTTGATGTTCAGGAGGCAGCAGAGCAGGCTGGTAAAAATCTGGCCCAACTGTGTAAAGAGATGCTGACCTGAACTATAAACAAATAATTCTATGGATATCAAACGTGTATGCGTCTATTGTGCATCCAGTACAATTATTGCTCCTGTATTTGTTGACCATGCGATAAAACTAGCCAACATACTGGCTGATAACAATATACATCTCGTTTTTGGTGGTAGCCGTACCGGCTTGATGGGCATTCTGGCCGATCAGATTAATGAACGTGGCGGTACCACAGTTGGGATTATGCCTGAATTCATGAAAGAGGTTGAATGGCATCATGAAAACCTCACTGAAATGATTTGGGTCGACACTATGGCCCGCAGAAAAGAAGTGATGATCGAAGATGTTGATGCCGTAATTACTCTTCCGGGAGGATGTGGCACAATGGAAGAATTCATGGAAACTCTGAGCTTAAAGCGTCTGGGCTTATTCACAAAACCAATGATTATTCTGAATTCTGATAATTTCTACAATCCCCTGATAGATCTGCTTGAAGCAATGCTTCGCGAAAATTTTCTGGGTCCGAAACACCGTCAAATGTGGGAGGTGGTGGACAAGCCTGAGGATATCATAAGTGCTATTAATAATTCAACTACCTGGGATTCATCAGCACAGGATTTTGCTCTTGTTGATTAATCTATCACTGCGCAGGCTTTTTTCCATCTTTTTATTGTTCCGTTTGCATTAGTATAGTGGATTATCAGGATATAGATTCCTGTTGGAACCGGATGTTGGAATTCATTTAAACCATCCCAATATAGCTGACCACTAATAGGCAATACATCCCAATCCTGAATCAGCCTTATTAATATTCCAGACGGGTGGCGCACCTCAAATCTTCCGGTATAACCTGGTTCATCAATCTTTAGCTGAACAATTACCAGGTCATCATTGCCATTTGAATCCTGACTAACAACATCACTGCTTAGTTTAAATTTGTCATACTGATCACCTGCCGGATAAAGCATTTGCGAATTTTCACATCCTGGAGTAGCGTGTCCTACATTAGCAGCTGCAGAGTACCAATTGCCGGCCATTCTACCTGAAGCATGATAATTCATACGTTCAAGTGAAACACCTGACTCATCCGGCAGGCGATCATCATGCCAATCAGGATCATAAACCACTTCTTCTATCAATTCGTGAGATTGAGTCAGTAATCTGATCCCTCCGCCGCTATTGTTCAAAGCGGGCAAATCAGCTCTTACACTAACTGTTTCAACCGGAGCCTCCGGATATTTTTTACTGAACCAAATAATATCATCGCAAAAGAGGCCGTATTCCTGAGGAAAGAGCAGAAAAGATCCATCACCTTCTCTGGAAAAGTCTTTCACCCAATCTAAATCATCCACAGTAGCTACTAATACTTGATTCAGATCAAGAATCTGATCCGACAGGTTAAATACTTCAATATACTCCAGACCGGTATCATCCGGATCAAACATAATCTCAGTTATTATCAGCTTACCTGAATCAAGCTCGCCCGGTAATCCATATTTCAGAAGCGATGGCTCCAAATTCCTGCCATTACAATCAAGGACAGGTCCCCCAACATCGATATGATAAGTCATTCCGGGGGCTATAGGAGAGTCAAATTTCAGTATAATCTGATCACATCGATCATCAAAAAATGCCATATCCATTATCTTATGGTGGTCAGGAATAATTATTAAATCCTGGAGAGGTTTGGATGGTAACAAAGGCTGTGAGAAAAGCACAATTATTTCCTGATCAGACAGATATGCGCACCTGCTGGCTTTGAAAACAGAGTGACTCTTTTCAGGACAATAGCTTGCAGTGAGAAAGCCCGGACTTCCCCCAAGCACCTCTTTTGATACCTGCCAACTATCTGGATCGCAGGGTTTATCAAGGCATGACAGTTCCAGACTCCAACCACCATCTCTTTGTAATACATCATGATACTGACCCTGAGAGTAGCTGGTGAAATGAACAATTTGGCCTGATGGATCTTTAAGCACAAGATACTGACCAGAATTTCTCAGACTTAGCCATTTAGTAAGACCGAGGGTTTTACAAGCAAACAAGTTTTCATCACCTGAGCGAACTAAAACAAGGCAAGACCAGGGAGAAATAATGGCTTCAGTCAGATGCACGGATTTTTCACCAACCATCCAGGTCCAACCATGCATCTGGACTGAATCCTCAGAATTATTATACAGTTCAACAAATTCACAGTCAGGTAAGCCTACTGATGGAGTAGGATCAGACATTACTTCGCTAATCAGAACGGGGAATAGGGTATCCTGAGTCCATCCGGTAAGATGACAGAATACGAGGGCAATACAAAGAAGATAGTTCATCCGTTTATATTTATTATTTTTGCGCCGGTTAGTTATATAGATGCATTTCTTGCATCCAAATGGAAAAATAAAGGGTAAAAAATGAAAATAGCTGTTGTAGGTGCCACTGGCCTGGTGGGGCAAAAAATGTTAAAAGTACTTGAAGAGCGTAATTTTCCGGTAAGTGATCTTATTCCTGTTGCATCAGAAAAATCTGTAGGAAAGAAAGTAGTTTTTAAGGCAAAAGAGTATACAATTGTAGGGCTCAGCACAGCTGTTGATATGAAACCGGCTATTGCCATTTTTTCAGCTGGTGGCCAGATATCTTTAGATTGGGCGCATCGTTTTGCAAGAAATGGAACTTTCGTCATTGATAATTCCTCAGCCTGGAGAATGGATCCCAATATTCCATTGGTTGTTCCGGAGATCAATCCTGATGTGATAGGTAAAACTGATCGAATTATTGCCAATCCTAATTGCAGTACTATACAATTATTAGTTGCCCTGGCTCCCTTACATAAAGCTTTTGGTATCAAAAGAGTAGTAGTTAGCACATATCAATCTGTTACCGGCACCGGTGTCAAGGCCGTACAACAACTGGAGTCAGAAGAACAGAGTTTGACTAATGATTCAGCGGATGCATATCCTCATCCTATTCACCACAATTGTCTTCCTCACTGTGATTCTTTTCTGGATAATGGCTACACTAAAGAAGAAATGAAATTGCTCAATGAAACCAGGAAGATACTTAGAGACGAGAGCATCCAACTCACTGCCACTGCGGTAAGGGTTCCGGTAATTGGCGGACATTCAGAGTCGGTAAATATTGAGCTGAAGAATGAATTTGAGCTTGCTGAGGTAAAAGCTCTTCTGGCTGAAGCTCCGGGTTTGACCATACTGGATAAACCTGAAGATAATCTTTATCCGATGCCCCTGAATGCACATGAAAAGGATGAAGTTTTTGTCGGCCGCATCCGGAAGGATAATTCCTGTATGAATGCTTTAAATATTTGGATTGTTTCAGATAATCTGAGGAAGGGTGCAGCAACGAATGCTGTTCAAATTGCTGAGTATTTATTTATCAAGAAAATTGTCAGTTGATCAGATCAGGCTCCTTAACTCACTTGTACCTAAGAAAGAAGTGCGGGCTGTATTTGAGAGAACGATCAGGGTTTTGCGGGTTCCTAATTCACGTATATAGTAAGATCTGAATCCCTTCCACCATCCGGAGTGATACACAATTTTATTATTAGGATCAGCTGCATTAATCCGCCATCCTAATCCATAATTATCCCATTGGTACAAATCCTTATGCTGAGGTTGAAAAGCCTTATCAAGCAACTCCAAACTCACCAGACTACCATTTTGCAGAGCGACGTCCAATTTATACAGATCGATCGCAGAGGAATAAATACCCTTATCCCCGATAACTCCGTTCAGGTAAGTATTATCGGCAATTCGTCGGCCGGAGTGATATCCTTTAACCTGATTATAATTAAGCGGCGTGACCTTCTTATTATATACCAGGCTGTTCTGCATATCCAGTGGGATAAATATCTTGGTCTTAACAAAAAGTTCATATGCAATATCACTTACCTCCTCTATTATCAGGGCAAGCAGAGCATAATTTGTATTACTATAATTGTAGCGTCGATCAGGTGGATAGTATCTTTCAGGATGGTGTTCAGTCAGCAGATTGAGAACATCTCTGTTTGATATTGGAATATTCTGATCAGGCCACACCGAATCAGCAAAATACATATAGTTTGGCAAACCACTTCGGTGATTTAGCAGTAATTGCACCGTAATACCCTTGTAAGGAAAATCAGGAAAGAAGTTCTGAATGGTATCATTAAGGTTTATCAGACCCTGGTCAACCAGAATCAGAGTTGCCAAAGCTGTAATGGGTTTTGAAACAGATGCAAGTTGAAAAGATGACTCTATTGAAAGAGAATCGCGCTTCCTCAAATCACCATACCCGTAGGCCTCTGCTAATTGCACCTCACCATCTACTGCATATAAAACTGTACCATTGAATCCATTATACTTGTTACGTCGGGTAAAATAGCGATCGAGTCTGGCAATGGCAGATTTTCGCTCAGCCATATCAGGGATCTTACTGTTTTCACCTGCCGGATTCGCTGGTGGGGTTTCCACGGGGTTCATAGCCCCACCAGGCTCTTGCTCACCCCGTGGAGGGCCATCCTGGCAAGAGAGTGGAAGAAATAAAGCAATAATAGCTATGTAAAAAACCCGTTTCATACCTGATATAATAAATCGTTGTAAGGATATCTTTTCACATGAATTTCCTTAACCTGCTCATAGAGCACTTTTTTAAACGAATCCATATTCATTTTATTTTTGGCTGATAAGAAAATACAAGGATGATTTGTCAATCCAATCCATGATGCCTCTAACTCTTCAAGACTATAATTCTCTCTCTCTTTAGGGGTAAGATCATCATCATCCTTTTTAACATAGCTAAAAGCGTCTATTTTATTAAACACCAAAATGGTGGTTTTGTTTAGGCTTTCCAGATCTTTAAGAGTTTCCTGAACCACTTCGATCTGGTCTTCGAAACCCGGGTGTGAGATATCTACAACATGAAGAAGAACATCTGCTTCCCTTACTTCATCAAGAGTTGATTTAAATGATTCAACCAGGTGATGAGGCAACTTACGTATAAAACCCACTGTATCACCAAGAAGAAACGGCAGATTACCAATAACAACCTTACGCACAGTAGTATCCAATGTTGCAAACAGTTTGTTTTCGGCGAAAACATCTGATTTGCTCATCACATTCATTATGGTTGATTTCCCAACATTAGTATACCCAACCAGTGCAACACGAACCATTTTACCACGATTTTTACGTTGAGTGGCCATTTGCTTATCAATTCTGATCAGCTGATCCTTCAAACGAGATATTTTGTCCCGAATAATCCGTCGGTCAGTTTCAATTTCGGTTTCACCCGGACCTCTCAAACCTATCCCTCCGCGTTGTCTCTCGAGGTGAGTCCACATTCTTGTGAGTCGTGGTAGCAGATACTGATATTGTGCCAGCTCAACCTGCACTTTGGCATGAGCTGTTCTGGCCCTTTTCGCGAAAATGTCAAGAATGAGATTGGTGCGGTCGAGAATTCTTTTCTTAAATATTTTTTCCAGATTCCTAAGTTGAGTAGGTGTTAGCTCATCATCGAAAATAACCAGATCAACTTCTTCTGCTTCAACATAGGATCGTATTTCTTCGAGTTTCCCCTTTCCAACAAAGGTGGCTGAATTACTAGTATCCAGATTTTGAGTAAACCGTTTTACCACTTTTGCTCCGGCGGTATCTGCAAGGAATGCCAGTTCATCAAGATATTCGCTAAGCATTTTTCCTGTTTGATTGCGGTTAATTACCCCAACCAACACGGCACTTTCCTGTTCTGCTTCTGTTAAATAATAGTTACCCATTGGTCAATAATTGTGCAAGTATACTGTGATACCCATTTATTAAGGGTGCAAAGATGGAAAAAGTATCACTGAGTTATTCACGAGGCTTTTTAAAATTGCTGAAATATTTATTTGTAAGTTGAGTACATGTATATCAAAAAAGGCTCCTGTTGGGAGCCCTTTAAATATTCTTTGTTATCAGGTATTACTGAAGAATAAACTTAACCGGGATAGCCATTGAAACGTTTACTGGTTTTCCTCTTTGCTGACCAGGGCTCCATTTTGGAGCAGCTTTCAAAGCACGTAACACTTCATTATCCAATGATGGGTCAACACCACGAACAATTCTGATAGCAGTAATTTGACCTTGCTTATTCACAACAAAATTTACATAAACAGTACCACTGATACCATTCTCCATGGCAATAGGCGGATAATCTATTGATTCCTGGATATAATTCCTGAAATTCTCCAGGCTTCCTCCCTGGAATTTAGGCATATCTTCCACGATGAAAAACACTTCAGCTTCATCTTCTTCTTCCTCTTCCATCGCAATCACCTCGATTTCCTCATCTTGTGAAGCTTCAAAGTCTTCAATTTCAAATTCATCTTCCAGTTCTACATCATCTTCCACGATGTTCAGCTCCAGGATAACCTTTTGGGGTTTAGGAGGATCAGGAGGCTTTTGCATTTCCTGACGGGTGATAGGGATAATTTCCTCTTCACCTGCTAAATCTTGTAGTTCACCAAGTGAACCGAAACTGACTTCTTCTTTAGTCCATTCGAATGCAAGTAGCACTAGTGCAAGAGCTATTACATATCCGATTTCCAGAAAAAGTGACTTTTTCGTTTCCAGATTTGCTTTGTTTGACTTCTTTAATTCCATTTTGCTGCTGATTTTGCGGGTATAAAAGTAACGATTACAAATTAATTTCAAAAGCTTGGGAAGCTACTTTTTTGTAGGTGTGAAGAAAAAGCGGTTTGTCGTGTTCTGATTTCACTGCAGAACGAACTTTATTGGTATAGTCATTCTAACATTTACCGGTTTTCCTCTTTGTCTCCCAGGCTCCCATTTTGGTGAGCTTGACATAGTGCGAATCACTTCATTATCAAGGCTTGACTCAACACTTCTCACAATTATAAGCTTGACTAGTTCACCATTTTGATTTACAATAAAATTCGCATAGACGGTTCCACTGATTCCATTTTCCATGGCTATTTTCGGATACTCAATTGAGGATTGCACCCAATTTCTGAACTTATCCAGGCCTCCTCCCTGAAATTTGGGCATATCCTGAACAATAACAAAAAATTCAGGCTCCTCTTCTGGCTCCTCTTCCATTGCAATAACATCGAAGCCATCATCTTGATTAGCCTCAAAATCATCGAGTTGAAATTCTTCATCCAGAACCACATCATCATCTACCAGATTAATCTCAAGAACCGGCATCATTGGTTTTGGTACTTCTTTTTTCTCCTCCAATTCCCGCCGTGTTATGGGAATAATTTCCTCATTGCCTGTCAGGTCCATTAATTCGCCAAGTGAATGGCCAGAGACTTCTTCTTTGGTCCATTCAAATGCAAGCAGTACCCCTACAAGAGCCAGCACGATGCAAATTTCAAGGAAAAGACCTCTTTTCTTTTCCAGATCAGCCTTAGGTGATTTTTTCAATTCCATTTTTTTAGTATTAAAAATTTAACATAAAAAGTGGCTAACGTAATTAGTAGGGGGATACTATTTTCAAAGAACTCTTTATTCTAACAATACAAATATAGCACCATTCAGCTAATTTCTTAGTTATCCCACTAATTAATTAGCTGCACTTATGAATAAATCACCTACATCTTTGTTCAATCTATAAATAATTGTACTTTTGCCGACTCTCACACCCACACCCACACCCACACCCACACTCGCTCGGGGGATTAGCTCAGTTGGCTAGAGCGTTTGACTGGCAGTCAAGAGGTCATCGGTTCGATTCCGATATTCTCCACAAATGAAGATCAACCACTTATCGATTCTATCGGTAGGTGGTTTTTTCGTTTCTGCCCATTTTCTGCCCATTTTTGGAGAAAAAGAATGCTTGTTTAGATTTAAACAAGTTGAAACAGGATCATACATCCACCCCACCTACATTTTAAAACAAAGTCGACCTAATCGTTTCATTTCCATCAAATCTATTCCTATTTTAGGGGTCAACCTGAACTATGAGATTATGCGAATTCTGAAAAGTTTGGCTCGACTGTGGATTGTGCTATCCTTCGTTTGTGCCGTCTCATCTTGTGACAACGCTAAAAATTCATCAACAGATTTGATTACGATTGATGTTGAGAGGGCATATAATGAACCCATGCGTAACCTAATGATTAGTGAAGTAATTGAGGATATTGAATATATTAAACTTGAAACAACACCAAATTGTCTAATTTCAAAGGTTTCTGGAGTTTCTATTTCAGAAAATCACCTTGCTATTTTTGACTATCGTTCCAGTTCATTTTTACTATTCTCTAGGTCAGGAAAATTCATTCGCAAAATAGGAAGTCAAGGTCCAGGGCCTGAAGAATATAATAAACCAATTGGTAATCAGCTAAAGATTATCAATAACGAAAAATATCTATTGTTTTGGGATTATCAGAGCACCATATACTTATACCATATTGATGGTTCTTTCCACAAAAAGACAAAAGTCTCTGGTTTAAGTATTAGAGATATTAAATACAGTAAAGACGGTAAAATAATTGTTTATCGCCAGAGAAGCTCTTTACCAAAAGATGGTGGCAATCAACTTTTAGCTTATGATCTAGACCTGAATTTAATTGATAGCACATTCTTTGCATCACAAAGCATACCCGAAGTCAGCGGGTATTCAAAATTTGAAGATTTATTTACAACATATCAAGAAGATATCGTTTTGCTACGGCAATTGAATGATTCAATTTTCAAAATTGATAAAGAATATCAAACCAGTCCTTTACTAGTATTAAGGTTAGGTTCATTAAAATGCCCTACAATTCAAATTGCAGATACTGACATAAATAAATATCTATTGATTCAATATATTTCATTTTCGAATGAGCATATATTCATTTCATTTGAGGGAAAACCAAGAATCAGTCCATCCAAATCTGGTTGGTCACCAACAAAATACTTGGTTAACAATATAAAAACTGGTAAGTCGTTCTTTCTCGATGCTAATCATCCTGCTGAGCTCGGCAGTAATACAGGGGCAATTCCAATAAATGATCTTGATGGAGTTGAAGATGGGTTCAAGTTTTATTTGATTAAGGATGGAAAAACATGGGACTCTTTTGATATAATTGAAGCTAAATCCTTTTTGGAGAAAGATGTTATTGAAGAAAACAACTATCAATCTTCAGAGTATTTTAAAAAATTCAGAAAATTGGTGAACGATTCCGACATTGAAGACAACCCGATTATCAGAATCTGTTATTTGAAGTAAACCGGAAAACAACAATTTAAGTGAAAACTATTAACATTACGACTCCAATCATGAAGCGATCAGTCTCCATTCTAACCTTATTGGGATCCCTATTCCTTACGTTAATATCTGTTCAGGCACAGCAGCAAACTGACCCCGGAATAAAATCGATCAGTGAAGCTGTACTCCGCGATCACATCTTCTTTCTTGCCTCCGATTACATGAATGGCCGTGTTGCTACCAGTCCTGAATACAATATAGCATCACATTACGTGGCTTCACAATTTGCGGCCGCCAGGTTGGAACCCTTGGTAACGAAAGATGGCGCAACCAATGAGTATTTCCAAGGATTGCCCTTTGCTCGCACTACATATAACGATCAGCCTGAGCTGATATTGAAACAAAATGGCCGCGAGACCCGGCTGGTTCACAACCAGGATTACAAGGTTTATATTGGCAGCCCCCATGACTTCGACACGCTGCAGCTCGTTTTTGTGGGGTACGGGATTAACGAACCCGCTGAGAACTGGAATGAGTTAAAAGACCTCGACCTTAAAGGCAAGATCGTTGTCTGCTTGAACGGTGCACCCACCAAAGATGGCCAACCAGTGTTGTCCGCAGCCGCTACCAAAAAGTACAGCGGTCGTAGAGGCCTTAGTTCCAGAGCTTTTTTTGGAAGCATGGTCTATGGTAAAGGTGTGGCAGGAATCATCATAGTGAATCCTGAGGGCACATTGGAAATGACACTCGATGAGCTCCAAAGCAAGTTCACCGGGGAGAAATTCAGCTATCTGGGTGCTGGGAAACCCAAACCGGATCGAAAAAGGCCATTTGTATATGTAGCAAAGCCCGGTTTTCTCGATTTGGTGTTGCCTGGCAATAAAAGCAATAAGCCACAGATACTTGATGGAACGTACCTGTCAAATCATATCAGAATTATAAAGGAGGACACGATTTATTCGAACAACGTGATCGGTATGGTACCTGGTACCGACAGCCTGCTGCGGGATGAATACATCATCGTCGGCGGACATCTCGATCACATCGGATACGGAGGGAACGAGGCCTATAACGGAGCTGACGACAATGCCAGCGGGGCGGCTGGCGTTATGGAGATCGCCCGGGCAGTTGCCAAGAATCCCTTCATGCGTACGGTCGTTTTTGCCGCCTGGACTTCCGAGGAGATGGGCTTGTATGGATCGGAATATTTCCTGAATAGCGGGATTATTCCAAAAGAAAAAATAGTATTCAACCTTAACCTTGACATGATCGGTCGTACCACCAATGAAAATGAGGCTTCACATGCTCATTATGTGGTTACCGACAAGAAATACTTGAAGGAGATTACTGCATTTATCAAAGAAACCAACAAAGGGGTCACAGATTTTCCACTTATCTTTAATAATGATGATAATTCACCCGGAGGCAGTGATCATATGAGCTTTATCGAGGCGGGGATCCCGGCATTTTTCTTCTTTTCAGGCCGCCACAACGATCTCCATACCATTGGGGATGATCCGGAGAAGATCGATTATCCAAAGGCAGCCAGCATTTGTCGAC
>Ga0233437_1002419_pt1 | contig 28252 bp, 30 predicted proteins | sample SI_122_August201_FD_182714 | JGI IMG/M metagenome (GOLD analysis project Ga0233437, IMG submission 182714) | Seawater microbial communities from Saanich Inlet, British Columbia, Canada - SI_122_August2016_200_MG | ecosystem: Environmental > Aquatic > Marine > Inlet | place: Canada: British... | reverse complement strand
AGGGTTCTCCCCCGCCGATATTGACCTGAAACACCCGGATGGATGTCAATTGATCCACCAGTGCACGGCATTCCGGTCCGGTCAATTCGTTTTCACCGGTGAGACCCGCATCGGAAAGACAGTGAACGCATTGGAGATTGCATTTCAGGGTGATTTCCCAGGTGACATTGACAGGGGCCGAAAGCCCCATCCTGGCCATGTTAGCGCTCAATGATGACTCCTTTTCGTACGAGCCGACCTGAACTTCTCTTCATTTTTTCTATACGATCATGGGACATTAATTTCGCCTGATTTTCAGTCCACAAGCATTCCTCCAGGGTAGATTCCCCCGTGGCGCGCAACAGATCATAATTGAACTATCGCTGCCTTGAACATAGCCTATAATCTTCCCAAAAATCTTTGAATTTAGATGTTTAAAGAAAATATGGTTTACAAAGTCATCAGCCGAAGCTCGACAAAACCTTCCGGTCCCGCCGATGCGATCGTTTGCGATAGTTGGTCTATACGAATATCCTCTCCATTTACCAGGATACTTTTGCAACCCCTTCGGAATGTATCCGGTGGATCGGAAAAAAACCACTTGGCCGTATCCGAATCGACCATAACACCCCGCTTGAGAAAGGTTGCGCCGATTTCTTTGGCCAGAAGATTGAACAACTTGACGGACACGACGTCTGTACGGTCCTCGGCGACCGTATCCCCCCGCCGGTGCGTGATTGTGCCGCGAAAGACGGCCAGGTCTCCACCTTTGCGGAAGGTTGCGCCGACCAGTCCCGGCATGGCAGCCGAAAGCGCAAGCGTGGCGTTGCTTTCGATGATGGCCGTCGAAAAATCGTCAACCGGCTTTCCGTTCAGGAAAGCCGTGCGGATTCGGTCTTCCACATAGTCAGGATTCACATCAAACTGATTGCAGAGCAGATCCCTGATGCTGGAACCGGTGTGGACATTGACTTTGAAACCTGCCTGCAAAATGGAGGAAAACGCCACGACCCCCGAATCGATTGTGTCAAACAGGAGTTCTGCTGTGAATACGGCTTTTATCATGGTAGCACTCCTACTCCCGGCCCACCGGGAACCAATTGCGTTAATGATGTGCATATTTGGCTGTTTTCAGCCTAACCGCCACCTATGGGTGGGAAAACGCCAACCCTTTCGCCGCCGTGGAGAAGGACGCTCGCATCTTCTTTCACACCATCGATAAAAATGAGTTTGACCTCGTCTTCTGGGATACACAGTTGACCAAGCAAAGCGGATAAAGGTGTGCCTGGTTCAACAGGGTAACGGCATGCTGAGTCAGCGGGCAGGTACTTCTTCAGAGAAGCAAAAAGCTTTATTTCGATAGTGACCGGCATAGGGTGTGTTCAACATCATGCTTACATATGAGAATGATGGTTTTTGGAAAAAATGGGGGGAACCATCCAGGGCCTCCCCCCATTTAACCAATATGCTGATGAAAATTAAAAGTTAAAGACCTGATCCAGCTCTTCGTCCGTCACCCCGAAGGTCACGTTGTGAGGCGGTAATGCCTCATCCTTGAAAAACGCGGGCAACCGGTCGTCCTTGTTGGTAAAGCCGGCTCGTTCGTTGAAATCCCTTTCCATCTTGAGGATGTTTTTGCCGAGTTCCGTGACATCATCCGCCGTCATGTCCGCGCCAAGAAAGCCACCGACCACATCGACCAGGGCCTGAAAAGTGTCTGGTTGGTCCAGAATCGCAAAGGCGATGAACAGGCACATGCCCGTGGCGTCAATGGCGGCTGTTGCGATTTGCAGATTCCTGGACAGCTCGACCTGCCCTTCGGGTTTCAAAGGATCCACACTGCCGCCCACACCGAGGATGTTGGTGGCCACGGCATACCCGGCCGTATGATCCGCGCCCATTGTGGTGGTGGCATAGGTCACACCGATCCCCTGAACCGCCCTGGGATCGTAGGCCGGAAGCGCCTGTTTCTTGACCACCGGTACCCGTTCCACGCCGAGCACCTGTCCGGTGACCGCCGCACCACTACCCAGTATTTTCCCGAGGGGTGTTCCCTCGCCCACTTGCTTGACCAGGTTGATGGCTGCCTGGGCATCGCCGAATTTCGCCAGACCCGCTTCCATGGCCACACCGATGGTAACGCCCATGTCAATGGTATCAATCCCGAAATCATCGTCCATTCGATCTATCTGCGCGAGGGCATCCAGGTCGTCAATGCCGCAGTTTCCGCCATGGGCCCAAACGGTTTCATATTCAACCTGTTTGCTCACAAAATTTCCATCTTTGTCGTAAAAGGTTCCGGAGCAGCGGATAACGCAGCCCTTGTGGCAGCCGTGGGTGGCGGACCCTTCACCACCCCTGGCGTTTTCCAGATCCGCCTGGGCTTCCCCGCTGATCTTGGCAGCACCTTCAAATTGGCCGGATGAAAAGTTTCGGGTGGGATATCCGCCGGCTTCGTTCAATACGTTGGTCAAGACGTTGGTTCCGTAAGCCGGGAGTCCTTCGCCGGTCACCGGATGTTTCTTCAGTCCGGCCACAAACGCTTTGTTTGCTTCTTTGAACTTTTCCGGGTTTCCCGGTGAGCGTTTTGACATACCGGCGTCATCCACTATAATGACCTTAACGCCCTTGGCGCCCATCACGGCGCCGACACCCCCGCGGCCGGCGTGACGTGTGGGCCGTTGTTCCATGTCTGTAAAGGCAATTGATGCAGCGGACAGCTTCTGTTCACCGGCCTGGCCGATGGAGATGCAGGCGATCTTGTCACCGTATTCCGCATTCATTTTGGCCACCAGGTCGTAATTGCCGAGCATCTTTAGGCTGTTGTCCGGAGTGACCTGAACACCATCCGCGTTTATGAGGACTTTGTAAAGGGTGTCGTCCTTCGGCTTTCCCTCAAGCACGATGGCGGCGTAACCCAGCCGGCCCAGCATCTGCGACGGCTGGCCGCCCGAATTGGCTTCTTTGATACCGCCGGTCAGCGGGCTCTTACACCCCACGGAAATACGTCCGGACATAGCCGCAACAGATCCGCTCAACATTCCGGGGGCTATGATCAACTTGTTATCTGCTCCCAGAGGATGACATAGCGGGGGAACCTCCTTTGAAACGATCGCCGATGTCATGGCACGGCCACCAAAACCGGCATAATCCCCCAGAGGCCCGGTGCTCACCTTAGGTCCTGCCTCCCCACCCATGTTAATTCGAACAATTTTGTCCATAGCCTTTCCCTCCTTTTTTTGAAAAATTAGGTTTTTGTTTACACGCCCCCAATGGGTTTAAATCAATTTTGTCGCCGCCGATCTAGCGGGATATTTGCGTTTGTGGTGAGGGCCGTTGTCTCAGAAACAGCAGTCAAGGCCAGCTCATCGTCCCCAAGGACATCTACGCATCAGCGTAATTTCCCCAGGTGACGTTCACCGGGCCCGAAGCCCCGCCCTGGCCATATTAGCACTCAATGATGACCCCTTTCGCTCTCAGCTGATCCAAGGTTTTTTTTATACTATTTATCTCTTTTTTTGGTGCAGATCTCCCCTCCTTTTTCAATCGTATCCACAGGTCAAGAGTAATTTCACCCCTAAAGAATGAAGTATCAAGCAATGGACCGGACGACAAAAAATAGAGACGGGGCCCATTCATTGTATAGAAAAGGAGTCCAAAATCCTCTTCTCTGACCTGTGTTCCAGATGACAAAATATATCTTGGATCTTCTGTTGGCTCCATTGATTCACCTTGGTGAGGCCCTCTCCATAATGCAGGATCCATTTCCCACCCGACAGGATTTTGAACATTCTAACCACATTGATTTTGGTGGCTTAAAGTTCATCCACCTCCATCGTTTCTCAATTGATCCGCTTTTTCCCCGCCCACTCCTTTTCCCGGAGTTTGAACTTCTGTATTTTACCCGTAGCGGTTTTTGGCAGCTCACCGAATTCCACATGTTTGGGTGCCTTGAAACGGGCCAGGTGTTTTTTGGTAAATGCAATGATATCCTCTTCCGATGGGCTGCTACCCGGTTTGGATACGACAAAAGCCTTTGGAACCTCGCCCCATTTCGGGTCCGGTACCGGAATGACGGCTACTTCCAGGACATGAGGATGCCCGTATATGGCGTTTTCAACTTCGACCGTGGAAATATTTTCACCGCCGCTGATGATGATATCCTTTTTCCTGTCCATGATCTGGACATAGCCGTCCGGGTGCATGACAGCCAGATCACCGCTGTGAAACCAGCCGCCCTCAAATGCGACTGCGGTCGCGTCAGGGTCGTTGTAATAACCGGTCATGACATTGTTTCCCCGCATGACAATCTCTCCCATGGTCTTACCATCCCTAGCAACCGGTTCCATGGTTAGAGGCTCAACCACATCCATGAAGTGCGTGACAATATAGGGAACTCCCTGCCGTGATTTCATGGTTGCCTTTTCATCAGCTGAGATCATATCCCAATCAGGCTGCCAGGCGCAGACACTGTGGGGACCATACACCTCCGTGAGGCCGTATGTATGGGTAATATCGGCTCCAATAGCCTCCATATTCCGGATAATGGTGGGTGCCGGCGGGGCGCCGGCGGTCATGATCTTGAGGGTACGCTTCATTTTTATTTTGGAAGCGCCCGGCCAGGTGCTCATGGTAATGAGTACCGTTGGGGCGGCGCAGAGGTGAGATACATCTTCCTTTTCGATCAGACGATAGATTTCTTCAGCGACCACCGTACGCAGGCATACATGGGTGGCACCGACGGCGGTAACCCCCCAGGTGAAACACCAGCCGTTGCAGTGGAACATGGGTAGGGTCCAGAGGTAAACTGAAGACGCCGTCAAACCGGATTCAAGAACTTCGCCGATGGCATTGAGGTACGCTCCCCGGTGATGGTACATGACGCCTTTAGGGCGACCGGTGGTACCGCTGGTATAGTTGATGGAAAGCAGCTGGTCTTCGGAATCGATATCTGCGATAAATGGCTCGGGTGAACCGGTTGACAGGAAGGCTTCATACTCCATACCCTCAAGAGAGATGGAGTCGCTGACATCACAGACCGTGACATAGGTTTTGACTTTTGGCAGTTCACCCGGTTGAACCATTGATGCAAACTCGCTGTCGACAACCACGAATTTTGCATCTGAATGATCGATTATGTATGAAACCTCTCCCGGAGAGAGACGGATATTAACGCTGACGAGGGCTGCACCGCTCAGGGGTACGGCATAATGTGCTTCGAGCATGGCCGGGATATTCGGACAGATGAAAGCCACCTTGTCACCCTTGCCGACGCCGTTTTGCCGCAGTGCGCTGGCCAGGCGATAGATTCTCCGGGAAAATTCCCTGTAACTATACCGTTTTTCTCCATAGACAACTGCTGTCTTGTGGGGATAGACGAGGGCGCTCCTGGTCAGGAATTCGACCGGCGTCAGAATACTTTTGTTTACACTGGACGTTCGCATCAGAATCTCCATTTATCCCAAGGACCGCCATTGCCTAACAAAAATTCAAACTTTCTAATAAACCCCGCAGATCCCATCAATTGCCATCTCTTCAATCCCGATCTCTTCTGTACAAAAAATATCATCTTCCTGGGTGGGTTTTTTCTCATCATTCTGGAATATTATGTTATCTTCATGATTGACCATTTGTTTAAATACCGCCTCCGTTTGATTCGCTTGATTTTCAACAACATATTTAACCTGACTACCCGGACAGCACAGAACATGAAGGCGCGGATCAACAGATCCGCGCCTTTTGGGATTACATCATGCTCATATAGACCTCAAATGAGTCTTCTACAGTCCAATCCCTGGCACTTCCCTCGTTGCACAGGTCATTAACTGAGTTTCCTGCCATGTGCTTGCAATCTTCTTCAGTAAGGCCGTATGTGCTCAGTTTACAGGCTTCATCAGTAATACCGACTACGTTGCGGAGATACTCAATTTTCTCTACTGCTATTTCCGCAGCCTGGAAACGATCCATGCCGCTTGTATCAACACTCATAGCATTCCTGGCCAACTCGGCATACCCATCGGGTGCAGCCACATAGTTGCGTTTAACCACAGGCACCATGGTCATAGCATTGGTCAGGCCATGATGTAAATCATTCATGGCAGAAATCTGATGGGCCAACCCATGGATCATGCCAAGGCCACCACCCATGGCATAGGTCATGGCTCCCAGATACTGTGCCCATGCCATTGCTTCACAGGCTTTGTCATTGAGGCGGTTGTAACTGAACTCGGCCAGATTCTCCCAGCACAACTTGGCTCCGCGCATACCCACGGCCTTAGCCAACTGGTTGCCCAGGCGGGATACAAACCCACCCATTGAATGAACAAAACAGTCGATACCGGACTGGGCGGCAATATTCTGGGGCATGGTGCGCAGCAAGGCCGGGTCCAGAATTCCAATAGTCGGAATCATGTTGGCTGCCACAAGGACGTATTTCCAATGTTTTTCCCAATCAGTCACAACTGCAAAACCGGTCATTTCAGCACCGGTTCCTGTTGTGGTATTCACTGCAACCTGGGCATAAAGACATGGTTTGATAGTTGGGATAACCTCCATGAAGCTAGGGTCCAGAACCGCTGCTTTTTCTTTCATGTCGGTAACCTCGGGGTTAGCCAGCATCATCCGTATCATTTTGGTCGTATCATGGGAAGAACCGCCCCCTACACTTAGAAAACCATCGGCACCTGCATCCTTAAAAGCCTTAACCCCATTGAATACATCTTCTTCTCTTGGATTGGTTTGACCCACTTTAAAAATGGTGGTTTCAACACCGGCATGGGTGCATATGGACTGAACCTCATCAATAATACCGGTACCTTTTAAGCCCGTGGTCACCAGCAACGCATGCTTAATGCCTGCTAACTTGCATTGCTCACCCGTGATCTTCACTGCGCCCCAGCCAATTGCCTCACTTCCATTAAAGCCACCAATCACGTGCATTGGAAACTGTCTGATTTCTTCGTGATAAGTGTTTCGGAAATTTTCGAATGAATACATGATTCCCTCCTTTTTGCGGGTTACGAAGTGCGTGATCAAGCGGATACGATATTATAACCTCGATTGCTGTCTCAAGCACGACTCAAAATGTTGGTGTTAGATCTTTTCGCCTCTCCCCATCAATGCTTCCTCAGTCTTTCAGGTTAAGGGCATCTGGTCAATGCACAAATTCTTCACCTCCTTACATCTTGTATTTACCCTTACTCATCTAGGCTTTTTGGTTTCGTTCTTGATGCCGGAAGATACTCTAGAAATCACCTGGCCTGTCGCACCTCCCCCAACCTTTCAAAGTACGTGCCAAAAAATGAAATTTATCTGATTTATCATTTAAACATCTGATGCCACGGATTAAATACTTTCCATCGGCATTCTGATCAGGTAGTCCTTTTGATATCATCCGTTACAAACTCCTGCCAGTTTGAGAATCATTTTCTCATTTTGAAAATCTGTTTTAAAGATGACAAGAAAAGCCGGCATGTTGAAAGCGTGCCAGCTTTTCCAATGCTTTTGGGTGGTCAATGGAAGGGTTTGAACCCTCTCCGCCCTTTTAGGGTCATAAATCATTTTGATAGATCAAATTTTTTCATCCACCTGTAGAAAGTACTCATGGATATACCCAAGAAAACGGCAGCCTCGTTCACGCTGTCGTACCGGCTCAGTGATTCAATCATGAGCTTTTTTGTAATACCTTCGATGGAGCAAACCTCTGATTCTTCTTGGGAGAGAGGCGTTGCCAGGTTCCCCCCCAGATCATCGAGGGTGATGAATTCCCCTTCCGCAAAATTAAATGCGCACTCAATGAGATTCCTAAGTTCTCGTACATTTCCCGGCCATGAATACCGGGCAAAGGCTGCCAAGACTTCCGGTGAAGCCTCTCGGATAGGAGATTGAAAGCTGCTTTTCATCTCTTCAATGAAAAACCTTGTGAGATCAGGGATATCTTCTTTCCTGTCTTTAAGGCTTGGAATCCGTAATCTCACAACATTCAATCTGAAAAAAAGAGGGTCAATAAAGTGGTTTTTTTTCACTTCTCGCTCAAGACTTTTCGAGCTTGCAGAGATAATCCTGAAGGTTAATGGAATGGCGTGCCTTCCCCCGATTCTTGTAACCTGACGATCTTCCAACACCCTTAACAGCTTCATCTGAGCCGGGACGTTCATCGTGTGAATTTCATCAAGAAAGATGGTCCCCCCATTTGCCATCTCAAACTTGCCCATATTCCCCTCTCTTCTTGCACCCGTATACGCCCCCTTATCATAACCGAAGAGTTCACTTTCAATGAGATCCTGTGGGATAGCGCAACAATTGAGCGCAACAAATGGGCCGCTGCAACAGGGGCTTGCGTTATGAATTGCGTGGGCAAACAATTCCTTTCCGGTCCCGGTTTCTCCCTCAAGCAGAACGCTGGATAAGGTACCTGCAACTTTCCTGGCCCTGGCAATGACCGTTCGGGTTTTACGGCATCGACCTATGATGTTTTCAAAGCGAAACCGGGCGGCATTGCGGGGTTTTGCGGGCAGGGAAACCTTGACTTTTTCCTTTTCCAATTTCAACAGCGATGCGATCTCATTTCCAGCCTGATTAAAGATCGGGATGGATTCCATGGACAAGGGGGATGAATTTACCCGATAGGGAGACTTTACCGTCACAAAACGGGGCAAAGCCTTCTGAGAAGAAGCCTGCCATGGAAGGCCTAACTCCAGCAGCTCTTGTACATTTTTTTTTCGAACAATATTATTGGGAGATAACCCAAAGGTAGTCTGGGCCGCCGCATTTAGATTGATAATATTGCCATCTCTGTTCACCAGGATCAACATTTTGTCGGCATAATCGAACGTGGAATGGAAATAGGAATCGTGAAGCTCGAGCAGTTCAAGTTTTTTCCTCAAAAAAAGTTCAAATTGCAGAGAGTTGGCGATACTGAGGAAGTATGGGATGAGATGTTTTAGCTTTTCTCCGAAATCGTACGTACTTGTAAAATCCAAACAGCCCATTATCGTTCTGTCCTGATCCAAAACCGGCACAGAGAAACAACTGGCCCAGTGCAGTTGTTGTGAATAGTGCTCCTCCCCCACAACCGAAATCGATTTGCCTTCAATAAGGCCGATGCCCGGCGCCGTAGAACCCAAACGACTTTCACTTATGCTCGATCCGGCGCTGATAGTGGCGTTTTCAAGCATTCTTATGATCTTATCATTACCCTTGACCGATAATATGTACTCATCAGCGTCGGCAAAAAAAGTGGCAAATGGCGCGAAATCAAACTGTTCCTCTATTCTCTTGCAGTGGGACTCCAGCAGCGAATGCAGGTCTTTGTTTTCTTCAACCCGTTTTTGAACGCCTGTCTGATCCAGGTTAAAAGGGTCGATGTATCCCTTCGGGTCAAAACCCATCTCCCTGCAACGATCCCAGGAACATTTTAGCATGTCCGGGATGTTTTCAATTTCGCCGGTTGTTATATATCGACGCCACACGCCGTGAAAGTCGGTTTTTGTTGATAATGTTCTCGACATGCTTTTCTCCCAACTACAATGGAAATGCTCCGGCGCTATTTTGGCAAATAGTTTGTTTTTGGACAGTACTTTTTGAAAGGCTGTCTCATAGGTATTTGTTCACCGGCAATTTCCATGTTTTAATTCAAACCGGCTCCTGACTTCATATATGTCAAATATGACATAAAAAAAGGCCCATAAGCGTGCTGCCTTATGGACCATCAATCTCCCAAATTGCTCGGGAGGAAATTTAGAATTGGAGTTCCTTTTCAAATGCAACCCAGACAGGTTATTGTATGTATAATAAACTTCACATGTCAAAAATTAACTCTATTTTTCATAGTGGTGTCAACCTTTTTTATCGGGGATTGAGAAAAATTTCCATATGACGCGTCCTGACATGATGGTTGGGAAAGACGAATTCAGGTGGGCCAATGTCAAAACGGATAAAAGAAAAAAAATTATTGGGTGTGAATATAGCGAAATATTTTGTTTAAATAGTTGAAATCTTATGAAGAAAGTGCTCAATTGTCTCCGACAATATATGACAAACAATATCAAGCGTCAAAGGAAAAAAATGTGTATAGGAGTTCCGGGGACACTTTACTTATCTTTCTGAGTCCTTACAAGGCGATTATTTTCATCAATGAAAAATGTCTACTGCCGACGGTTTCCACACTCTTTCACATGATGTGAAATCCCCGAAGCTACCGTTCTTGCGATTCGTATCCATGATGTCCAATTACAAAAAAGGATTATTCTCGGCAAGGATTAAGAAGTATGCTGTCCCAAGAATTACACGCTGCCCCCGGACAAGAGTGGACTCGATACCGGCGTATGGACATTTCCGACCCTCAAGAACAATACGCTTTCGGTGTTCCTCTTTAATAGAAGCCTCATCGGCTCATCCGGCGGAGACGGAGGACGTTCCATTCGATGTGACGTAACGCTAGCGAAAAAACAAAGCGCTAGACTTTCTTCCTCACCCCAAGGAGCGCAGGGCTTCAGTGATTTCGTCGAGAACTGCAACGTCTTCGATGGTCGATGGGACCGCGTATTCTTCAACATCGGCAATCTTCCGCATGGTGCTGCGAAGGATCTTTCCTGAACGGGTCTTAGGAAGCCTTTTTACGATTACTGTTTTCTTAAAGGAGGCAATGGGGCCTACCTGCTCGCGGACCATCTTGATCACTTCCTCCACAATTTCCCGTTCATTCCTCTCCACCCCTGCTTTGAGAACACAGACCCCAACCGGCGCCTGACCCTTCAGATCGTCTGCGACCCCGATCACTGCACATTCGGCCACGTCGGGATGATTTGCGAGGACTTCTTCCATACCTCCCGTTGACAGCCGGTGGCCTGCCACATTGATGATGTCATCTGTCCTCCCCATAATCCAGACATACCCATCATCATCGATGTAGCCGTTGTCGCCGGTCAGGTAGTAACCGGGATAGGAATCCATGTACGATTCCATGAACCGTTTGTCATCTTGCCACAACGTGGGGAAGCAGCCGGGCGGCAAGGGGAGTTTTACTACGACGAAGCCGTTTTCGCCTGATGTGAGCTCTTGTCCGGAAGCGTCGAGGATCTTCACGTCATACCCGGGCATCGGTTTCGTCGTGGAACCCGGCTTGGCCGGGAAATACTGCAAACCCATGAAGTTTCCGCACATGGGCCATCCGCTCTCTGTCTGCCACCAGTGATCGATGACCGGCTTCTTCAATAGATCCCGTGCCCAGTTGTATGTATCCGAATCGGTCCTTTCACCTGCGAGGAAAAGGGACTCAAGCCCTGAGAGGTCGTGTTTCCTGAGATACTCACCGGTGTAGTCGTCCCGTTTGATTGCCCTGATTGCCGTGGGAGCAGTGAAGAATGTTTTTACCTTGTGTTGTTCGATCACGCGCCAGAATGTCCCGGGATCAGGTGTGCCGACCGGCTTACCTTCGAAGAAGATGGTCGTGGCGCCCTGCAGCAATGGGCCATACACAATGTAAGAGTGCCCCACTTGCCAGCCCACGTCGGAGGCCGCCCAATAAACATCACCGGGGTCAACATAGCCATCCGGGTCTCGGGAATCATAGGCATGTAAATCAGTACGGTATCTCCCTTAACTACCCAAAGTTCCTTGAGGAAACCTGCAATTCTGGATACACGAGCTTTGAGCTCGGCATAGGTGAATTCGCGGATCGTATCGGTGACGGGGCTGTCATAGATGACGGCATTCTGAGTACCTCTACCGTTTTCCACATGAAAATCCACCGCATTGTAGCAAGTGTTGAGAACCGCCCCGGAAAACCATTTCACGAACGGACTATGGGAGTTATCCAAAACGCAATCCCATTTCCGTTCCCATCTGATGCCCTTCGCCGCCTTTCCCCAAAAGGCTTCCGGGTTATCAAGGGACTCCCTATAAAGGTCTTCATAATTCAGCTTTTCACAATGCATATTCAGTCTCCGATGTGTCTGTGTGGCGAGAGAACCATTGCCGGTTCAAACGCTTGATGGAAACGCCAGCAAGCCCGCAGTCTTGCCAAAAAATTTTTCTCCCAAATTTCTCCTGCCCCTGGCTTTTAGGAATATGCCCTGTTGTTCAATATGCATGCCAAAAAACAGCTGGATTCAAGAATTAACCATAACCGATTGCAATTATTGGTAAAATATTAATATTCTCTTCCCCTGAAGCCCATTACAAGGATTAGGATTCAGCATAAGATAACGCAATCTGAGAATGGCTTTCTCATTTTGATAAACCCGTTTTCTTTGGTGGGGACGTGAGTGAACGAGCGCAAGCATGACTTCCATGGCCCGGCCGCTGAATATCTCAACAGTCGCGTGAGCAAGTCGGTAGCGCGAGGAGCTGAAATAGCCAAAAAAAGACGGAAGATTTTTGGGGTAACGAGGTCCAAATTTTGCCGGGACAGCATTAAACCAATAATTTTAAAATTGGCTCAAGTAATCTTTATTTATCCTTATCAACAGGTTAGCTTTCCAGTTTTGACTTGACACGCAATCTGGAGTTCCGTATCGTGTCTCTCCAAAAAAGCGAGTCTCCTGCAGCAACGTTTCGTCGGCACCCCTTTTCCAGGATGCAATTTTTTCGGGTAAATCACAAAGCAACGATCCCTCTATGGAAACCGAGGCATGCACATGACAAATGACAGTATTCGCAACAAGGTTCTAGAAATATATGACTTTATTCAGAACAGCCTTTATTTGAATCGTCCTGATGTAAGAATAGGAGAGAATAGATTTAACGCTACACTTCTGTTCAGCCTTCTCACGGCTATTAACCAAGGTAAAGAAATCATCATGGGAGAACCGGGGCTTGGAAAAACCACCTCTGCCGAGTATATCTGCGCAATGATTTATCGATTTCCCTTAGGCCTTATCTGGGCCAGTGTCGTCTCTGGACACCCTGAGCAAACAGAAGAAAAAATCATCGGAAGACCCGATCTTGGCAGGCTGAATCAAGGTGAAGAGGTGGTGATATGGTCCCATTTCTCCCAGCTTCCTGTCAAGATCGTGGACGAAATCAACCGCCTTCCGGAAACCAAACAAAGTATAATATTGGACGGTGTGGACCGTGGCAAGTGGGAGTACATGAACCATGTGATTATCAATGAAGAATTTTGTCTCTTCGCAACGGCCAATTATCAAGACAGGGGCACCAATACCCTCATTGCACCGATGATCGATCGATTCGATGTCATGGTAGAATCCAAACACCCGGGCCCCAACATTGCCTCAACGATCTCCATGAAAGACAAGTACAATAATCTCCTCAGAAATCCTGAATATGAGAGCAAGTTCAATGAGGTCCTGATTGAACATGAAGGTTATGGAAATAAAATGAAGCGACTGGAGGATCTCTGCAACCAATTCGGCGATCAGATGGAGCGGGAATTTCATCTGAAAATGCTGAGCCGTGATGAAAGGGTTGATATTAGGAATTCCATTCAGGCAATTCCCATCGATCTGGATGCCAAAGCCTTCCTGAGGACTGTCATCTCAGAACTCTCATTTTGCCACAAATATGGCCAAAGACGAACGACCGAACAATGCGAGGATGGCTGTCATTACACGAACTATACGTGCCATCACATCAAGAATTGCATCTCCAACCGTTTTCCGATTTCAGCCTGGAGCTACGCCCGGTCCCTTGCCTGGCTGTTGGGAGCAAAGGCGGTGAACATTGGCCATCTCAAGTCCATCTTGCCCTATACCCTGGCCCACAGGATCCAGTGGAGAGATGATTATGCCTCACAGAAACAGTCACATACGCGACAAGATTCCCTTCAAATTCATATTGGAAAGGAAATGGTCAATGAGATTTATCGGCGTTATAACGAGCAGGGCAGCCATATTAAATCCGCCCTCGCTGTTGCCTATCAAAGCCTGTCGGACAATGAAATAGCACCGATGAATGGTGACCATCCCATCTATGAAGAGATAAAGAGAGATATGGAAGGGGGCAGACCCACGGCAACGCATTTCAATGATTTCAGGGACTATCCTTATGAAAAAAAGGAGATCCCCTTAGATCGTATGATTGAACCTAACAGAAAAGTCATGGATCAAATCATAGAAGGATATGCAAAGTGCCTCCAAACAAATGCCCGGGACCTGGTTAGTGGGTTGGAAAAGGGTGAAATCATCGAATCCTATTCAGTTGCTGAACAAACCCTCAGTGCCCTTGATTATGACGTAGATGATATTGAAGAATTCAGCATTGAATTGGGCAAAGGAAACGGGGGAAGGATCTCAGGGTCGATCTCAGGATTAACCGGTATCTATCTCTCTGCTCTTTTCAATAATGTTAAGGATAAAAAAATACATTTAAGTCTAAGGGGCATTAAACAAAAAATTGATTTTCTTGGTTACAGACTTCCGGAGGGCAAGATTCTTGAACTGGAAGGTGACGTAGGGGGCTTTGTCGGAGCAGCGCTCTGTGGCGGTGAACTCTTTGTGAAAGGCTCAGCCGGGAACCGGGCCGGGGCGGCAATGGGAGCAGGCAGGCTATTTATTTCCCACCAGGCAGGACTTCACACAGGAGAGTGGAAGAGTGGCGGCGAGATCCACATAGAGGGCGCTATCGGAAGCCTTGGAACACATCTCAATGGTGGATATATTTTCCAGGCCGGGAAATTGAAAAAATATGGCTGAAGAAACAAACAAAGAATACAATGACTTGCTGGATAAGACGTGGCTTAAGGTTCGAAAAAAGCATTTCTTCCCGGAACTGCCAAAACCGGATATATCCAGATCTTTGGGTGATGTTGCCCTTGACATCAAGAGTAAGAAAACCACGCTCAACTATCATTTCTTAAAAGAATATTCCGCATTCCTCCCAGTAGAGAAGGTAATGGAGGCCCTCCTCGACCACAGCGTGTCCCACTACACGGTCTGCCCCTGGGATCTGTATACCTATTTGATTCTTTACAGGAAGGCGTTGGCTGTTCTTAACGATAAGGGGATGGCTCTGACGGCAACATCGTATTTCATTAGTGTTGTGGGGGACACCCACTGCGTCAAAGAGAAAGATACACCTCTTCCCGACCTTTACCGCTGCATGGAAAAAAAAGGCATCCTGGATAAAGTCACACATGCCCTGTACCAGAAAATATGGGGGATTGACCTCAATATCCATGGGTATGATGAGATTATCCAAAAGCTCTCCGTGATTCCTTACCTGGATAAAGACCTGTGGCTCCAGAGCATTCATCGTTTTTCAAAAACCATTCGCATCGTCCTCAAATCCTTTGGAACCGTCCAGTTGATTCCCATGGGCGGGTCCGGCCTTCGAAATTATTCCAGGGTTGAAATAGAATGTGGTCTCGACGAATTCATTATGCGATCTAAAAACCCGCAGGAGTTTCAGGAACTGATGGAAGACTTTCCGGAAGAAGTCCCGGAAGGTATGGATACGGAGGGAGGCATGGGTTTCTCCTTTGGTTTGGGTCCCGCAGATGCCAACCCCGTTTTTTATATGCGCCTGGCGGAAAACTATGCACTTCCACTGAATAAAATACGGGTCAAAAAAAGCGGCACGTTCTATCCTTTCAGCCATTCCCCCTGGGAAGTGGGAAAGCCCTTTCTGGATATTGACCCCTGGACGAGTTTTGGCAGGATCCTGCCGGGACTCACCCAAACCTGGGAGAGACGCGAGGGGGACACGTCTGGAAATGAAGAGGGAACCCCGAACTGCATTATCCTGATTGATTCATCGGGAAGCATGGTGAACCCAAAGGATTTTTTGTCGAAAGCCGTACTCGGAGCCGGGTGTGCGGCTGACGCCTACCTTAGAAACGACGCCATGGTTGGTGTTTATAACTTCAGCGACGCGAATGCGGGTCAGCGTGAGATTCTTCCCTATACCCGCAGGAGAGCAACGGTTTTCCAGACGCTTTGCCACTATTTTGGGGGGGGAACCAGACTTGACATGGAGGATATCGAGAACCTCCAGGACCTGCCCATTCCCGACATCTTCATGATCACCGACATGAAAATTACCAACCTGAATGACCTTATCGAATATCTTAACGGGCTGGAAAATCGAGTTACGGCCGTTCATATCGGGGAAAATGACCAGGCTGAGAGATTCCAGAGATCCATGAAGGCAAGGGAGAATGTCAACATCTTTTTTGTGGGAAAGGATGAAGATATCCCAAAGATCGTTCTCGGACAGATTGGAGAATACTTTAAGCCATCATCGGGAATATGAATCTAACTGGCGCTATCGGGCGGAAGAGGTGCGATGGATGGCCAATTGGGTAAATATGCGTTTCATGGTATGAATAAACAATTTTCCGGGAACTCTCAAAGATCTGTCATGCGCCCCCTTTTCCGGTTCAACATTTTCAACCTTCTCCTTCATTGTTTTTATTAATTCTTTTCTGAACCGGCAAACGGGTATCATGCATGCCGACAGGAGGACCGTGTCTACCCCTGCTTCCATAATGGCATTCATGGAGTAAAGACATTTTTCAAGGGATTCTTCGGGCTGACATCCAAAACAGTTTATGATGCCCACAATTTCGGGGTCCCCTTTGTCTTTGTGACGCATGAACTCAACATGACAATCGTTCAAGCCCCTAAGACATTTGAATGATGGGAAACCGATATTCGGAGCAGTATTCGACCCTGTTGAATTTCTTTTTTGAGCCATTTTCATCTCCTTTCAGATGCTATTTAGTTGGATGTCCAACTAAATAATGAAAAAACAAAAGCTGTTATCTATTCATGTGAGCCATTGGCACAAACTATCCCGACCCTGCGCGCCGTCGCTTTTTTTATATTGTCATTTTGCCTGCGGCTTCCCAGATGCCGGTGATTGTCTCCATCGCCCCCTTCTTAAAAGTAACGGATTTTTCCGCTATTTCATCGGGAACCTGGGGCCATTGCGGGTTGATGCGGATAAATTTGGCGTCTGGATCTGAGTGGGTGATACGTTCCATGGGCCAGCGGATCACACTGGGAGTGTTGAATCCGGCGCCGATTTCAATTAACAGGGATTGAGATTCTTTCCTGGCCTGAAGGAACTCGGAAAAACGGGTGGCTTGTTCTCTGTAGGGGTCATCAATGAACCAATGGGCGGCGCGGACATTCATGAACACCGGGCCACCGCAATTGGGGCAGGTGGGAATTACGCCGGGGTCAATGATTTCTTGGGTCTCGGGATCGATGGCTGGTAAGATGCGGTCAATGACCGGTTTGATGTCCCAGGTTTCCCGCCGACAGGGTGTTTCACACTGCATAAAGGCATAATCGCCCTGGGGCGTGAAGACCTTATCCTCCGAAAAACCGTTCTTGGCGAACATGCCGTCGACGTTGGATGTCATCACGAAGTAGTCTTTATCTTTGACCAAATCCAGGAGCCGCCCATAAACCGGATGACACGGCGACTCGAAGCGCACTTGGTTGACGTGGGCGGCCAGGTATCCCCATTTGAGTACAGGACTCCAGCCGGTGTACCCGATCAACTCGGCCTTCATGCGGAAGCCTCGCCTGGCCATGCCGGGGTAGTCACGGCTGAACGCTTCCCGGTCAGTATAGTCATAGCCAGCGTCGACAGTGATGCCCGCGCCCGCTCCGATGAGCACGCATTCGGCCTCCCGGATAAATTCGGCACATTTCTGGATATCCTGCTTTCGGATCATGACGTTTTTCTCATTATCGGTTCAGGAGTTGCGCATAAATCTCAAAATCGGCTTGTGTGAAGACGTTGAATACTACCCGGTCCAGCGCCCTGGGGTTCTCCCGCAGCCAGCGGTGAACGCTTTCCAAGGCAATGCGCGCGGCTGGTTCGTGGGGAAAGCCAAACACCCCGGTTGAGATGCAGCAAAACGCCAGCGATCGGACACGGGCGATACGTCCCGCAAGTTCGAGACAGGAACGATAACTGTTTGACAATAGGTTCTCCTGTTCATTGGAAATCCGCGCCTGGCCGGCCGGGATAATGGGACCCACGGTGTGAAAGACATATCTGGACGGCAGATTGTAGCCCCGCGTGATTTTAGCCCATCCTGTCCCTTCAAGATTTCCTTGAATGTGCATGATCGTATCACAATCCTCCCTCAGGCGAGGTCCGGCAGCCGAATGGATAATATTGTCAATACAGGTGTGGAAGGGCTGAAAACAGCCAAGCATTTGGGCATTGGCCGCGTTGACGATGACATCCACCCCCAAGGTGGTGATATCGCCCTTCCAGAGAGTGCACAGTTCCGCACTCCCGTAGCTTGACCCTGTAAACACCTGTGAAACCCGAGGCAGTCCGGCAACCTCGGTGATGGAGCGTTGTCCTTTTTCGTATTGCAGAAGGCGATCCATCTGTGTGTGAAACCGCTTTGGCAGCGGATCCGGACTGCGCCCGGTCAGCAGGGCCTTTAACAAACGTCGTTTTTCGGTATAGGATGACGGAAATGCTTCCAGACGAATTCCGCACCGCTGGAAGGTGCCGTCGGTTTCCAGGTTCGTCAGCAATTCGTCAACCAGATCCGATCGCAATTTCTCGGAGGCCGGTGCGGGTTCCGACGCTTTGAAAGGCTTATCGAGGTGAATTGCTGATCGATATTCTTCAAGATCAATGGATATTTGGGATGATTTCACCACGTTCGTTCACCCAGATATGTTCAAGCCGAAATAACCGATCATACCTGCAAACGGTTTTCACATTTCTGATTGCAGGCAGGTTTTAGGTTAGAAGTTATTATTCACCCGTGCAAGTAGTTCGACGATAACCGCCATCTCTTTGTCAGAAAGCCCACCATAGGACTTTGAGAGCAGACTCCGGGAAATTTCTGCAAAATCAGCCTCCAGAAGCGCCCCTTTTTCGGTTAGTTTTATCTTGGTTACGCGATGGTCAACACTATCTTTTTCCCGCTTAATATAACCTAAGCGCACAAGTTTCTCCACCAGCGATGTCACCGTAGACTTGTCCCTGTCGATTAATCGGGCGAGTTCTCCCATGGTAAGTTCGGGAGTTCTAAACAGATGAAAAAAAACCCCACCGTGTGCGGGCGCAATGTCTTGAATGCCGCGAGCTTTCAGTTGCTCAAAAATGAACCTGTTGGCTTTGTCCCTGATGGCCGACACCAACGCTATGAGATGTTCTGTTTGCATGGACACAATATAGTTTGACATCAAACTAATGTCAAGCCTTTCTTTAGAGCCTGTTTGAAAAATCTTCAGTGTGCAGATAGGGGGATCTGAATGCGAAAAGTGCTTGACCATCAAGACAGGCCGTGAAATTCTACGAGCCTGATCAAGCTCAGGCAGATTGTGTATCCCTGAAAAGAGGGTCCCGAAAGGATGGTTACCATGCGTTACGCGTCTCTCCCTGAAAATTTTACCAGTGAAAAATTTGACCGGGTCATATCCGAATTTGTAAAAGTCTTGGGACATGAACATATTCATACTGATGAAAAAAAATTGAGAAGATTTTCCGGCTTTCTCATTTCAGCAAATGTGGAGGATCACATGCCTTCGGCCGCGATATTTCCGGAAAGGGCCGAACAGGTGATTGAGATCGTCAAAATCTGCGATACATTCAAAATGCCCTTATGGGTGTCTTCCACGGGTAAAAACATCGGGTATGGAGCCATGGCGCCCTGTAAAAAAGGAACCATCATATTGTCTTTAAGAAGAATGAACAGAATTATCGAGATCAATGAGGAGCTGTGTTACGCACTTATCGAACCGGGGGTGACCTATAAACAGCTTTACGACCATATCCAGGAAAACGACTACAGGCTATGGTTAAATATTCCCACGGGTCCGACCCCGATTGCCGGTCCCGTTGGGACCTCCCTTGACAGGGGTACCGGCTATACACCCTATGGAGACAATTTTGAACATGTCTGTGGTATGGAAATCGTACTGCCGGAGGGAGAGGTGGTAAGAACCGGCATGGGTGGCATTCCTGATTCCAATTGCTGGCAACTGTACAAGTGGGGCTACGGGCCTTATCTGGATGGCCTTTTTTCACAGGGCAATTTTGGTATTTGTGTGAAAATGGGTGTCTGGTTGATGCCGGAACCGGCTGATTTCCGACCTTTTGCCATCACTTTTTCAAACCGTGAAGACTTGGAACAGTTGGTTGACACCCTGAGACCTCTGCGATTGGCCAACGTTATCCCCAATTCCTGCTCCATTGCCCCTTCCTATGGCGAAGATTATGCCGGGTTCTGGAACATTTATGCGGCTCTTTACGGACATTCCCAACAAATCGCGGTGAACTGGGAGATTGTAACAGAGGCTTTTTCCAAATTCGAAGGTATCGGTTTTTTCACGGAAGAGCAATTGGGAGAACATCCTTCCTTTCAAATAAGATCCAATCTGATGAAGGGCGTCGTACCAGCCAAACCCTATTCAAAATTTACGCATGCCAACTGGTTTGTTCCCATCGTTCCCTCCCAGGGAAAGCATGTTGTCAAACAAAAGATGCTGGCTGATGAAATTATCAAAAGTTACGGGTTTTCTTACAATGCTGAGTTGATAGTCGGCACAAGGAGTATGCATCATGTCATGGAAATCCCCTTCAATAAGAAAAGTACGGAATCAGTAAAGAAAAGTGGCGAATGCTATCTTGCGCTGATAAAGGAATTTGCTCGGAATGGATACGGCCTGTACAGGACGAATATCGCATTTATGGATGCCGTCGGCGCAACCTATGGACCAGCCATCCGGAATGTCTTTAGCAAAATCAAACGGGCGCTGGATCCAAACGGAATTATTTCTCCGGGCAAGGCCGGAATAGTATACTCTGAAGGGGATCGAGAGAACCTCGATGGAGGGGAAATTTGACCTGTTTCCGTTAGAATATAAGCCTGCAGCCCGTGGTTTCTGGGGAGGAACAGCCCCCCAGCGGCCGCCGAAAAGTACTCGAACCAACTGTGGGAATTATGGAAAGGGTTTGCATTAATTGCCACCATATACCGTGATGGCGGACTTTATCCAAGCAAGGCATTCACTGGTGATACAAGAGGTGAAAATGGAAACCGAAGAAAAACTCATGATCGAACTGCAGGCGTGTCGCGAGTGCGATGTGTGCAGGACGTTGATGGACGATTCAGCCTGTCTTTTGTTCAATGAGATGTACCGTCTGTTTGACAATGAATGCGACAGAGGGGAGAAGATTACATCGGAAGCGCTTCAAAACCTTGTGGAACTGTGCAATTTTTGCGAGATCTGTCCATGCCCGAATATCAGGGCGGCCCTGCTGGCAGCCAAAACCGAATTCAAGGAAAGGTATGGATTGAATTATCGTATCCGGATTCTGGAAAACGTCGAGCGCATGGGAAGGCTTTGCGGCGTGTATCCTGGAGTGAGCAATTTTCTAATTCAAAACAAAACCACAGGAAATTGGATCAAGAAGATCGTCGGCATTCATGAGGATTGTAAAATGCCGGAATTTCCCAGGCATGGCTTTCAGGCATGGGCAAAAACGCAAAAGATAGACAAAAAGCCGAGAACGCAAACAAGACGCAAAGTGGCCTATTTTGCGGGCTGTACCGGAAGGCATATTTTCCCGGAGATTCCCAAATCCGTCGTAGAGGTATTCAAACGGAACGGGATCGAGGTCTTCTTCCCGGAGCAGGGCTGCTGCGGTATGCCTTCTCTGCTCGAGGGAGACAGACGGATGACCCTTAAGTGCGTTGGCTTCAATGTGGACCATCTGGCAGAGCTGGTGGAAGAAGGCTTCCATATCGTCTGCTCCTGCCCCACGTGCGGGTATGTGTTGAAGCATGTCATCAGGGAGGGGGCGATTTACGCTGCGGATTATCAGGCGGCGGTTAAAAAGGCCCTACGGGAAAAGAAGGACGCGCTTCTTTCCGTACCAGCGGAAGGGCGATCCGCTCTGTGGGTGAGACAGTTCGCCACCACCTTTTCAAAAAAACTCTTTAAGGACGATCAGTATTTTTCATCCATCAGCGGTCTGAAACGGATGATGGTTTCGGACCATACATACGATCTCGGGGAGTATCTGAAAATTCTTCATGAAGAAGGGGCCTTGAACACGACACTCGGGCCCATCCACGCGAATGCGGCTTATTATCCGCCATGTCATTTAAGAGAACAGAACATCGGTGAACCGTATATGGATCTCTTGGGCCTCATTCCCGGGATCTCCGTTTCATTGGTTACGGGAGATTTCCATTGCTGTGGCAATGCGGGGATCATGGGATTCAAATCAGATTTTCATCGAAACGCCATCAAAATGGGGAGCCGGCTCAAAGCCCGGATTAAACAACTTGCGCCAGAGCAATTGTTGACGGATTGTCTGAGCTGCCGGATGCAGTTCAATCAAACCACACCCTACCCGGTTTATCACCCCATCGAGATCCTCAGGGCCTCCTATGCCGCCCATGAGAAAAATTGATTTAAAAGCATGGCTTCTTCAGGCTCCCTCAGGAATAAGTTCGCAGAATTGACTCCCAGATTTGGTTGCCGTGTTTATGCGTCACAAAAACAAAAGAAATAAAACCCTTGACGCCAATAGACGACTGGTCTATTATCGCGAAACGTTATAAACACTCACGTTTAAGTTATTTCCCGCCATGGTGCCGTGTGGCGAATCACAGAGGTTTTCAGGAAAGCGTCAATTATGAAACAACACACAAGAGCAAGGCTTTTGGAAGTGGGTGGAGAGATTGTCCACCAAAAAGGGTATAACAAAACTGGAATTCAAGAGGTCTTAAAGACGGCAGGGGTCCCTAAAGGTTCTTTTTATTTTTATTTCAAGAATAAGGAAGATTTTGGTCTCCAACTGATCGATCAATACACCGATTTTATCTATGGCAAGATAGATGAATATCTGAGTGATCAGAGTGTACTCCCGGTTCAGAGACTCAAGAATGGTTTCAAAGGGTTTGTGTCCATTCTTGAGCAGAACGACTTCAAAGGGGGGTGACCCATTGGGAACCTCTCCCTGGAGATGGGAGATATGAACGATTGTTTCCGGAAAAAATTGAGAAAAGCGCTCCGTAAAATAAAAAGTAGGGTAACCGAATGTCTCAATGAGGCGCAGGAAAGGAAAGAGATTTCTTCTGCTCTAGATGTTTTTGAAACGTCCAATTTTATTATGAGCAGTTGGCAGGGCGTTTTGCTACAAATGAAAGTTGCAAGAAGTACGGTTCCGTTCGATATCTTTAACAAAATGATTTTTAAAGTCATTTTGAAATAAAAAATTTTCTCTGGCCCGCTAATTGACCGGTCTAATTGGAACGGTTTGTCATCTCGGACTTTCAAGATCCGCAATTGTCTGTAAAAGGGCTCTTTGCGAGCCCATTAATATAGGGAGGCTAAAAAAATGGCATTGATCAACACCGTTTCACCGGAAAAGGCTGAAGGTAAAATTGCAGAACTGTATGCTCCCGTCCTGGAGATGATCGGCAGTGTTCCCAAGTCTTTGGAAATGTGGAGCGCCAGTCCGACCTTGCTGGAACTCCAGATGGGTTTTATGGGGTATTTCATGCAGCATCAGACGCTTGACCCTACCTTGTGCACAACGATCCGGTATCTGGTATCCGTAGAATTCGATCACCCGTACTGCGCCAATTTCAATGGTCAGATGTTGGCCAAAATTGGCGGGCTGTCCGAGGACCAGCTCAAGGCCATGGGTGCAAACCCCGAAGAGGCCCCGCTGGACGAAAAAGGGAAGGCCATGCTTTTGTTTGTGCTTAAAGCGCTCAAGTTGCCCGAGACGGTGGAAGCAAAGGACGTGGATTCCCTGCGGAACCTTGGCTGGACCGACCAGGATATCTATGAAGCCACGGCTCACGGCGCCAATATGGTTCTCTCGGGCACTTTGTTCAAGGCTTTTAAAATGGGAGAATAACCGAGCTTATGAGGAGGGCAAGAATGGCTGATCAAAAAGCCCATGACAACCCATTGGCATTAAGATTCTCAAGGATCTTTGAAGCGGATCAGGAGTTTGTCTTCAAAGCGTTAACCCGCCCGGATTTAATTAGAAAATGGTTTGGGCCACACGGATATACCTGCCCGGTGGTGGAGGTGGACCTCCGCGTCGGCGGAACCTATCACATCGAAATGAAACCACCAGAAGGAGGAATAATTAAGCTGAATGGGGTCTACAACATCGTTAATCCACCAAACGCTTTGGAATACACCTGGCAGTGGGATGAACCGGATGCCAAACAAACCAAAGTGAAGGTGCAATTTAGCCCATCCGGCAACGGCACCGAAGTTTTCGTCGAACAAGGCGAGTTTGCCGGCACCGAGTCTAAGGAAGGCCATGAACAGGGATGGCTTGCATCCTTTGATCGGCTCAAGGAATTTTCACAGGCTCGGAAGACCTGATCCGGAAAAGCCTGGGCTTTCTCTTTGAATTTATTTATCCATACTCTGACCACCAATTCACAAACGCACAACGGAGGGAATCATGACTGAACAAGTTTACCAAGAATTGGCCCATCATCTGGACAACCTGCCCGGAGGTTTTCCTTCCACCGACAGCGGCGTGGAATTGCGTATTCTGCGTCGGCTGTTTTCTCCCGAAGAAGCGGCGTTCGCGCAGCATCTGACGTTAATCCCCGAAGAACCCCGGGTTATCGCGCGACGCGCGAAGATACTCAAAGAAGAGGCGGCCAAGCGCCTGGAGGAAATGGCCAAAAAGGGTCTTATCTTCCGAATCATGCGGGAAGACGGCAAACCGCTTTACCAGGCCCTTCAATATGTTATCGGGATATGGGAGTTTAATGTTGAGAACCTGGATACCGAGCTGATTCGCGACATGAATGAGTACCTCCCGACCCTTTTTGACCTGGATGTCTGGAAGAAGGCGCCCCAGCTCCGTACCGTCCCGGTAGCACGCAGTATTGCTGCGCCAATGGAAATCCTCCCATACGAAATGGCAGAACAACTCATTGATCACCACGAGAAGTTTGTGGTGGCGCCCTGCATTTGCCGTCGAGAGCATCAAATGATGGACCATGGCTGCAAGAAGCCCATGGAATCCTGCCTTGTTTTTGGAATGGGGGCCGATTATTATCAGCGAAACGGCATCGGTCGGGTCATCGATAAAGAGGAAACCCTGGAAATCCTCAAGAAAGCCGACAAAGCCGGTCTTGTACTGCAGCCCAGTAACGCTCAGGAAATCGTAAACATCTGTACCTGCTGCGGTTGCTGCTGCCAGGTGCTCAAGAATCTCAAACGTCACCCCAAACCAGCCAGCCTGGTTTCGACGCCCTTCTTAGTCGCAGCGGACAGCGAAACCTGCAAAGGGTGTGGCGTCTGTGAAAAGCGGTGCCAGATGGACGCGTTGAAACTGGAAGATGAGAAAGTGCGCCTGGACGTCGATCAATGTATCGGTTGCGGGCTGTGTGTCTCCACCTGCCCGACGAAGTCTTTAACCCTTGTTCGGAAGCCCGAGACCGAACAGCCCCGTGTGCCGGCGGATTTGATCAAAGCCTCCATTAAGCTGGGCCAGGAACGGGGCAAACTGGGGGCCTTTAATTTGGTTGGAATGCAGCTGAAGTCGAAGTTGGACAGGCTGCTGGCCGCTTGATAGGGAAGTTCTTATGGGACTTACGAACGGCGAAAACCATACTCCAGAGTGAAGAACTGAGGCTTCAACCCGGACAGGGGTTCCCGGAGCTATGTAAGTCCTTCTTCGGGGCCTTGTATTTCCAAACGGGTGAGTTCGGGAATTTTGAGGGCTTCTTCCAGCGGAGAAACCACATTTTCGAGATGCGCCAAAGCGCCGTCGGCATCGGCATAGCCTTCACGGCAATGGACCTGGTCTCCGTCAAAACTGAATCCATAATAGAGACATTGGCTTTCCCCGCTGGTTTTTTCCACAAATTGCTCACACAGCGCCTTAAACGCGTCGAGTTTGCCGTTCTGAACTTTGAAGTAAGGTACGATCTTGCAAAATTTGTCCTATGTGCCATTGTGGGCCTCAGTGGTACCCAAACAAAACTTGACCATCCGAACACAAAGCCCGATGGCGTAGCCGATGTTCATCTGCACATCATTCCAGAATGCGTCGAAATCGGCCTCTTTCAAACCGACCACGGCGATGCGTTGACCGGGAGGTTCACTCCTTTTTCCTGGCAATGGTTCATTTTGCCAGCCTTGAATCATTATCCCTCGGCGCTTGTCGGATCTATGATACGTTTGACCTCTGAAATCGTGTTGGCCGGAAAACCGCCCTCTTTCGCGTGTTTTTCAATCAACTCTTTGTTGGGAGCAACATAGATACAGTAGATCTTGTCGTCGGTTACGTAGCTCTGAACCCACTGGATCTGCGGCCCGAGATTCGTTAATACCTCACAGGATTTCTGGGAAATCCCCTGGATCTCTTGTTGAGATAGTTTTCCAGCGCCCGGCAGTTCACGTTCGATGACATATTTCGGCATTTCAATCCCTCCTCTTTGAGTTAACGGCGATTAAAAGTGAAACCCCTGAATAATGATTTTACCCCAAAGTCATGGCGGATACAAGTGTTAGACGGGGCAATCGCATGAGATAGTAAGAATCTAAAACTACGGCGAAACGCCCTCAAAATGGGGAGCCGGCTGAAAGCCACGATCAAACAGATGGCACCGGAGGAATTGTTGACGGATTGTCTGAGTTGCCGGATGCAGTTCAATCAAACCACACCCTACCCGGTTTATCACCCCATCGAGATCCTCAGGGCCTCCTATGCCGCCCATGAGAAAAGTTGATTTAGAAGTTTACCTCATAAACTGTTACAAGATGGGAAAATCCCTTTACATTGATTTTACCCTTTGGCATGCAGTCTATTTCATCCTTCACCAGGCCCCAGGTGGGATGACTGACAAGTATCTTCCCGGGTTCACAGGCCCCTTCAAGCCTTGATGCCAAATTCACCTGCAACCCCATGGCGGCATATTTCCGGCGGATGCTTGAACCGAACCCCCCCACATTGAACATTCCCGTACTGATGCCGCATCGGATTTCCTGGGTTGTTCAACCCCTTCATTGAACCACCTGTCCTGAAGTTCCCTCATCTTTTTCTGCATATGGAGTTCCTATTCACGATTTTCGAGCCGACACTCCGTGCATTTCAGGCGAGGTCTCTCGTTCCCCACGTCAAGGCCTTTTCCTTGCCAGCTATGGAAATGCCACAGAATACTCAGAGCAAAAGTTAAGATTCTCCACGGTCCTTTTCAAAAAGGCCCTTGTAGAGTTCGGGCACTGGTGCGGCCAATTCCATAAGACGTTTTTCATCCAGCATAAATCCATAACCATGTATGTGCAAATGCCGAAAAAGAAGCAGTTCAAGCAATCCTTCAAACTGCTTATCTGAAATCATGCCATGTTCTCTATATTGAATGAGCAGGTTCTTGTGCCAGTTTTCGTCTTTTTCCAGCCTGTTGCCGAGCTTCTGCAATTGATAACGCATGACCCCCTCCAGGCCGGTATAAACATTCTGCAAAAGAGTTCCAAGAGCGATGATTTCGTATTGCGACAGATCTTTCTTTGCGAGAAGGTCATCAATCATGGCAACCGCTCTCCGGATTTTTCCTTCTTCATCTTCAACAAAAGAGTCCTTACCGTTCATAGATGGCCACTCCTTTCGTCCGGATAATGGAGGCAATTGAAATGTCCTGTGACAGGTCCACAAGATCAACAGGTTTAGGAAGGGCCATGAACAAACGGGCATAAAACTTGAAAAAGAGTTCCGGTAGAACACCTTCAACGGCTAAATCAATATCCCTTGAATGAGAATCGTCTTCAAGTGAAGAACCAAAAAGCCATACGGCCTTCACATCAAATTCACGAGCGCATTCCGCGATGGTTTTTCTTATTTCTGCTGAAAGCATTGTTGCCTCACTTTCTCCTGGTTTCGCAAAGACAAGGACCTGTTCCCTTTCCCTTGTCCAATGAATGCTGGTTCAACTTTTCAAACCTCTATGGTTCCAGCTTGTCCGGGTTAGGTGGTACCCGGACAAAACTTGACCATCCGAACACAAAGCCTGATGGCGTAGCCGATGTTCATCTGCACGTCATTCCAGAATGCATCGAAATCGGCCTATTTCAAGCCCACCACGGCGATGCGTGGACCGGGAGGTTCACTCCTTTTTCCTGGCAATGGTTCATTTTGTCAGCTTTGAATCATTATCCCTCGGCGCTTGTCGGATCTATGATACGTTTGACCTCTGAAATCGTGTTGGCCGGAAAGCCGCCCTCTTTCGCGTGTTTTTCAATCAACTCTTTGTTGGGAGCAACATAGATACAGTAGATCTTGTCGTCGGTTACGTAGCTCTGAACCCACTGGATCTGCGGCCCGAGATTCG
>Ga0233437_1002417_pt1 | contig 28274 bp, 49 predicted proteins | sample SI_122_August201_FD_182714 | JGI IMG/M metagenome (GOLD analysis project Ga0233437, IMG submission 182714) | Seawater microbial communities from Saanich Inlet, British Columbia, Canada - SI_122_August2016_200_MG | ecosystem: Environmental > Aquatic > Marine > Inlet | place: Canada: British... | reverse complement strand
TTAAGTAGTTTCACCCGTAATCGTGACACCACCATTTTCTGAGTCCATAATTAGAATTTGTTCCCTTACTGGGATTACATCAAATCTATCTGGTGTCATTGAAACTTTCAATTGAGTGTCTGAAAATGCAGTTGGTGCAAAGGTATTAACTTCAACCTGACCAGTATCATAATCAATTGTTCCAGCATTAGTAATAATATTAGTCTTAACCTTTGCGTCATCATAACGGTATATATTTACATTACCTAAACTGTCATCATCCAAATATGCTTGGAAACTTTTATATGTGAATTCTGTAGAACTTAATGTTCCCTTTCTAATTTTATTATTAAAATTTAATAACAATCTTTCAGACTTATTGATATTTGGAATAAACCTTTTCTCAAGACTAATACTCACATCATTGTTTAAAATTGAACCAGTTGTGATATTATCTAAAGAACGAATGAATTTAGAATATCTTAACTTATTACCAAACCTCTCAAGATTATTTGTTGAGTACGATAAAGTAGCAGATCTTATATCTGATTCAATTTGAGAAGCAGACACAGTTGTAGAAGTCTTATCATAATACGTTGTGATTGTAGGAACAATATAGATATAGTCTGCGTTGATAATAACTGGGTCAATACCTAATGGAGTTCTATCAGAAATAGAATCTTTAATTTGAGACTTTCTAGTATTAGTTGCGTAGTTTTCACCATATGGTTTAACAGCAATATAAACTTTACCATATACAGCAGGAACTGCCTTTTCACCACCAAATGCAATAACAGATTGTAAGTCAGCATTTTCAGCAATCAGAATTCTTTGGTAGTCATTGTCAACAACAGCACGGTTTTGAGTTTGGTAGTTTCTTGGAGCATTAAACTTAATACTCTCAATAGACTCTGAAGATCTACCACCTAACGAATCCACATTAGTTGTAATAACAGCACTTGTATAACTAACACCGATGCTTAGACTATCTACTGAGAATACATTAGCACTGTTTGTTTTATTAGCATTACATACTAAGTAGTCTACAATTACAATGTTATTATTTTTTAACGACTTACCAAGTGCACCTTGACCAAATAAAATTTCATATTTTTCATCGGCAGACTCTTCTAAAAAGAATACAGGTGAAGTAGAATACACTTGTTTGATATTAGTTGCTCTTGTAAATTCAGTCGTGGTTGTATCAGATGAAGATTCCTGAACACTCACCGTAATACTAGAAGTATCAATATTATTATTTGGTAAAATATATCTTATAGGATTGCTTGTATTTACTGTGAACTTATGAGTTAAAGGAATTCCCTCTTTAATCGTAATTGCTTTAGAAAAGGTATTAGCAGAGTTAAGAACCACACTTGCTTCTGGTGTAACGTAGGTATAAGTTATATCATCAATCGTAGTTGAGAACTTAGAGTTCTTCGGAATAGTGAATTGGGACACAGTGTTAGCAATGCCACTAAATGCAACTGTAACATTTGCACTCGCACCGATTGCTGATACTGGTAAATATCCCAGTTCCTTTGCTCTTGATACAACTGAATCTCTTTGTTGTGCGGTATCTAAGAACATCTCATTAGCAACCATATTTAAGTAATATGCATTATAATGTGTATTGTAAGCAAGAACGTCAAGTAGAACTGCCATAGCAGATCCCTCGAAATTATAATCTTTAAATTGATTTTGTGTGCTTAGATAACTTTTTAGGTTCTTTCTAATATCATCAAAGTCGAGTTCACTTACTTGTAAGTATGTATTTGCAGTTGCCATTACTCATTTCCTTTTAATTTGCAGTTATCGAAATGCCATCTTGACATCCCATTCGCACCACCCAGTTGCCCGCAGTGTGTACATTCAACAATTTTTCGTTTCAGTCCTTTAAGGGAATCCTTTAAATTTTCTATGTGTTCAACCGTTCTCTTTCTTCCTGTCTGTTCAACCGATTTTGCTGTTTTTTGCTCTTTAGTCCAAACCCTTCTTTGTATCACACCTTTCATAGATTTTTTAATATTTGCTTTGTGCTCTTCAGTGAGGGTTCTTCCTTGTTGAGTCTTACTTATTTTCTCTCTTACGGTTAAACTATTATCCTTTCCAGACCAATGCCATTGATGTGTTACTAAGTTGTAATATTTAGTTTTTATTTCGTCTGGTTGTATTAAACTCAACCATTTAGTTTCTTCTTCAATCATCATCTTTTTTGATGATATTTCTGATTTCAATATTTTTCTTTTAAAATCTTCAGGCCTTCTTTTATATGCAGATTTCATCCATCTTGAACTACAAACATAACCATCATCTTCAAATCCCCAATGACACCCAATATAGTATCTATTATGTTTTCTATCTCTCCAAATATAAACAAACCCAGTATTTTCCATAATTCTAGCGAACTCTTTCTAGTATGACATCCAGGATAACTGGGTCAGGATCGTTTAATATCATAAATGCTACTGACACTGTCAATGCATTTACTTCTGGTCTTTCTTCTACCAAAACCTCGAACACATCTGCCCGAGGTTCATAGTTTTTAATTACTTCTTTAATTGCCCTTTCCATCTGCTGTTTAACAGGTGGTGTAAACAATTCAAATAAGAAATACCGAATACTACATCCAATGTCTGACTTAAATGGACGTTCGAAATAGTCAGTTAAGATTAATGACTTAACAGATTGCCTTACGGATTCTCTGTTAGTCTTTCTACCCACGTTACCCGTAATCGGGTGTGCGATAAATGATAAATCTAAGTCACTGAATATTTCTTGTTTAGGCATTAGGCATTATTTTTTGATTCTTGTATTTCTTTTCTACGTTCTTTACAAATCTTAGTAATCTCAGATAGTGCCTTGCGAGCACGTGTACCTGCAGATTTGTTTCCGTTTTCAAACTTCTCATTCTCTGCTTTGTAAGTGTCAAATAAGTTTACTATGTTGTCATGATTATTCATTTCATTTTCCTTCTATTATTTAAAAATTATTATTAATATATTTATAAGTGTTTAACCACCAATTCTGACATTAGTTGAACCTTGTGCCATTGCTCCAAAGTCTGCCGAATCGCCAACTCTTGCTGCAGGTATTCCATTAATCCTAACAGATCTAGAACCTCTATTAACTCTAGCACTATGAGGAACACAATATATTCCAACTAATATTGTGTGTGGTGCGACTGGGTCATTCATTCTTGCGGCAGGTCTTTTATTAATTCTTACTCTGCCTTGAGTAGCAATAACAGTTGAAGTCGGACTACAACCGTGACCAGTATATAATCCATCACCATGTCTGCAAGCATTTGGCATTAGTTTATATCTATTGTTGGTGCTATAAATCGCATTGGACCAGAACTTATCATTTGGCAAGACCCACCAATTTTAGCAGAGAAATTTCCACCACTATTCAATGTCATAGAACTTCCAGTTGTAACAGTGGCACTACCACCAGCAGTAACGTTTATATTACCACCAACTGCTGCAGTTAAATTGCCACCGATAGTAACATTTGTATTTTTATCAATGAATATTTTTACATCACCTTTGACGTGGATACTATCATTACCAGCAATCACCTCATAATTATCTTTAACAATATGTTCTACTTTAGTCCCATCTGGATGTATCTCATAAAACGTTCCAGTCTTATGTCTTTCTTTAATACGTTCAGCACCTTCAGTATCATCATATTCTTTAGTGTGACCAGACTCTGATTCGTACACATGGTTGTATGGATACTTTGCTTTGTATGGGTCAGCAGGTTCCCCGATAACTGTGTCAGGTGTATGAGTCCTTGTGTTCTCTCCACGTGCTAATTTGTTTACATCACTCTCATTAGTATATCTCGGGAATTTTTCGGTAGGATCGTTGAAACCAAACGCACTGTTGGACTTGTCAGAAGGCATACTGGCGATAGTACCCATAATGGCAGGTTCTTGAGCACGGTCACCATCCATAAAGAATCCGAACACCCAACTACCCTCAACAATACCTGTCGGGGATTTACCAACTCCACTTACTGAAGCAGAATCGATACTATTAATCATTACTGCCCAAGGGAGAGAATCAGTAGGAATCGCACCCTTGTCGTCAGTGTGCCATCCGAAACAACGAACACGTACACGACCAAGTTCTATGGGATCGTTACGGTCTTCAACAACACCAACGAACCAAGTGAATCCATTCCTACCTATAAAGTTACGCATTTAAAGTGCTCCTACGATCTCCATCAATAAAGCATTCTTATTTAATTTTTTACTTAAATCTAAACCTAAACCTTCAGCATAGTCTTGTAACTGCTTCTTAGTCATACTGTTAAGGTCAGGTGTTTCGTGAGTTGGTTCTTTTATTTCTTGTAGAAACACTGGGTTTCTGTTCGATCCTGGTAATGGCATAATATGCTCCTTATAATGAATTAGTTGTTCTTGCGCATTCTAATATTGTGGTAAATACGTCATTAGTTATTTTTTGTCTTACTTTTGTTATTAGGTATTGTCCTGATAACGATTTATCTAGATTCCCTTTATCTGTTCCTATATTATTATGTATAAAGAATTCTAAATCGATTAACCCACCAACGTTGATTGATGAATTTCCTGGAATTGATACTTGAATAATTTTATTAAATAATTGTTTACCATATGACAACTTTCTATTGAGGGTTGTGTTTGTCTTTTTTGGTAATGCTGTTTCTTTTTGAAACAATACATCGTTGTCGTGACCCGTTCTAGAAGATATTAAATTGATAACTGGATCACCCACAACCTCTACAGCAAACTTACCATCACTAACCGTTTGAAAATTATCAGATTCTTTATTATAATCAAATATAACTTCTTTCTTATTCTTTTTAAGTATATCTAGATTAATAGTCTTTGCTTTGAATAAACCACCCTTAACATTTGATAAGATATTATCATCTTTCAATATATCATATGATATAATTTTATATTGGTCATCCTGCACAACACCCTCTTTAGTATCGCTCTCACCCACATTAGACATAAAGTATGTGTAGGTAAAATCAATAGGAGCATCTGCTATCATTTGAGGAACATTCTTAAACTTAAATCCACTACTATCCTCAAAGAAAATGTAGTATGGATAATGGTCAATAGAGTCTGCTTCATTTGCCAGAAAGTTGATACTTCCGTCAATTGACAATGACGGGATAATATATTTGTGTAATCCAGAAGTCTCATCAATATCAAGACTCTTATTGATTCTGGCAGAACGATAAATCGTTTTTATATCATTTGTCAAAACATATTCATCAACAATAGACTTAATCATTTTGGATATTGTACTGCCACTACCTCTTCCATATGCTTTGTTAATCTTTTGAGGAATAGTTTGATATGCTTCAGCACTAATTCCAGACAACATATAAGACTCATTAAATTCGCTGATTCTTCTTCTATTGCTTGTTTCATATAAAGCAAACATGTGTTGTTTGTATGCGATTCCTTTATATCCTGGATCAGTCCTTTCCCTATAAGAAATAATTATATATTCACCACCATTAAAACCACCAGCAATACCTGCTTCTTTATTACCCTTTATAATATTATTAAGATTAAGTGCATCCTCAACAACAAAGTTACCTCTTAAATAATGTTCGAACATGTTCTGGTAAATATTAACCTCTAATATCATATCAGAAATATCTAGACTTCTTCCATCACTCAGTACAAGATTTATACTTTTTATCTCTACATCACCAGCGAATCTGTAACCCTTATTACTCATTAGATTCCATTTCTTAAGATATCTTCAACTTCATCTTCAACTTGCTGAAGATATTTCCTATCTAATATTTTAACTCTTCTTTTAAAATCATTTTTTTCTACCTCATAATTATATTTTGTAATGAGTTCTTTATCTGCTGCAGCAAGTGTACTATAAGTTGTTAAGTCTACGACCACCCATCTCTTAGGGATACGTGTTCCGTTGTTTAATACTTTTGATTGGTTTAATATTTGTCTGTATTCGTGCACAGTTGCTTGAGCAGAAGGGATGCTATTATACTTACCTTTCATATAATTGGCAAAGTCTTGGTCAAACAGAGGCCACTCAAATACTGGATCAATTATATCATTAAAGTGCAATACAATCCAAGCATATGCTGGAGAACCATAATACTTCTCAGCAATAGTATCGGGTCTGTCACCTGACTGAATTTCGTAATCAAAATAAACATTGATACCAGACTTAACTGAAGACTTAATTTTAAATCGTCTAAGTATGTTTGTTAGTTTAACCTTCTGACCATTATTCGTTAGATCGTGTTCAGTTGTGGGGAAGTATGAGAAGTAGTTTGACATATTAATTTTTCCTTATTCTGGATCAGGGACATAAGGTATTGGTTCACCTTGATAACTAGCATCAGCAACGCCAATTTCTGCTGCAGATTTTGCTTCATCTCTTGAATTCCATCCAATGTCTAAAGTTTGTTTCGTTTGAATTTCTAACTCTTGGAATGTTAATGATATTTCTACTGATACTGGTGCTCCAGTGTCTTCAAAAAATATTGGGATGCTCTCACCATTATAATTAACATTAACATTCTTCAATGCGCATCTACCAATTTTAAATAATGATGGTGCTAAGTGGGTTGAAAATTCGATATCCCATTCCTCCGGATATTCGAAGAAAGAACCACCACCCCATTTAACATCTGGGTGCATATAATAATTGAATGTGTCGATTATATTTGTTATCCTTACTGATTCTTTTTCGTTCCTTGCTATAAATTTGTAAGAGAATTGGAACTCTCTGAAGTTTACATTATCAAATAGAACAGCAGTATGTGGGTTTACCGCAATTCCTTCTGACGTACCAAGACCTTTACCAATCTGACCTAGACCAATAGCACCACCGAGTGCTGCAACAGCACCTAAACCTTTAATCTTTGCTGCTGCTAAAGTGGCACCACCCACAGCTGCACCAGCAGTTGTTTGGTCTGCTGCCAATTTCTCCCCTTTTGTTTCAACAGCCATTTTATTAAATGCTGAAGTTAATTTTTTAACTTTAGTAACAACCAGATCGGCGATATCCGTCGCCGACCCCACTTCAGAACCATTGCTGAATGGACCCTTTCCAGATGCCATCCAACCAATAGCACCAAGGTTTTCATTGTTATATCCAACACTATGTTGATTATTTAATGATGATGGAATTGGTAGGACTATGCTTTTCATTGCTCTTTCTTCAATAACAGAGTCTCTGCTTGGTCTTTTCCGATCCATAACATTAAAAATCATATAATTCTCACCATCTATATCTTCAGGGAATACTATTGGTCTTTTAACTTTAGAATCCCTTTCATATAATTCTCTTAAAGGTGATTGACCAGCACGACCACGTTGTTTCTTTTTTATCAATTCATTAAAATTTCCTGAGATTGATTTGAATCCATTAGAATCAAAATTAAGATTTAATTTATCACCCAGACCAAATTTATTTAATCCTGCCTTTCCTAATTGATTGAATGCTTGACTTTTTAATTGTTTGAGATTATTCAGACCCATGTGATTTTTTAGAATAAATAGATATTATTGTATATTTATAACGTCAAGTGAATGAAATTCCATCAAGGAAAGTTTAACCCCAAATTCCCCCAAAAATATAACGGAAACGTTAATACAATTAAATACAGATCTAGTTGGGAACTTCAAGTATTTGTGTATATGGATAAGAATCCAGATGTAGTTTCTTGGAACAGTGAAGAAGTCATAGTGCCTTATGTGTCCCCGATTGATGGAAGGAAGCACAGATACTTTGTTGACATATGGATGAAGAATCGGAAGGGTGGTGTATATCTTATTGAAATAAAACCTGCTGCTCAATCTCAACCACCTAAAAAGAAGAGTAGAGTAACAAAGAAATACTTAAACGAAGTTAAGACTTGGGGTGTTAATCAGGCAAAGTGGGTTGCTGCGACTGCTTATTGTCAAGAACGTGGGTGGACATTCAAAGTGATAACAGAGAAAGATCTCTTTAAGTATAAGTAAAAACGTTATAAATATATCAATGGCAACAGTATTCGACGATTTATTAGTAAAAGGTGTAAGGCAAGGACATATCCCTGCTAGGACTAAAAACGCACGTGAGTGGTTTAGAACTAAGGCAAGCAAGGTTGGAAGAACTAGAGTACAACCTGAAGATTTGCTTCGTGAGAATAAAAAGGTTGATAAGGTTGATGTCGGTCATATGTATCATTTTAAATATGATCCAAAAGGTAAAAAGACATTACCTTATTATGATACATTCCCTTTAATCTTTATGGTTGGTGCTGCAGAAGGTGGATTCTATGGAATTAATCTTCATTATTTACCACCTAAATTAAGAGCAAAGTTAATGGACGAATTATACAGTCTAGCAAGTAACAATAGATATGATGAGAAAACAAAATTGATGATTTCATATAATCTATTAAAGAGTGCGAGTAAAATGAAATACTTTAAACCCACCTTTAAGCATTATCTAGCAGACCACGTTAAGTCGAAGTTTATTAAGGTGGATTCAGCAGAATGGGATATTGCTTTATTCTTACCAACTAGCAGATTCAAACATGCTACAACACAGAAAGTTTATTCAGACAGCAGGAAAAAATTCTAATGGCAACTGGTTTTAACATACAAAATATGGTATCGTCTTTGAATACTTCTGGAGTGGCTTCTTCTAGTCATTTTGAAGTTTGGATAACTAACACAGATAAGAACTCTAGAGGAATGTCATATCGTGCTGATACAGCAAACCTTCCAGGAAGAACGATAATGACAACGGAACATAAGTTTTCAAATTATGGACCGATTAATAAAGTGCCTTATGGTCAAGTGTATGGTGACTCAACAATCTCATTCATATTAAGTGAAGATCTAAGAGAGAAGGAATTTTTTGAGAAATGGCAAAATCAAATGGTTGGCACAGGTGCTTATGACTACAAACACCACAAAATGGATGGGTCGTCAAACTATAATGTAAAATATTTTGACGATTATGCCAGCACCGTTACTATTAGGCAATTCGGTGCTGATGGTGGGTTAAGAACTATTCACATTCTGCAAGAAGCATATCCAATTTTGATGGGTGATGTTTCTATGGCATGGGGAAGTTCTGATCCTGCAAAATTAACAGTGACATTCGCTTATAGGAATTATAGATATATTACTCACGATAACAGTAATCAATCTGGGCTGGGAATGGGATTCTCGTTCAATTTAGGTAAAGATGGATTAGCAGGAGCATTAAGACTTCCTGGGATAGGAAACATATCAAGTATGTCTGGAATAGGAACGTTGGCAAATTTAGATTTTAATAACCTATTGTCTATGGGTTCTGGATCAAATGTACAATATGATGATGGTGTAGTATCTCACGGATACAAAGAAGATCCGGATTCCAACAATAGAATATCCGGAAACCCGAATTATGTGAAAGAATCAGATACATATAACCCCACACCTTCCGATAATACCGACTATTATAAAACCGATAATACCGACTATTATAAAACTATGATGTCAATGGAAGATGATTCCAGAGCCAGAGCGAGGCAATGGAAGAAAGAACATCCCAACCTAACACAACAAGTTCACGGAACTGTGAACAATGCTAATTTAAAATAATAATAATGAACGGAGAATATAATGAACCTACCAAGTATAGCAGCACCACAATTTAGTACAACAATACCATCAACTGGACAAGAAATAGAATATCGCCCATTTTTGGTAAAAGAAGAAAAGGTTCTTTTGATGGCACTAGAAGGTGGTTCTCAGAAAGAAATATCTAAAGCAACACAAAATATTATCAAGGCATGTGTGCTCACTGATATTAATGTTAAGAAACTAGCAACCTTTGATATTGAATATCTATTCATGAAACTTAGAGGAAAGTCTGTTGGTGAAGTGATCAAACTTAAGATTGGTCATCCAGATGAAGAATCGGAATGTAAACATTCTACTGAAATTGAAATTAACATTGATGATATTAAAGTTACTGATAAGGAAGTTGAGAATAAAATAATGATTACTGATGATATCGGTGTTTTCCTTAGATATCCTGGGGTTGATGATGTTAATTTAATTGACGAAAAATCACCAGAATCAATGTTTGATGTAATAAATAATTGTGTTGAATATGTTTTTGATGATAATAATGTTTACAACGAATTTACTAAGAAAGAAATTAAAGACTGGGTAGATGGACTTAACCAATCTCAATTTATGAAGATGACTGAATTCTTTAACAATCTTCCAAAACTTTCTCATGAAGTTGAATGGACATGTGAAGAATGTGGTAAGAAGGATTCTATTAAACTTGAAGGATTACAAAGTTTTTTTATGTAGCATTAATGCATGATTCGTTAGCGAATCACTACCAGTTAAATTTCGCATTAATGCAACACCATAAATACTCGTTGTCCGAACTTGATAATATGATTCCTTTTGAAAGGGAAATATACATTATATTTTTAAAGAACTTTTTAGAAGAACAAGAAGAGAGACAGAAGAATGGCAGCAAATAACAGTCAAATAAATCTACCAATTGTAAACGCAATTGGTGAGCAAATGGAGTCAGCAGATGAGGGGAGAAAACGTCTTCAAAAAAGTCTCAGAACTGGTATGCTCGCCATTAAAAAGTCTACAGATAATATTTCTAAAGTTCTTAAAGAACACCTATTAAAAGATACAACCGGTCAGTGGGAAAGTATAGACGATTCTTTAGAGGGGTTCTATGACAACCTAACTGAATGGAAACCAGTTAATGCTCAACGATTAGTTGAAGATAATGATATGGGTTTTGGTGATGTGTTTGGCATGATGAAAGAATCCTTAGTTACTATTGCTAAGAACAGTGCTAGTTCTTTATTATTCGATAAGAAGAATGAAGACAGAATGGAAAAAAAAGAGCACAGCATGGCTGGTCGACTTGAACAAGATCTTGAAGAACAAAGAGGTCTTGGTGGTTTTGGTAAATTGATATTCTTCGTTGCTATTAGAAAGATTAAACAGTCATTAGACAAAGTGGCAAAAATGTTAAGCAAGGAAACTGTTTGGGATAAGATTAAGAATTGGTTATTGAACATCGGATTCTTAGCAACTGCTTTAACAGCAGCATTGAATTGGGAAGAGTTAAAACCAACATTGGACGAGTTGTATGATGTCGTTTGGGATTCAGAATATGGATTGGAGTGGATGCTTGGGTTGCTTATCGATAATATCGCCGAAATCGCATTAGTAATATCATCATTTTGGATTGGTGCTAAAGTATTTAGATGGTTAAATTTTTTGTGGGGAGCAGGTGTTGCATTTGCGGCAGGTGTGAAAGTTGCTGGAGCCTATCTTTCGGGAACTGCCACAACCATTGGTGGTGCCACCATGTGGAAAAAACTAAAACATTGGGCTGGATTGTTCACCACTGCAATCGGCATCGCTTGGATCAATCTAATGGATTCTGCAAAAGCACTCGCTGCATCTGCATGGGCAAAACTTGTTCATTGGGCAAAGTGGCTTAGAAACGCAGTTGTGGCAACATCTATTGCCATGATGGATTCTGCAAAAGCACTCGCAATTGCGGCTGGTGCTAAATTATTAAAGTATGCTAGATTACTAAGTGGTGCTGTCATAGCAGTTGGTCTTGGGATACAGGGGATGTATGCATCATTACTACCTGCTCTTGCTGTTTTGGCACCGTTTATCGGAATCGCATTGGTGATTGGTGCTTTGTTGTATAGTCTTTATAAAGGGTTTGAAGATGCTAAAAAGGTTTATGAAGATACTGGATCTATTTGGCTGGCAGTCAAAGCAGGACTGTATGGGTTTGTTCGTGCTTTGGTAACATTGCCCCTGAAACTAACTTTAAGTTTAGCTGCATGGGTGGCTAGACTATTTGGTTTTGATGAGTTTGCTAAGAAACTAGATAAAATTGATACGGATAAAATATTCGATCAAATTTTTGATGCGATAAAGAACACGATGAAGAAGATCGGTAAATGGTTCGAGGATAAGTGGGACGGACTAATGGACTTCATGGGGTTTGGTGATGATGAAATCTTATCTGAAGCAAAACAATCGGAAATCAAAAAGGAACAATGTCAAGCAAACCGAAAATTGCTGGAAGGTTTGATTGCAAGGAATCGTAGCACTTATACCAACGTTGATGGACAAGAAGTCCAAATGATGTCAATTGAGGAATTGAATAGAAGGCATGGACTTGGAAATCAAAATATTGTTATTGATGCTGGTGCCACTCAAAATTCCAATAGTTCGCAACAATTCAATAATAATACATTCGTTGGCGGTGGATCAGCAAACAACCCAAACTCCAACCCTGCGAACAATGCTGACTTAGATTACTTTAGAACGTTAGTTCCTAATTAACCAATAATAGCAACGATACTTGACTCATGCATTACCATATAGTCAGACTCCATTTCTGAAGCACCTGCTCTTTCAAACATAACGAAGTCACCTTCCTTAACGGTTAGTGGTCTAATTTTATCACCATCTCTAAGTCCAGGTCCAACAGCAACTACCAATCCTCTATTAGATTTGTCTTGTGCAGTTTGAGTTAAGATTAACCCAGACTCAGTTGTACTTTCTTTTTCTTCTACTTTTACGATAACTCTATCGTGTAATGGTTTTAAATCCATTTTATTTCTCCTATAAAAAAAGGGATCCGAAGATCCCTAATCAAATTAAACTATTTTAGTTTAGTCCTCGTTTGCTAACTTCTCAAAGAAAGATAGTGACTCATCGTCATCACCTACGAACGGACTTTCAGTCTTCAACGTAGGTTCTTTCTTAACTTCAGCAGCAGGTGCTTCAGCAACTTCTTCTGCCTTATCAAAATCTTCAGCAGTAGTCTTAGGTGCTAAACCATTAAGACCTAGTACACGATTCAACTTAGTTTCTAACTCAACATATGACTTAAACTCTTTAGGGTCTAAGAATGCTTTGAGTGAGTATAAAGAATCATATACTTTCTCTAATGCTTCATCATCTTCAAGCAACTTACTAGGTGCATCAAAGTCAGATTTATCATAGTTACGATATCCTTCAACCTTACGAATCTTCAGTTTAAAATCAGCACCTTCCCAAAAATCGAATGGGTTGATTGGACTCTCATCTTCGAACTCAGGGTTCATTGACTCATTAATCTTATCCCAAATTTTCTTACCGAATTGATATAAGAATACTTTACCCTCATTAGCAGGATTGCCTGGATCTTTAACCACATAGATATTAGCAAAGTATTTTAATCTACGTTTTTGTTTTCTTGCTTGTTCCTTACCAGCATCAGTTCCATTGTTCCATAGAGTTGAGTTGTACTCACCTAGTGGATCTTTTTCACCGATAGATGTTAAAGAATTTTCGATATACCATCCACCTGGACCTTGGAAACCGTGGTCAAAGATTCTTACCCATGGTAAGTCTTCACCTGATGGCTCTGGTAGGAATCGAATAACAGCATAACCGTTACCCGACTTATCTACTTCTGGTTTCCACAGACGTTCATCTGCTCCACCCCAACCACCTGATTTGGTTTGTAGTTTTTCTGTTTCTTGGATTAGTTTTGAAAGAGAGGAACCTCTTGATTTTTTAAGACTAGCGAAATCGCCCATATTTGTATCTCCGTATTGTATTGTATTTTATTGTATTATTTTTGTTCACATTCAGATAGATTGCTCTATCCTTTTCATCATCTACACCTTTATTATACTCTCTTCTCACTCATAAGTAAAGTTTTCGAGCACAATTCTTTTATATTTTTTCTTATCCACTTGTAGTCTATTATGAAGGAAAGGTTTATATTTCCTCATCATATCCACAAAATCATTTAGTATATTATCTCTATATTTATACCACCCCTCAGAGTAGTTTACCAGATCGTCTAGTATAACCATTGTTTCTATACTGAGTTTACCTCTTGAGTATAGTCTGAATAGTATTGGGTGTTTATTATCAACCATCTTAAACACGTTGTTGAAGTTTTCTTCATACTCATTAATCACACCAACATCTTCTTTAAATGTGTACGACATTGACTCAATTACTTTCTGCCACTTCTTATAGTTTACTTGATTGTTCTCTTGCATTAGGTTGCCAATCCAAGAGTCGCTATTACGGGTGATGTTTGCTACGATGTAGTCAATGAATTCTTCATGCTTAAACTTCTTACTTGCTTTCTCAAAGAAGTATTTGTCTTTACGAACTTCATATGAGGTTGGACTTGCTTTAACCTTACCATTATACTTAAAGAAGTCATAATTCTTATTAGTGAAGTGTTGCTTAATAGCAAGATAGGTTTTGTATGTGTCAAATCCATTCATCGTTAGAATCAAATCGGCAACCTCGCAGTCTTCTCAAGGTAGTTTAAATCTTGTGCCTCAACCTTAATCTTTTCTTTGATTAAAGGGCATAGTAGTTTTGCTGTATCCTCAATTTCAAATTCATTCTCCTCACACCACCATACGACTGCATCCATATATGATATTCGTTTTGCTATTACAAGTTTCTCGACCATGTGTGAAAACTTTTCTCTATTTAATACTTCAATCATTTATGTCCTTTTAGTGGTTCGTATATTATATTATACTATAAAAGTGATTGAAAGTAAAGTTAGAACGGCATAAAACTTCTTGCCATACCTTGAGGTGAGAACTTGTTTGACATATTTCCAACAGCACCATTCATATAATCAATTTGCTGAGTTAGTTGATGAATATGTTTCTCCATTGCTAGAGTTGTATTATTCATCGTGGTCATATCTCGATTGATAGATTCCATTGAATAAGTCATTTGATTCATATTCTGTCTGATTGAATGTAAATCATCAGAACCTTGTTTGAAAGATTCAGACCAAGATTCCATATGAGAACCAACTACTAATCCAGCATATACAATAACGGATGTTACTGCTAACTGGGATATTGCTGTGATGGTAGAACACCATTTAGAATGACACGTCATATAGTACCTTGATGTTAGATACTATATTTAGGTATTATTTAAACACAACCAGTCGGTTGAGGAAGTCCACCATATTTAGTAATAGGTTTCAATGGACCAGTCAACCATTCTTTGAATAGTTTACCTTTATCAATTCCTACATACTTAGCAAAAGTTCTAATTGGAGGAACACTTGAATTCTCATCGAAGTATTCTCTTGCCTTTTCAATTTGCATCACTTGAGATTCACTCAATGTAATATCATCTTCCTTTGCCATCTCGTGCATCACATCAAGTGACCACGTTGTTGGGTCAACTAAGTAACCATTTCCTGTTCTATCTAAGTTCATTTAATTCCTCTTGAGATTTAAGACCCTTTTTATAGTCTTGTGTTAGTCGCACACTTTCTTTACCAGTTCTATTATTCATAGGGTTGGTCATATTTCTTGTTACTTCTGAATTACCACAAAATGGTGGGCGATTACCCTTTGTTATTCCATTACTCATTTCTTTCTCCTACAAATGTTAATACCATCTTTTACTTTATAAACGAAGTGTTCTCCATTTGCTATAATATGTTCAACCAATCTCCATACTGGATTTTCATCAGTTCCGTAATTTACTTTATACATTATTTATATCTCCTTTTTAATATTAACCAACCTTTATAGTAGGGTTATTCCCCACCATACTTATATTATACTATAAAACTACTCAAAAGTCAATAAAAAATAAATATGATTACAAAAGGAGAAAATAATGGATATATTATTATTAATTGTGTTATTAACAATCGTTATAGGTGGTAGTGCTTATGCGACTTACTTAAAGAACACACTAAAAAGGAGATAGATATGGAAACAATAATAAATTTATTAATTGACTTCTGGCAATTCACGGTGGTGGGTGTATTAGTTATTATAGGTGCACTGATTAACTTTTTCGATAAAGACTTTACTTCTGGTATGTCATTTAAGATTAAAGAGATGCCTCATATGAAACCAATCTCAATACCAACAAAAGGTAAAGGGTTCTGGGGTGCTATATGGATGTGGTTAATGGGAACTCGTACTTGGGAAATCGTTAAAGACTTTCATTTTAATATTGATGGTAAAGATTATATAGTTCCTAAAGGTTTTGTATTTGATGGTGCTTCTATTCCTAAGTTTTTACATACTTGGTTAAGTCCAGTTGGTGTATTGCTTATGGGTGGTTTAGTGCACGACTATGCTTATAAGTACACTGTTCTTTTACAGAAGAATAAAAAAGAATCTGGTCACGTTATGACACAGAAACAAGCAGACCAAACGTTCCGTGATATCAATATCGAAGTGAATGGGTTCAGACTACTTAACAACCTTGCATACTATGCATTACGTTTGGGTGGATTCGTTGCTTGGAATGGTCATCGTAAAGTTGGTGCTGATTGGAAAGAGTCAGTATAATTACTTAGTAGTGGGACGATATACTCCGTCCCAGTCTTTCTTAACTTTCATACCTTTGCAACGTTCTATCCATATATCATAGAACCCATCTAACTGTCCGTCAAAATACCCTTTGAGACTTTCGCACATTTTAGTAGCACCTTTAAAGTTTTGTTCAAAGTACATACGCATCATATCATCGTGGTCAAACTTCCTGCCCCATACTCCCTCAACAACCGTATAGATATCTACCCCTTTAGTTTTACCTTTAACAGCAATACAATCTAATTGTAATGTAGTAAAGTTGAAATCAGTTGCTATTGCATCAGCAGTATTCTCGCCAATGATAATATCAACCCCATACGTTTTAGTTTGCCCTTCAATTCTAGCACCCAGATTAACACCATCACCCAAACAAGTGTAATCAAATCGTTGGTCAGATCCCATATTACCTACAACAACCGTGTCAGTATTAATACCTAAACCCATAGCAAATGGTGGATGACCTTCAGCAGTTATCTCTTCATTGAATACTTTTAAATCATTAATCATATCAAGACCAGTTCTAACTGCGTTGTATGCGTGATGTTCATCGTCCACTGGTGCATTCCAAAATGCCATTTGAGCATCACCGATATACTTATCAACTGTGCCATCATTATCAATAATACGTTTAGTCATCGCAGTCATATAACGATTCATAATGGATGTTAATCCTTGAACATCATCACCGTAGTGTTCAGAGATAGCAGTAAACCCTCTAACATCAGTAAACATAATTGATAGTTCTTTACTCTCACCACCAAGTTGTAATAGTTCTGGGTTCTTCTGTAACTTTTCTACAAGTGCAGGACTAAGATATGTACCAAACTGTTTCTTAATTTGTTGCTTTAATAAGAACTCTAACATAAACTTAGCAAAGGCACTATGTAATGTAACGATTAATATAGTTGCCAATAACCACGAAGCATCTATTAAGTACAAGTAATTAGTATAAGCATATTCCGTTCCGTAGATGACACCACCGACGACGACTGCGACGGGAACGGACATCCACATAACGGGTATGAATCTAAACAATACAATAATGGTAAACCCGATTAAAAAGGTTGTAATTAGTTCCCCAAAGTCTGCAAAGTCTGGTCTGACTGGTGTGACTCCGTCGATGATAGACTGTAATAGATGTGCCTGGAGTTCGTGGTTGCCGACTGTACCCACTCCAGTTGCTACTGAAGATGCAAGTCCTTCTGCAGTTAAACCAACTATAACTATCTTATCAGCAAACACAGAGTAGTCTAGTTCCTCAGTTAATTCATAATGAGTAAATTCATTTGCCCAATTAATCCATACACGTGAATATGTGTCAGTGTATATCGTATCATAGTTAGGAACACGTACAGCGATTACACCAGACTCACCTATCTTTGCTTGGTATAAATCATCTTCAGCATACACTCTTAATGTTTCAAGTGCTAGACTTGGATACATTTCTTTACCAACCCTAGTCAGCATAGGAATACGTCTAGTCACACCGTCAATCTCAGGCATAGTAGATACAACACCAACACCTGCTAAGTTATTATTAATAGAATCGATGTTGGATACCATACCTTGATATTCTGGAATCCAATTTAGAATATCATCTGGGTCACCACCTACAATAGCAACACTTGCTTCTTTACCTTTAGTGTCTAATGCTTTTGTACTCGCTACTTGAGTTCCTAGTACCAACTTATCTGATATTACTTTAGCAAACGTTTCATCACCACCAAGTCTATCTTCTTCGGCAAATAATAAATTGAGAGTTATTATACCCGCACCATTCACCCATAACCTATTAACAATCTTTGCTACTTCATCACGTTTCCAAGGCCACTGTCCTTTATCTTTTAATGCTTGTTCACCTATGTCTAATAAGACAATACTTTGGGATTCTACTTTAGGGGATTGAGCAATTGTGTAGTCAAATGATTTAAGTCTAGCAGTTTCAACAAAGAATCCGTCTTCATATCGAACGAATGTCATTAATAAAACTGTTAGTATTGCCCACCAAGGGTTTAGTAATCTTTTCATAATTTAGTTCTGTGTTATGTCAAAAAATGATGTAGGATTATCTCCTGTTTCGATAAAGAGTTCTTGACCTTGGTCTAAGTAAATCTCATAATCATAATCAGCATCCATCTTTATATCTATATAGTCTCCAACTTGCCGAATGATTCTGACTTGGGTCTCAGATATAATTGTATTAACTTGAGTTACTTTATTAAAACCAGAAGTCCTTCCGTCAATATGGTCAGTGATGTTATCTAAAGGGTTATAGAGTAAATCAACATCGAGTTCATTTATATCTAACTCATTAAAATCTAATACTGGTATATCCAACTCATTAAAGTCTAACGGATTAAAGTCAAGAGGATTATCACCATTATCTATTTCTTTAGGTTTCTCAACAAGTAGCATATTATTAATTTGACTTTCATTTAGTTCTAATAGCACTGGTGGTGATGGAGTCATTTCTAAAGACTTAGTAGCAGTTGCCTGAAATGCTTGATTAAGAATAACTTGACCCATACCAGTGGAAACTGCTATTTCACCAACAGTTCCATCGGCATTAGGCAATAGAATAATAAGGGATTGTCCTAGTTCGTCAACGGTCATAGAGAATGCTGTACCACGTACTGCGATATTAGCAGACGGTGTACTTATCTTTACTCGTTTACGATTACGTTTCGCAATCAAACCAGAAGCATAACGTACTGTTCCGAGTGTTGCTTTTAATGACAATGCACCTTTGCCAGTCTTGGCATCATATATAAATGAATCGATTATTAAACTTGAGTTCTTAGATATCTTAACCTTAGTCGAGTCTTCAAACGTGATACCAATCTTGCCACTGCCAGTTCGTATATCATCAAGTTGTTCTACACCAAGTTTAGATTCAGTGACGAACTTATCTTTACCACGGTTAATTTCACCAATACCTTCATGTGTAGTTATATTACCGATACTCCCAAATACATTGAGAGAAAGTAATAAACTACTGCTGAGTAACAGTAACCGTATGCCCATCACCAGTAGTAGTTAAATCCAATACATTATTATTAGTACCACCAGTCTGCGTAATAGTGAAGCCACTCGTGCCACCAGTGTGGTTAAGTTTAAACACATTAGATGTCAACGTACCTGTTTGGTCAAGTGTTACAGTATTTGTACTACCAGTAATATCTAAATCAACTGATGAATTGGTTAAACCATCACTACCAGAATCTAAATCCATGTCAATTGTGTTTGTGCTTCCAGTTACATCAATTGCTAAATTCAATCCACCTGCATCAGTTACTAAACCAACATCAACAGTCAAGTCATTCGACGAACCATCTAATGTTATATTAGTATCTACGTCTTCACAATTACCAGCACCTGCTGTTGTACTTGATGTACATACATTTAACGCAATGTCATTTGATGAACCTGTAACAGCAATCACTGTATCGGAATCATCACCAGCAACAACACCAGTTAATGTATTCGTACTACCTGTTTGGTCTACGTTAAATGTCATCGTATCACCTTTCAAAGTGAAGTCTGTTACTGATGTACCGATAGTATTACCACCACCATCTTGTACAATAGTTGCACTTAACGTATCACCAGTTTGGTCGATGTATAACTTATTGTCAGCACCGTATGATATAAATGTCATCAAACTCATAACAAAGAATGCGATAAACTTATTCATCTTATTCTCCTCTTTTAAATTTCCATAAGTCTTTTTTATTTCCCTTATGGATTAAACTAACAATCGTTTTATCAATTGCTCTCTTTACTGCGAATGTTACTGGTTCGTTCTTTGTCGCACCAGATTCTAATTCTACAAGTTCTGTCCCCAAATCTACAAATCTAAATATGTTCCCATCAACAGACTTGCTATAAATTATATTCGATTCCGTTGATGATAATAATACTTCGCCAGTAGCAATTGAAGTCAACCTCAAAGATACTGTAACCATATCTTCTCTGTACTCAGTAACAGCACCGATTCCTAAGAACCTAGCACCTGAACCACCTGTGGTTATATTAGAATCATATCCTATAATACCACCATTAATCATCACACCTGCAAATACAAGTGTTGGTAATTTCTGAGAAGCATCACCTTCAACCGATTCCCTTCCATTCCTTATTAATTGTCGTTCTTTAATAAGAGAATCTAAACTCGTTCGTTCTAATACACTAAACCATTTACCATCACCAATCTCATTAAGTGACATTATTAGTAGTTCTAACCCACCTTGAGTTACTGCCGTGGATATATTAGCAAACTTCTCTCCAGGTTTTCTTTGTCCTGTCAAATCACTAAACTTATAAACAGCAACCATCATTGGCTCGCCATCAAGAACAGGTATTGTAGGTATAGTTGCTTGACTCATATCATTAAACTCAGGTCCATCTAGTGTGGCACAACCTGATAATGTACATACTAATAATATTGCTAATAGATATTCCATTAGAATGTAAAGGAATTAACTGGTAAAGTCATTTCAGTTGTAGTACCATCTTCATTTACAACTGTTAATACGATACTATCATCAGTCTTAATATAAGTGATGGTATTGCCTTCTACTGTTACTGTGCCAGTTGTTGATGAGGTTTCCCCAAACATCTGGTCTACCAATTGCTTTGATAAGTTAGCATAGATACGTGCTTCTACGTTAGCAAAGAACTTTTTAAGATTGCTTTTATTCGATAATGCTAATGCCTTTTCTGCTTCAGCACGTTTCCTATCAGCAAACATCTCTTTCTTCTTTAGTAGTTTCTCTTCAATGCTTAACCAATGTGCACCTGCGTTACCAGTAAACGATGGATTTGAAAACTCGTGCGTAAACGGACTTGCTATTACATTACTTAGACTTATTACGATTAGAGTCTTGATTAAATTGTGTATTACTTGACGCATACTTCTCCATTATATCTTTCAATTCACCGTCAATAGGAATACCATTCTTTTCGTGGTATTCTAATACCATTTGAAGTTTTGTATTCAAACGTATCATATCATTATCTAACATTCTAATTCTATCTACCAATCCAATTAAAGTCTTTTGAGCAGAACTTATAACTGGTTTAATTTCTGTAGTCACCCATTGCCATATATAAAATACAAAGTAACCAAGTCCCATTGCAGCAATGATTGGGAATCCGTATTGACTAATGCCATTCACTAAAGTATCAGTCACGTCGAGCATCCTCCTTTCCTTCATTGGCAGCAATTCTGTCAATGTTAGGTTTGACCTTTAATGCATAACTCATAAGAGCATCAATCTTTACTAAGTCGTTATTCATTGTCTGTACTCTATTATCTAAAGCACCGATGATATTTTTAAGTCCGTGCACACCACCAGTAACACCAGCAAGAATAAACTTAACTGTTAGAAATACGAAGTATCCTGCTGCACCAGCACCTGCTATTGGGAACCCAACTTCACTTACAATTGATAGAAAATCCATGCCTGAAACCATAGTTGTATATTTCAGTATTTATATAAATAAGTAGTTATGAGAGTATTCGACAAGATAGTAATTACATTCTTTGTGTGGTTTGCATTCGCACTAATATATTCACAAGTGGAAGCACTTGACGACTTCAATCTAGCAAAGTATGGAGGAGATGATACATCCGAAATTGGACGAACTAACTTCATTGTTAAACTTATATTATACAAATTCCCCGAAAGGTTAAACGAAGCATTTGAAAAAAATACTGGTGAGAAATTACCAGATGGTGCTGGTGTACGAGGGTTTGCTGTTGTTAATCCAGATGAAGATGTTTGCTTCGTTCATATCATTCCTGCTGAGATTTGGGATGATAGAGAGGCAATGACAATAATGGGACATGAGATATATCATTGTGCTATGGCAAACCATAAAAATGTTATCATTAATGGAACTGCTAAACTAGATATCATCAATGATACTAAAGGTGATGTAGAAGATTTATATGCTCAAGATAGAGAACTAGAGCTTGAATGGTTAAAACAAGATTATAATGATATGGGTATCGTCACTAACTAAAAGAAAGAATCTAGTGTTGCTACTCTTGACTCTCTAAACAAATCAATTGGTTCATCACTCTTACTGAAACACCATACGTTTTCGATATAAGACTTATTAAGATATTCCTTCAATTCTTCTGGAGTTGAATATAAATGCCTACCTTGTGGTCTTTGCATTATCCTCATGCCAAACTGTCCAATAAACTTATCCTTTAACGAATCAACTAATTCATCACACGAATAATACCTAACACCTTTGATTTTAGGATCCATTATGTTCACGATTAAGAATCCTTTATCAGATAATGATTCAAATGAGTGTTTAGCAACTGGCAGGTAGAAGTCATCCCTCCAATTATTATACTCATTAAACTTACTCCATGACTGGTCAGATTCTTTATCACCACCCTCGTTATATCTCTCAGTGCTAAAATATGGTGGACTGGTGAATGCACAATCTATATCGCTTATACTATCCCAAGGTAGATTCTCTGCACCGCAACGATATATTTTAATTGATTTTTTATCACCGACTAATTCAAAGTAGTCTTCAATATCAGCAGTGATAGTGTGGTCATTAGAGAGTATGTTTGAATACTCAACTGCCATTGTTTTATATATCTTAAAGGTATTTGGGTTTGGGTCACAACCAATATACTCTGTTGCTGATGACGCAAAGAACCCTGCTAGTCTATCTCCCCATCCCATACTTGTATCTAATACACGTTTAGCATCTGTCATCTCATATACAGACTTTGCTACTATTGGTTTGAATTGAGTTGCTATGTAAGAACCTAGTCTGAATGCCACGGCATATGAGTTGCTCGACAATTCCCCAGCAGTGCACTCACCATCATCGTTAAAATGTGTACCATTAACTCCTCGCCACAGAACTCCAAGCACACCCCAAATTTCCTTTGCTTCACCATTTTCCCACACTTCAATTGGACTCTTGTGTCCATATGATGGACAAGACCATCTAAGTTTCCTCATGAAATAATCAGATACCCTATTAAATGGTGCAGAAGGACAGTCAACCATACCTAATGCATTACTATGATAATCGTATTTGTAGTCATCATACTTCTCAAGAATATTACTATCAACTTCTGGTGATGATGGTGTTAAGTATTTCTCATACCTAGTAGTATTCAATTTGAGAAAGTTTTTAACCATTGCCCTTTTATTGATAACATTAAAAGGAAATGTAGATTGGTTAGAGGCAATGTATTCTGCGAGGGTTTCTCTACATTCTACTTTGCCCCATTTGTTTGTTATATATTTGAATTCCTTAGAGTTAAGGAACGGAACATTATTTACTGTTCGTTGGTCATAATAATTATATAATTCAAAATCCATAAAGTATATTATACCCTATTTCATATCAATTGTAAAGTTATCTATAATAGTTTTTAAACCAAACTACTCTACCATCTCTTTTAATTGTTACTGAATTACAATATTGAACAGAACCACGTTGCTCCATCTGTAATGTCTTAACATAACAACTCTTAACACTATCACATCTCATTGTGCCACTGCGCACAGATGAATCTACGTCCATTGTAATATAATCTGCCTTAGCAGAGTTAGATAGTAATAATAACCCTATCCATAATACAATCGCTATACCAGCACCTACTAATTTTCCTATTTTCGTGTCCACAATTTACTCCATAATTTACGACAGAAAAAGTTTCTGTCTTCCTGTGTTATATAGAAGGCAAAGAATAATATCGCCCCCATTAAGAATGACTCAAACATAACTTTACTCCTATTTTGTGTCTAAATTTTTAAAATGAGTCGCAACCCATCTATATGCTCTTGGTGTTGGACAATTCATTTTCCACTTGTTATATAGTTCTTTCATTATACTTTCTCGATTGTGAATGTGTACTTACCTGCAACTTCAATTGTCTTCATCAACCTATTACCAGTTTGATTACAAAATGCTTCGAGGTCTTTAATCGAACCTGCATCTGTAGAGATAACTTCTAAAATTTGTCCAGACTCCATTTTGTTTAGTGCCTTCTTAGTCTTTAATATTGGTAGTGGACAATTTAATCCACTTGCGTCTAATGTAGTATCTGCCATAACTTTCTCCTTGTGCGAAAAAAGGAGTCCCGAAGGACTCCTCAAATTAAGATATTATTATATCCTTATTTATTAGTATCTACTGCTGGGAAATTGTTATTACGAACCGTGTAGTATGAACGCTTTGAATAGTCATCATTGCTAAACTCATCATCCATTTCAGTCACAAAGTTAGTAAACTCTTGAGAGTACCAACGTGGATCCCAAAAATCATAACTATTATAAGCAAAGATACCATTATCTTCTTGGTAACCATTCGAGTGATTACTATTCCAAGGTGTGTCCCAAGAATTGTTTCCGTTAAAGAAAGCACTTGCTGATGTTACTGTTAAAAGCACTGTTAATGCTGCGATTAAATTTTTCATTTAATTCTCCTATATTTTTTATGGTTTTCGCATAATTGCAGGTAACCATTTTCACCTTTCTAACTTCTATTTATAAAACTATATAACTGTATAATAATATACTAATATAGTTGAACCAATACATATATTATACTATAAACTTGGTCAAAAGTAAAGTTTTTAAGAGTTTAAATCTATTTGTTCTTGATAGTATTGTTTGATGGTATCCATACAGTCTAGGATATAGTTATCCCGTTTCTCTACAAATACTTGAGGTTCGCTATCTGCTACTGCTACGATGATAACGATTTTGTCGATAGGGATTCCAGTTCTCTCTTCAAACATAACACAGTATGCCGATGCTTGTTGAAAGTAACTACTTATCCATTCTTTCTTTTTTGTTTTACTTGCTGTCTTATAATCAATTACTGCTAACTTACCGTCAAACTCAGCAATACAGTCTACACGTCCAGCAACACCAAGATAACTAGACCACATTGGCATCTCTTGAGCATACACTTCACCTATACGTTCTTTAAGAATAGGTTTGATGGAATTAAACATTGCCTTAACATCAGGCATAAACTTGCTTTCGTCTAATTCATTATTAACATACTGCTCACACATTAAGTGAACGTTAGTGCCACGTCCACATGCTTGACGACCTATCTTGTCTGCTTCTGCTTCACCAACCCTTGCTCTCCATTCAGCAATACCCTTTCTTGACAGTACACTAAGTACAGTTGTTATTGATGGCAAGTCGCCTTTTGGTGTTATATAATATCTTTTATTATCAACAGTCTTAGTTTCTACTTCTTCAAATTGTACGTCTTTATGTTTGAACATTACATATCACCCATATTATAACTACCCTTTCTATCAAGTCCACGTTTCTTCAAGATAGATGCCTTCTTTGCTTCTTTGACACTTCGACCACCTACTTTATCAGCAAGAGCAGAGTTTGGATGTGCGTCAGCAATTCTTGATAGATTCTCTTTCCACCCATCATCAGACTTTCCTTCTAATCCAGTACCTGAAATGAATCCAGGCATTTTACTAAAGTGTGTTCTCACATCTGGGTTATCAATTAGATATTGCTCCTTTTCTTTCCAACTCTGTGTGAGGGTGTAGACTTCGTTTGTAACGGTGTTCTTGTATTCGTAGACCATTAGTCTATTTAGTTATAAATTTCAGAGTACGAGCATCCTGCTTATCCTCAGGTACATCATCAGACCACATATACCAAAGCATACCAGAGTACACTACCATTAACATTCCTATAACTATTTCAATCATTTGTTAATCTTCTCTTTAATTGCTGCCAATTCTTCTTGAATATTTGACATACTTACAAAAAACACTGCAATGAATCCAACAAACACTATGAAATTTAATATTTCCATTCTACCATCCTTTAAATTTAACTTCCTTTATAATATACTTAGACAAATATTGTAATCCATCTAAGAACTTCCTTTCCATCTTTATTGACTTCTCACTACCATGGTGATAATGAGAACTTTTAAATCCACCTTTCCACACCATCGATATTTTATACTTCTGCATTATCCACCAGTAATGATATCATACACTTCTTTCCAATTCTTGGCAGTTTTGATATCAGCATGTAGATAATCCTTATTGTGATTATGTTCCATCAGAATACCCTCTAGTCCAAGTTCTACACCAACCTCAGCATTCTCAGGTTTATCTTCAACCCACCAACACCCAGTATCTTTATACTTTAACAATGCTTCATCTTTATCAGCACCAGTATCCAAAATAGTGAATTCCTCAAACACCGTTTCACCAAATAAGTTCTTAAGGTTTTGAATCCTTAGATTCTGGGCATTAATATTATCAGACTGAGAAGTAACAACGTGGAACACATAACCATGTTCTTCGTGTAGTTTCTTAACGTACTTAATAGCATCAAGATGTGGTGTTAAGAATGCAATATCAGCACTCTCATTAAACTCTCTTACCAATCTCTTACCTTGGTCACGAATAATACCATACACCTTATCAATTTGATATGCATCAGGTTCCATTATTCTATAACCACGTTTAGTCATCCACCGACTGAACGAATGAAACCAATCGACTAATACACCATCAGCATCTGTTATAATTACCTTATCTTGCATTCATCTCCTTCCAAATTTCTATTAAAACATTATCACTTACACTATCTATTTTACTCCACTTTACCACAGAAGTCAAGCCTTTGGAGTTTTGAATTTCTTTAAACACATCACTACGAACTTGCGTAGGAAATGCTAAGATAATCTCCTTAATAGTTTTGACTTCTCTAGCAGACAGAATAAACTTCTTATTGTCATCAGTAGTAACTGTCATCACCTTTTTAAGTTTCTTTGGTTTGATTACACCCTCTAATGTTTGAGAGTCTTCAATCTTACCGAACTGAGTCCACATTGGCATACCTTTAAACGATGGACCATAGTCCATGCATTCTTCTTGAAACCCATCATAAAAATTACTATCTACAATATAATTCATTTTTCCTCCTTCGGGAATGGCATTACGATACAAACAAAACCAACAATAATTAACCATGCTTGAAATAATTGCATAGCAGTATTGTCTAACAAATCCATAGAAGTCCACCCAAAAAATATTAGTGAGGATCCTATTAAAATTTTAAGTATCATTTCCATAATCACTCCGCAATATGTTTAACAGATATCCAAATTGCCATCAGTCCAACTGATATAGCAAACACACTTGCAAAGTTTATTACTTCTGGAACAAATCCCATTAGTATTAAAAATAAACCTGCTAATAATTTAATTCCTTCCCTTTTCATCATCTCTCCTCAATCAACCATTCAATTTCAGAACCGTAGTCCTTTTCCTTAACTACCTCACCACCATAATAAGCATCGTCTTCGTTTATCGTTGCTTTATTATCTAAAAATGCACTGATATCATTATCATAAAGGTTTTCGATTTGGTCAATGTCTTGTTCAGACAATTCAATTTCAGTTTCATACCACACAGTTGTGACAGTATGTTCTTTTCTAATTAGTTTATAACTCATCCTTTCCTCCTTTATTCACAAACCATTCACCAATTGCCGAACAGTCTTTACATTTCTTAAACTCCATTACAAAGTCAGACATTTGAGTCAATATCATATCATTATCTTTCTCAACATCAACCCCATCAATAACATCGTTACGGATGAAAAACCTAGTCTCATCACGAGTAACGACCTCATATAAAAACTCACCAACCTTAACCATTAAGAGCAATCTCCTCTTTAAGTAACTGGTCAGGACCATCAAGTCCTTGCTTCAACCACGCAACTAGAAAGTCTTTATCTTTTTGACTAACTTTCTTTTCTGCTTTAACCTTTTTAATTGCTTTATTAATACTTTTATTATTCATAATATTCT